>ENA-UEQL01001636-UEQL01001636.1-human-gut-metagenome-genome-assembly--contig:-NODE-1636-length-15404-cov-8.510733_pt1 | contig 15404 bp, 8 predicted proteins | sample MGYA00242905_ERZ507926 | MGnify/ENA primary metagenome ERZ507926 (study PRJEB26167, sample SAMN06115531) | human gut metagenome | host: Homo sapiens | place: China:Henan | collected 2015-09-09 | study...
AAGGTAGTCAAAAAACCCGGGGAGTGGAATCATATGCGTATCAAATGCGCCGGACAACATATCATGGTTATCCTCAACGGAAAGAAAGTTACCGAAATGGATATGAGCAAATGGACTTCCGGCACCAAGAACCCGGATGGAAGCGATATCCCAAGTTGGTTGCCCAAACCTTTCGCCGAATTACCGACCAAAGGATTTATCGGATTACAAGGAAAACATGGAGATTCATTAATCTGGTTCCGTAATATCAAGATTCGGAGTCTTTGATAGACCTATTATATAATGTACGTGAGGGGCCATAAACAGCCCCTCATCTATTTAAAAGACTCTCGTCCCTTTTCCTTGGTGAATCTCCGAGGCTTGCGTAATAATCACTTGCTTCACCCCGGCGTCTATCGCTTGGTAAGCGTTTTCCAGCTTCGGGATCATGCCCCCTTGGATAATTCCTTGTTCTACATATCCCTTAAACGCTATACGATCGATTTCCGGTATCACGCTCTCATCATCGTTCTCGTCCAACAAAACGCCTTTTTTCTCGAAACAGAACATCAATGTCACCTCAAAATGTTTTGCCAACGCTTTAGCGGCTTCTCCCGCTATCGTATCAGCGTTCGTATTCAACATATGGCCTTGCTTATCATGTGTAAGAGGAGCCAGTACCGGCACGATACCTTGATGGATAAGAGAGGCTAGCAAATCGGCATTCACCTCTTTCACGTCGCCTACGAAACCATAATCCACCTCTGCCACGGGACGTTTGTCGGAGCGCATCAAATTCATGTCCGCACCAGTCAATCCTAAAGCGTTTACGCCCAACGCCTGCAAGCCCGCTACGATGTTTTTATTCACCAACCCGCCATAGACCATTGTCACGACCTTCAAGGTCTCGGCATCTGTAATACGGCGACCGTTCACCATCTTGCTCTCGATCCCTAGTTGGGCGGCAAGCTTGGTAGCCGAGCGTCCTCCCCCATGCACCAAGACCTTATATCCCTCGATAGCAGCGAAATCGTTCAATAATTGACGAAGCGTTTCTTCTTCCTCAACGATCTTCCCTCCTACCTTTATCAAGACTAGTTTTTCCATACTTAATTCTTTTTTATAAAATTTTCTCGCCAAAGTTACTAAAAAAAGAAAGATTTGTATACATTTGCACTCGCAATGCGGTAGTAGCTCAGTTGGTAGAGCATCAGCTTCCCAAGCTGAGGGTCACGAGTTCGAGCCTCGCCTACCGCTCTATCAGGCATTAGGCGATTATCCAAATAAGGATGGTCGCCTAATTTTGTTTTATCTCCTCAATGCTCCTTCTAAAAGCAACGTCTGTTTCTCTAGCTAGAAACTAGAGTTTTGTGCAAGGGAAACTTCTGTTTCCTCATAGGAAAACTTTTGTTTTCCCTAGAAGAAACTAAAGTTTCTTAAAAAAAAAATCCGCAAAAAACTGCAACACTCTTATAATCAAAGACGTAACCAAGTTTCCTTTTCCCTTTATAATAAAAACAAAGCTATCTCTTTTCTCGACATAAAGCCATATGTTATGCTTAAACGATCTATACTGTTTAAGAAAAATAATCTACCTTTGCGTCAAATAATCAAGAAGAGAATGACAAAAAGCATATTTCTATTCCTGCTGGGGATTCTTTCCCTATCGGCGATGGCGCAACCCAAACTGAGCGAGGAAGCCCGTATCAGTCTGATGACCAGCGCACCGTACGATGAAGAGGTATTCACCGTGTACGGGCATGCCGCTCTACGCATATACGATCCCAAGCAAAATATAGATTATATATTCAATTACGGTATATTTGATTTCTCCAAACCGAATTTTATCTACCGATTCGCTAAAGGAGAGACGGATTATAAACTGGGAGTAGCCGATTTCCAAGACTACGTGATCGAGTACCAAATGCGGGGCAGCGATATCACGGAACAAGTATTGAACCTCACCCAAGAAGAGAAAGAACATATATGGGATGCCCTGCTTATTAATTACAGGCCGGAGAACAGGGTATATCGTTATAACTTCTTCTTCGATAATTGCGCTACCCGCCCTGCCGCGATCTTGGAAAAGGAGATCAACGGGAGCGTCGATTATCAGTATCCCTATCAATCCCAGACCTTCCGGGATCTTATTAATTATTGTACCCGAAACCATCCGTGGCTCACATTCGGATGCGACCTAGCGCTAGGCAGCCCCACCGACCGGGAGGCCACCCAACACGAGATGCTCTTCCTCCCCCCTTATCTAAAAGAAGCGTTCTCTAAAGCCACCATCACGGGCCCGGACGGGACAATCCGCCCATTGGTGAGCGAGACCCACGTGATCGGAGCCGGGGAAGCCGACGAGCCGGAAAAAGATATCTGGGATTTATTCACCCCTTTAGTCTGCGCTTGGCTTCTGTTCGGAATCGTTTTAGGGCTTACTTGGATCGAATGGCGCAAAAAAAAATACTTCCTGTGGGTGGATTGTGTCCTTTTCTCAGTAGCCGGAGCCGGAGGTGTCATCCTCTTCTTTCTTAGCTTCATATCCGTCCATCCCTGCACGTGGCCGAACTGGTCTTTGGTATGGTTACAGCCGCTCGATTTGATCGCTGTTATTTTGTTTTGCGTAAAAAAGCTGAAGAAGGCTGCATATTACTATCATTTTATTAACTTTGCGGCGCTTACGCTGATGTTACTGGGATGGCATTTCATTCCGCAACATCTAAACAGTGCCTTTATTCCGCTTGTAGCCTCGATTTGGGTTCGTTCGGGTTGGGGTGTTTACAGAAAGATATGGAGAATCGGATGAGAAAAATTATAACGTCACTTATCGCTATCCTCGTGGTAACAAACCTTGAGGCGCAGCAGCGTACCCCCAAATTGGTGGTATGTATTACTGTGGATCAGCTAAGGGGCGACTATATAGAATACTTTTATAATACATTTGGCGAACGGGGCTTCAAGCGTTTGATGAACGAGGGGTTGGTGTACAACAATATCCGCTTCGAGTTCTCTGACATAGACCAAGCCAGCGCGTTTGCGACTCTTTTTACCGGAAGCAACCCTTGCTTCAGCGGTATCGCCGGAGATAAGACGTTTGATTTCGAGAAAGAGAAAGAGGTCTCGATCTTAAATGATCCCGAATATCTGGGTAATTACACGAAAGAGAATTATTCGCCCAAGAATTTATTCAGTTCCACGATCGGCGACGAGTTGAAAATCGCCTCTCAAGGAAGAAGCGACGTATATTCCATCGCCCCGGATGCCGAGAGCGCCATCCTTTCCGCCGGACATGCGGCGAACGGAGCTTTCTGGATGGATAACACCAACGGGAAATGGGCTACCACGACGTATTATAAGGGAATCCCTTGGTACGTAGACCGCTATAATAACGGCCCGGAATCCTTGGCGTCACGCTTGGAAACCATGGTATGGACTCCTACCCTTCCGATGGAGAAATACGATGCCTTTCCTTACGTATTGGATGATCTACCTTTCCGCTATACGTTCAGCGAGAAGTTCGCGAACTGCTATCCGAACCTAAAGACCTCGCCGTTCATCAATAAGGAGATCAATCGTTTGGCCCTCCAGTTCCTAGAGTACGGAGGGTTTGGTACACGCAGTTGCCCGGATATGTTATCTATCACGTACTACGCAGGCAATTACCGGGGTACGATGAGCAAGGAATACACCCGGGAGATTCAAGATACGTATTACCAACTCGATCAAGACATCGAGAAGCTATTGGATACGATCGACAAGAAAGTGGGCTTGGCCAATACATTGGTAGTCTTCACCGGTTCCGGTTATTATAAAAGCGAGGAGTCTTATCCGGACGGCTTGATGGTGAACGGTGGCGAGTTTCACCCGAAACGTTGTCTAGCCCTGCTTAATATGTACTTGATGGCCATTTACGGCCAACATACCAGCTGGGTACAAGGATACTACGACAACCAGATCTACTTGAACCGCAAGGCGATAGAAGACGCCAAGCTGGATTTGACGACTTTACAGAACAAGGCCGCCGAATTCATACAGGAATTTAGTGGCGTACAACTCGTCACTACGGGTAGAAGCTTGCTTACGGGTGACTGGAACGAGGGAACCGCCAAATTCCGTCAAGGTACGCATCATCTGAGACGGGGCGATCTGATCATCGAGTTGCAACCCGGTTGGAAAGTGAACCTCGACAATCCGAAAGAAAAAGTCAAGATTATACGCAATAATGCTGTTATCACCCCGCTGGTATTTATGGGCAACGGGTTGAAACCCCAACATATCTACCGCGAAGTCAAGGCCACTGAGGTAGCCCCCACGGTAACCCATGTGCTAAGAATCAGGCCACCAAACGCTACGCAAAGCTTGCCGCTCTGGGAGCTGACAACCAAATAATAGAGAATTGATTATTAAAGTTGATAATTATCAAGGGTTGTGGCTCTTCTTTCTATTTATTATTATCTAATTATTCAAACAACAAAGTAATAACAGACGATAGTTGCTCAACTATCCATTAACATAAGAATCATGGGATTTAATGAGTTTATGACGAAGCTGTTCGGCAATAAGTCGCAGCGTGACCTTAAAGAAATCACACCTTACGTAGATAAGGTAAAGGCCGTATATCCGTCAATCAAGGCACTCTCGAACGATGAGTTGCGTGCGAAAACAGATGAGATCAAACAACGTATCCAAGACTACGTAGCCGAGGAGAAAGCGCAAGTGGAAGAGCTTCGCAAAGGCATCGAGGATAAGGAACTGGAAGAACGTGAGGCGATCTGGGCCGAGGTAGATAAAATTGAGAAAGCCATCACGGACAAGATGGAAGTAGTACTGGAGCAATCCTTGCCCGAGGTATTCGCCATCATGAAAGATACGGCCCGCCGTTTCGCCGAGAATGAGGAAGTGGTAGTTACCGCTAACCAATTCGACCGGGATCTGGCCGCTCGTTTCGACTTTGTCCGCATCGAGGACGATAAGGCGATCTACGCCAATCACTGGAAAGCCGGTGGTAACGAGATCACTTGGGATATGATCCATTACGACGTTCAGCTATTCGGTGGCGTCGTTCTTCATAAAGGTAAGATCGCCGAGATGGCTACCGGTGAAGGTAAGACCTTGGTGGCTACCCTTCCGGTATTCTTGAACGCCTTGACACGTAACGGTGTACACGTGGTAACCGTGAATGATTACTTGTCAAAACGTGACTCCGAGTGGATGGGACCGCTTTATATGTTCCACGGGCTTTCCGTAGACTGTATCGATAAGCACCAGCCGAATTCCGAGGCTCGCCGTAAGGCTTATGAGGCGGATATCACGTTCGGTACGAACAACGAGTTCGGTTTCGACTACTTGCGCGACAATATGGCAACGAATCCCAAGGATTTGGTGCAACGTGCACACAACTACGCCATCGTGGACGAGGTCGACTCCGTATTGATTGACGATGCCCGTACGCCGTTGATTATATCCGGCCCCGTGCCTAAGGGCGACGACCAGTTGTTCGAACAATACCAGCCTCTGGTAGAGAAGTTAGTCGGTGTACAGCGTCAGTTGGCTACTCAATACTTGGCCGAGGCCAAGCAGATGATAGCTTCGGGCGACAAGGAAAAGGTGGAGCAGGGATTCCTGCAACTGTACCGCAGTCATAAGGCGTTGCCCAAGAACAAGCCTTTGATCAAGTATTTATCCGAGCAGGGTATCAAGTCCGGTATGCTGAAGACCGAGGAAATCTATATGGAAAACAACAACAAGCGCATGCCCGAGGCTGTGGAACCGTTGTATTTCGTTGTAGATGAGAAGTTGAACAGCGTGGACCTGACGGACAAAGGTTTTGCCTGGCTGTCCAAAGCTACCTCAGACCCGGAATTGTTTGTTATGCCGGACATTACGTCGGCCATGTCGGCGTTGGAGACAGATAGCTCTTTGACCGACGAGGAACGCGTCATGAAAAAAGACCAGCTCTATTCCGACTATGCCGTGAAGAGCGAACGTATGCACACCTTGCAGCAGTTGCTGAAAGCTTATACCATGTTCAACCGCGACGATGAATATGTCATCATCGACGGCGAAGTGAAGATTGTGGACGAGCAGACGGGACGTATCATGGACGGGCGTCGTTGGAGCGACGGCTTGCATCAGGCTGTGGAAGCCAAAGAGCACGTTAAGGTGCAGGCTGCAACCCAGACTTTTGCCACGATTACCTTGCAGAACTATTTCCGCATGTATCATAAGTTGGCGGGTATGACCGGTACGGCCGTAACCGAGGCCGGCGAGTTTTGGGACATCTACAAACTCGATGTGGTGGAGATTCCGACCAACCGTCCGATTGCGCGTAAGGACATGAACGACCGCGTGTATAAGACACAGCGTGAGAAATATAAGGCTGTTATCGAGGAAATCGAGATGCTCATCAAGGCCGGACGTCCCGTGTTGGTCGGTACGACTTCGGTGGAAATCTCGGAGATGTTGAGCAAGATGTTGCAGATGCGTAAGATTCCGCATAACGTGCTGAACGCCAAATTGCACCAGCAAGAGGCCGACATCGTGGCGCAGGCGGGGCAGAGCAGCACGGTGACCATTGCCACCAACATGGCCGGTCGTGGTACCGACATCAAGCTAAGTGACGAAGTGAAGCAGGCCGGCGGTTTGGCCATTATCGGTACGGAACGTCATGAGAGCCGCCGTGTAGACCGTCAGTTGCGCGGTCGTGCCGGACGTCAGGGAGACCCGGGTTCATCCGTTTTCTTCGTGTCCTTGGAGGACAAGTTGATGCGTCTGTTTGCCAGCGAACGGATTTCCAGGGTTATGGATAAACTGGGCTTTGAAGATGGCGAGATGATTGAACACAAGATGATCAGCAATGCCATCGAGCGTGCCCAAAAGAAGGTGGAAGAGAACCACTTCGGCGTGCGCAAGCGTCTGTTGGAATACGACGACGTGATGAACAAACAGCGTACGGTGGTTTATGAGAAGCGTCGCCACGCCCTGATGGGTGAGCGTATCGGGATGGACATCTCCAATATGATTTGGGACCGTTGCGTGAACATCATCGAGAATAACGACTATCAGGGTTGCAAGGAAGGCTTTATCGAGGTCATGGCCATGGAAGTGCCGTTTACGGAGGACGAGATGAACAGCATGAAGCGTGAAGATTTGTGCGAAAAGGCCTTCCAAGCTGCCATGGAACGTTTCAAGCAAAAGACGGATATGTTGGCTGCTGTGGCCCAGCCTGTCATCAAACAGGTGTATGAGGCACAAGGGCACATGTATGAGAACATCATGGTGCCCGTGACGGACGGACGTCGTATTTATCAGATTTCCACTCCGCTCAAAGAGGCTTACGAAACGGAAAGCCGTTCCATCGTGAAGGCTTTCGAGAAGGCCATCATGCTGCATACCATCGACGAGGCGTGGAAAGAGAACTTGCGCGAACTGGACGAGCTGAAACATTCCGTACAGAACGCCAGCTACGAACAGAAAGACCCCTTGTTGATTTTCAAACTCGAAAGCGTGAAGCTCTTCGATGCCATGGTGGACAAGATTAACAACCAGACCGTCAGCGTACTGATGCGCGGGCAGATTCCGGTGCAGCAGCCCGAACAGGTGCGTGAGGCCGAACCGGAACTGGCTCCCCGTCAGGAGAGATACGTGGAATCCCGCGAGGACTTGACCGACCCCAACCAGGAGGCAGCTGCCCGTCAGGATACGCGTGAACCGCAGAAGCAGCAACCGGTAGTGGCTGAGAAGCTTCCGGGACGTAACGACCCTTGTCCTCGCGGTAGCGGAAAGAAATTTAAGAACTGCCACGGACGCGGGTTGTAATCCGTAGGTCGTGCTGCCATAGTATACAAGGCATCTCCCGGAATGGAGAGGAGGCAATCCTCTCCATTCCGGGAGATGCCTTATTTCCACCCCTGCAGGTTGAAAAGGATATGGGTGAGTTTTTCTAAGGATGTCTCTATGCGTTTGAATCCTTCTTCTGTGTTTATGTCGATGCCGCAAAATGGTGCGCATGGGCTGTGCAAGGTGAGGTAGTAAATGCCGGCCGTGAGTAGGGCAGATACGGCATTGATGTCTATGCTTGTGTTTTTAAAAGTTTCTTCATATCCCCCTACGAGTGGCAAGGTGTGAAGTTCGCGGTTTTATAGCCACCAATATGTTCAACCAATGTCGTTATTAAAAACCTTCCTTCACCTTTAAATACTGATGCCGTCCACGGATATGATTGTACACTCATCTTTCTTCCTCCTCTGTTTTTCCATTGATTATCAAATGGTACCTTACCACCCCTGACATAACAATCAGCGGTGGTTTTGCCTAAATAATAATTTTATCACGGAGGAAAATCAAAATCTGATACTCGCCAAACATTATCATCATCTAATTTCCAATATACTGTCGGTGAAAATTTGCCTCCCGTCTCGTGATTTTCGTTTTCTCTTATATAATAGCCTTCTGCTGTATATAATGATTTTGCTGTAATTCCTGATAAAATTAATGTAATAGGAGTTGTATGATAAGCTTTAACTATACGAATATTATTTCTTTCGTTTTTCTCAATTCCAAGTAAATAATTCATACTGCTATAAATGTTTTCCGGTACTATATCCTGATATTTACTTTTCGAGTAATCACCGCAATTATCGTAAGACTCCTGTACTATATCATAAGTTAGGTCACTAAGATAATTTGAAATTTTTATCTGATTATATATATACTCCGATTATAATAATTGCAATTATACCTACAATTGTACCTATAATTTTTATATTTTTTTTATTTATCATTCTTCATATCCTCATCCTAATTTTATTGTGTGTGCAATTGTGCTAAAACAAATTTGTATCACCTCACCGCTATTTATTCAATTAGCAATAAGCAAAATTGTTTATTATTGTTGCTTTACTGTCTATTATTGTATTAATATACTATAAAAAATAATATTTGTAAATACCTTTTTCAATATATTTACTTCAGAAAATCTATGCACATTTTCATCATTATGTATAACACGAGAGGCTGATAAAATTGATACCGTTTTTACATTTTAATAAAATTTACTTGAATTATTTATAAAAAAACTATTTTTATGTAAAATTATGTTCCATATGGGAATTTTGAAAGGTTATTTATAAAATTTACACGAAAATATTGTGTAAAAATTTTCAAATTTGCTTGAAAACAACATATTTATTTGGTATTATATATTATAGGAATATAGAAGTAGTTTTAAAAGGTATTCTTTTACAGGAGTTTTAATAATTAACAGTGATAATCACGCAATCCGCACCTGCGGAATTGTTGACTGCAATCAGGGTAATAGGCAGTCATAACAAGGAGTTGAATATATGAAGTATGTCTTTAATGATGAGCGTTCTCCGCTGCGACTGTTTTCTGACGGTGACGCTGTTCGTGCTTACGATTTTCTCGGCGCTCATTTTATGAATTTAGACGGCAGAAACGGCGTAATGTTCAGAGTATGGGCGCCAAACGCAATTACAGTTTCTGTTGTGGGCGATTTTAACAACTGGAATCAACAAGCTAATTATATGTATAAAATCGGCGGCGGTGTATGGGAGCTGTTCATTGAAAATCTCAATGAATTTGCCGTATATAAATTCTGTATAGAAACCGTTGACCACACAAACATTTTAAAATCGGATCCGTTTGCTTTTCATTGTCAGACAAGACCCGAAAATGCCTCTATGGTATTTAATACAAATCAATATGTATGGCATGACAGCTATTGGATGGAAAATCGTCAGAATACATCTTCACCCGACAAGCCGATGAATATATATGAAATTCACGCAGGCTCTTGGAAAAAATATCCTGACGGCAATTACTTTAACTATCAGAAAATGGCAGATGAGCTTATTCCTTATTTAAAGGAAATGAACTACACTCATGTTCAGCTTATGCCGCTTATGGAATATCCGTATGACCCGAGCTGGGGCTATCAGACAACAGGTTACTTTGCCGCAACATCTCGTTATGGCACTCCTTGCGACCTTATGGCTCTTATTGACCGCTGTCATATGGAGGGGATCGGCGTTATTATGGAAATTGTACCGTCAAACTTTCCTAAAGACGATTACGGACTTTATAAATTTGACGGCACCTGCCTTTATGAGGACAACAATCCTAAAAAAGGTCAGCGTGACAGCTGGGGCACTTGCCTTTTCAATTTTCAGCGCTATGAAGTAATCAGCTTTTTGATTTCGGCTGTAATGTTTTGGTTCGACAAATACCATGTTGACGGAATGAGAATCGGCGCAGTATCATCTATGCTTTACCTCGACTACGGCAAAAAAGACGGCGAATGGGTGCCAAACCGCTTTGGCGGCAAAGAAAACCTTGAGGCAGTCGACTTTATTAAGCGCCTTAACAAGGTAGTACATATGTATCACCCGTCTGCACTCACCTTTGCCGAAGAAAACACCTCGTGGCCAAAGCTCACCCTCCCTATTGAAGAGGGCGGACTCGGATTTGACTACAAGTGGAATATGGGATGGATGAATGATACTCTACACTATATGTCGCTTGACCCGTTATGGAGGCCGTTCAACCACGATAACCTTACTTTCAGCTTTTTCTATGCTTTTTCGGAAAAATTCATTCTGCCTATTTCTCACGATGAGGTTGCACATGGCAAAGGCTCACTTATCAGCAAAATGCCCGGCGACTATGACAGCAAGTTTGCGGGAGTGCGAGCATTTATTACATATATGTATGCACACCCAGGCAAAAAGCTCGTGTTTATGGGCAGTGAAATAGGTCAGTTCGACGAGTGGGATTCCGACTCGGGTATTCAGTGGGATCTGCTTAATTTTGAAAAGCATAATGCTTTGTTTACATTCTTTAAAGAAATAAATAAATTTTATATTGAACATAAGCCTCTTTACGAACTTGACACAACTCCAAAAGGCTTTGAGTGGATTCATCGCAACGATTACACACAAAGTGTAATTGCATTCAGACGAACCGACTCGGACGGCAACGAAATCATTGCAGTCTGCAATTTCCAGCCGACCGTTCACGAAAACTATATGATAGGTGTTCCCCACTTTGGCGAATATGAGGAAATATTTAACTCTGATTTGAAAAAGTATGGCGGAACAGGTGTATCAAATACAGGCACACTCACCACTGTACCAATGAAAATTCATGGCTACAAGCAGGGACTTTCACTCACCCTGCCGCCGCTCGGTGTAATTTATCTTAAATGTACAAAGGAACTTGAAAATCCCGAAGGCAACACCGAAAAGCCGAGAAAAACCGTTGTTCTCAATTCCGAAACCGTAAAGGCAGAGGAATTAAAATAAATATACTTATAATTGCAGGGCAGTATGCTCACTTATTCCCTGCTCTTAAATAATCTCTGGAGGTAGAAAAATGTTCCCTAAGAAGGAAGTAGTTGCAATGCTGCTTGCAGGCGGACAAGGCTCTCGTCTTGGCGTTCTTACAAGAAAGATTGCAAAACCTGCCGTTCCATTCGGCGGAAAATATCGAATTATTGACTTTCCACTCTCAAACTGCGTAAATTCAGGCATCGAGGCTGTTGGTATTCTCACACAATATCAGCCACTTGTTCTTAATGAATACATAGGAAACGGTCAGCCATGGGATCTTGACGGTATGCACTCAGGTGTAAACTGCTTAAGCCCTTATCAGGCTGTTGACGGTGCAGACTGGTACTCAGGTACTGCAAATGCAATTTTCCAGAATATCAACTACATTGACCGCTACGACCCTGAGTATGTTGTCGTTTTGTCGGGTGACCACATTTACAAAATGGATTACAACAAAATGCTTGAATACCACAAAGAAAAGAATGCGGCTTGTACTATCGCTGTTATTGATGTTCCGCTTGCGGAGGCATCAAGATTCGGTATTCTCAACACACACGCGGACGGCGAAATTTACGAATTTGATGAAAAGCCCGAAAAGCCAAAAAGCACACACGCATCTATGGGTATCTACATTTTCAGCTACAAAGAGTTAAGAAAATACCTTATTGAAGATGACGAAAACAAAAACTCAAGCCATGACTTCGGTAAAGATGTTCTTCCCGCAATGCTCAACGCAGGCGAGCGTATGTTTGCATATCCGTTTGAGGGTTATTGGAAAGATGTCGGAACAATCGACAGTCTTTGGGAAGCTAATATGGATCTTCTCGACCCTAATGTTACACTTGACTTAAAGGATATTTATTCAAGAAATCCAATGATGCCGCCACACTTTGTATCTAATGATGCAGTTATTCAGAATTCACTTGTTGCAGACGGCTGTAATGTTTACGGCAATCTTGAATTTTCTATTCTTTTCTCAGGCGTTACAATCGGCAAGGGCGCAACAATCAATTCTTCAATAATTATGCCGGGTGCGGTAATTGAGGAGGGCGCTACAGTTCAGTTTGCAATTATTGCAGAAAATACAGTTGTTCGCAAGAATGCGGTTGTAGGCGCAAAACCTGAAGACTGCGAAAACAGAGATGACTGGGGCATTGCCGTAGTCGGCGAGAACTCTGTTATTGACGAAGGCGCAGTTGTAAAGCCAAAGGAAATGATTGACAGATGCACGGAGGTAAAAGCAAATGAGATGTAATAATGTTTTGGGACTTATTTTTGCAGGCACTCTTGACGAAAAAATGCCTGACCTCACCTCCTCACGCACAATGGCAAGCGTTCCGATCGGAGGCAAATACAGAATAATTGACTTTGTTCTTTCAAATATGTCAAACTCAGGTATCAACAATGTAGGTGTAGTTGCCACAAAGAACTATCTTTCTCTTGCCGACCACCTCGGCTCGGGTTCTGCTTATGACCTTTCAAAGAGAAGAAGTCAGCTTACATTGCTCACACCTTACAACGGCAGTTCTTTCTCAAGCTATCCCGAAACCATTTACAATATGCATGGTTACATTGAGAACAGCCGAGAGGAATATGTATTGCTCTCACCGGGCAACATTATTTCTAATTTTGACTGCACAGACCTTTTTGACTTCCACACCAAGAAGAATGCCGACATCACAGTAATTTACAATAAGATGGTTGTTCCGTCAGGCTATGACCGTCCTATGACAATCAGCGTTGACGATAACGGCAGAGTAAACAGACTTTTCCTCAATCCGCAAAAGACAGATACTGTTGAAAATGTAGTATTCGGTGCAATACTCCTGAAAAAAGATCTCCTTATGCAGGAAATAAATCAGGCTCTCGCCGTAAATCAGAAAGACATTAAAAATATTATTCAGGCTGCCGTCGGCAAATACAATGTTTACGGCTTTGAAGATAAAGGTTATACAGCGGCAATTACTTCTAATCAAGATTACTTCAATTTCAATATGGATTTAATCAAAAAAGAAGTAAGAGATGCTCTCTTTAACCCAAAGCGTCCGATTTACACAAAGGTAAGAGATGATGCTCCGTCACGCTACGGTCTTACAAGCAGTGTCAAAAATTCAATTATTGCTCAAGGCTGTGTAATCAACGGTGAGGTTGAGAACTGTGTTATTTCTAAGGGTGTATATATTGGCGAGGGTGCTAAAGTAAGCAACTCAATAATTATGCAAGATACAAAAATCGGTTGCAATACCAACCTGAATTATGTTATCATAGATAAGGATGTTAAAATTCAGGATGGTCGTTCACTTATGGGATATGACTCCTATCCTGTATATATAGCAAAAAAATCTGTTGTTTAATGGAGGTAAAATCAAATGAGAATTTTATATTGCGCATCTGAAGCAAATCCGTTTTGCGGTAGCGGCGGACTTGCAGATGTTGCAGGAAGTCTGCCACACACACTTTGCAGAAAGGGACAGGACTGCCGAATTGTAGTTCCGCTTTACGGCACAATTCCGCAGGAGCTTAGAAATTCACTCAATTTCATTACAAACTTTACCGTACCTGTTGCATGGCGTCATCAGTATTGCGGACTTTTCTGGGCAAGATGGCACGACTGTACATATTATTTCATTGACAATGAATACTATTTCAAGCGTGGTACACTTTACGGTCACTATGACGATGCCGAGAGATTTGCATTCTTCTCAAGAGCAATTCTCGAAATGCTCCCATACATTGACTTCCATCCTGATATGATTCACTGTAATGACTGGCAGACAGCACTTGTACCTGTTTACTACTATCTGTTCTATTCACACAGACCATGGTATCACAACATCAAGAGCTTGTTTACAATTCACAATATTCAGTATCAGGGTGAATACGGTTGGGAAGTTAATACAGAATGTGTAGGTATTCCTGCCAATGAAACAAAAATTCTTGAGATGAACGGCAAGCTCAATATGATGAAGGGCGCTATTGAAACAGCAACAAGAGTTTCAACAGTATCTCCAAGCTATGCGGCTGAAATTAAAGACCCATGGTTCAGCTGGGGACTTCACGACGAACTTAACCTCCGTCACTATAAACTTTGCGGTATTAAAAATGGTATTGATACCGAAAGCTATAATCCTGAAACAGACTATCAGATCTATCGTAACTACTCTAAGGACGATATGAGCGGCAAGGGTGAGTGTAAGAGAGCGCTCCAGGAGCGTCTTTGCCTTGAACAGCGCTGGGATGTACCAATGGTTGGTATGGTAACACGACTTGTAGGTCATAAGGGACTTGACCTTGTAAGAATGGGACTTGAAGAGCTTATGAATACCGAGAATATGCAGTTTGTAATTCTCGGCTCGGGTGATAAGGAATACGAGGACTACTTTAACTATATGCAGGCAAAATATCCGGGCAGACTTTGCTTCTGTCACGGTTTTGTACCTGAACTTGCAAGAAAGATTTATTCAGGTGCTGATATATTCCTTATGCCGTCTGCTCAGGAGCCATGCGGCCTTGCACAGATGATTGCTCTCCGTTACGGTACAATTCCTGTTGTTCGTGAGGTTGGCGGACTTAAAGACTCTGTATTTGACAGTGCAGACAACTACGGCAACGGCTTTACATTCAAGAACTACGATACAGCAGATATGGTAAATGCTGTAAGAAGAGCTTTGTGGGGTATTCACGATGACGCAGGCTGGCATCAGCTTATGTGGCGTGCAATGATGAGCGACAACAGCTGGGATCGTTCGGCTAACGACTACATCAATGTATATAACGATACTCTTAATTGGGCATAATTTTTAAATTTAAACCTTTTCCCTCTCTGAAAAATCGGAGAGGGATTTTTTTCTTTATCAAACATTGGGGTAAATTATGGTTTAGCAGAGTGTCGGTCGGGCATTGAAATTTAGCTAACGCTAAATTATCCTCCCCAAAAACAAAAAAAGTTTACTCAATTTTTTCAAAAATTGCGGGTATAGGCAGCGCCCATAATATCTTCCGATATAACAATTTATCAGGCGCAAACAGCCACGCTGTTTGCGTGCTAAAACTAAGTTTGTTAAAACAGGCGAC
>ENA-UEQL01001639-UEQL01001639.1-human-gut-metagenome-genome-assembly--contig:-NODE-1639-length-15391-cov-8.422946_pt1 | contig 15391 bp, 13 predicted proteins | sample MGYA00242905_ERZ507926 | MGnify/ENA primary metagenome ERZ507926 (study PRJEB26167, sample SAMN06115531) | human gut metagenome | host: Homo sapiens | place: China:Henan | collected 2015-09-09...
CAAGATCGTGATCCGTCTCCCGTAAGGGAGACGTAAACCCTGACCCATGCGGGTCCGGTCCCGCAAGGGACCGTTACCCATTTCACCTCTGAATATCGGAGGTTTTTCATGATATAAATAAGCATCTTGGATCGGACAGTTTACCATCTGGCACATGTGATGTTATAAGGAATGGCACATGTCTCGGTCATCCCCGTGTGCGACGGGAATGACGGCCGAATACGAATATGACCGTCTGGACGTCCGAGGTATGGAAGAAAGGATCCAGACGGACGAACAGGCTATATAGTCCAGCAATATTACTGTTAACGTATAATCGTAACACCGGATGGTCCTCCGGTATGCGGGGTCCCCTCATGTTGGTAAGTCTGCACATAACCCATTCCTCTGCCGGCGGTATGGAATGCCTGAACGACATCATACCTGGAATAGAGGATGCAGTAGGAAAGGCGCTTGCTGAATCGAAAGACGTGGAAGAATATGTCATAATACGTACGTGCAACCGTCTGGAGGCCTATGTGGCCACCGACGACAACCACGACGTACGCCTGATGATGGAGAGGATTGTCAAGAAGACCATACCTTATTCGGACAGGGAGTTCTGGTACATACTGCAGGACAACGAGTGCATAAAGCATCTTTTCACGGTCGTCTGCGGCATAGACTCCCTGATCGTCGGAGAGGACCAGATCCAGCATCAGACCCGCGACGCGTTCATGAAGGCCCAGAAGGAGGGGCATGTGGGCAAATCCCTCTATGCGTTGTTCAACAACGCCATCATCGTAGGGAAGAGGGTGAGGACCGAGACCGAACTCAACAAAGGGGCGGTATCGGTCGGATACGCCGCCATAGAACTGGCCGAGAAGGAGATAGGATCCCTCGACGGTAAGAACATAGCCATCATAGGGGCCGGGGACATGGCGGGGGTCATCGCCAAGAACCTCGTGGGAAAAGGTCCGGAGACGGTGTTCGTCTCCAACAGGACGTTCGAGAGGGCGCAGGAGCTGGCCAAGGAGCTCGGCGGGACCGCCGTGACCCTGGACCGTCTGGACGGAATGATCGCCAGGAGCGACCTCGTCCTCGTGGCCACCTCTGCGAAACACGACGTCGTGACCAAGGAGAACGTGGAGAGGGCCATGGCCGAAAGGCCCGACCGGCCCCTCCTCATGATTGACGTATCGGTGCCCACCAACATCGCCAAGGACGTGGTGGAGATACCCAATGTCAAACTCTCCACCATGGCCGCCCTGGACGCCATAGCGGCGGAGAACGTGGCCAAGAGGAAAGGGGAGATAAGCGCCGCCGAGAGGATAATCCGGCAGGAGATGCAGAAGATCGAGGACGAGCGCAAGGCGAGGGACGCCAACATCACCATCCGCGAGTTCAGCATCATGTGCGAGAGGATAAGGAGCGAGGAGGCCGCCATGGCCAAGTCCCATCTGGGCAACGGAGACGACCCCGACAAGGTCATCGACGACATGTCCCATGCGATAGTCAAGATGATAAGCGCGGAATTCATAAAGAATCTCAGAAGGGCCGCCCTGGACGGGGATTCCGAGACCGTCGAGGCGGCGGCGAGGCTGTTCGGCCTGATAAAAGAACATAACGATAAGGAGAAGGAGTGAGAGAGATGTTTCCTATAAACAGAGGGAGAAGGCTTAGACAGACACCGGAGATCAGGTCGCTGGTCCGCGAGACCCGGCTCGACCCCTCGGAGCTCATCCTCCCCGTATTCTTCGACGCCAACATAGACGAGGTGAAGTACACCGACTCCATGCCCGGCGTCCCCACGTATCCGCTCTCCGGATACGAATCCATAACGAAGGACATCCTGGACAGCGGAGTGTCCTCCGTCCTGGTGTTCGGCGTCCCGAAGAAGAAGGATTCCGTCGGTTCCGACGCATATTCCGACGACGGGGTCGTCCAACAGGCCATCAGGGGTCTCAAAGGCGCCCTGAAGGACGGCGAGGAGCTGGTCGTCATCGCAGACCTGTGCATGTGCGAATACACCGACCACGGCCACTGCGGCGTCCTGAGGGACGACGGGGATGTGGACAACGACCCCACCATCGAACTCTACGGGAAGATCGCCGTATCCCAGGCGAGGGCCGGGGCGGACATCATCGCACCCAGCGGGATGATGGACGGGCAGATCGACGCCATCAGGACCGCCCTCGACATGGAGGGGTTCGAGAACACCCCCATCATGGCCTACTCGGCGAAGTACCAGAGCGCCTACTACGGGCCTTTCAGGGACATCGCCAACTCGGCCCCCTCCTGCCAGTGCCACGCCAGGAAGGACAGGGCCACGTACCAGATGGACCCGGCCAACAGGCGCGAGGCCCTCAGGGAGATCGCATCCGACCTCGACGAAGGTGCAGACATCATCATGGTGAAACCGGCCGGACCCTATCTGGATATAGTGAGGGAGGCCGCGGACTCGTTCCCCGTACCCATCTGCGCATACCAGGTGTCCGGCGAGTACGCCATGATCAAGGCGGCCGCAAGGAACGGATGGATAGACGAGAAAAGGATCATGATGGAGTCCCTCATCGGCATCAAGAGGGCCGGGGCGGACATGATCATCACCTATTACGCGAAAGACGCCGCCAAGGTCCTGAGAGGGGAGTGAATTGAGACTGTCCAACTCAGAATCCGAGGCTGGTCAGCTCAGGAGGATCACCCCCGGGGGCGTCTCCTCCCCTGTCAGAGCGTTCAAGCCCTTCCCGCTCGTCATCGACAGCGGTCAGGGATGCAGGATCACCGACATAGACGGCAACGACTACGTGGACCTCTGCATGGCCTACGGGCCCCTCATCGTGGGACACTCCTGTCCCCGCGTCGCGAAGGCCGTCAGGGACCAGACCAAGAAGGGCTCCGTCTTCGGCGCCCCGTCCCATCCCGAGACCAAACTTCTGGAGAAGATCACGTCCACCGTGCCCTCGGCGGAGATGTGCAGGATGGCCGTCTCCGGTACGGAGGCCACCATGCACGCCGTCAGACTGGCCAGGGGATACACGAAGAAGAACGGCATCGTCAAGCTCAACGGAGGGTTCCACGGGGCCCACAACACCGTCCTCGTGGCGGCCGGTTCGGGATCCGTGAACGGGACCCCGAGCTCCCTCGGGGTACCGGAGGACGACGTGAGGAACACCTACCTGGTCGAATACAACGACGCCGGCATGTTCGAATCGCTCCTCGACAGGAACGAGGACATCGCGGGCATCATAATGGAGCCCGTCATGGGAAACGTCGGGGTGGTGACCCCTAAGAAGGGATATCTGGCCGAAATGAGGAAGATCACGAAGGAGCACGGGGCCCTCCTCATCTTCGACGAGGTCATCACCGGGTTCAGACTCTCCGCCGGGAGCGCCCAGGGGCGCTTCGGCGTCACCCCCGACCTCACTACCATGGGCAAGATCATCGGAGGGGGATACCCCGCCGGGGCGTTCATGGGGAAGAGGGAGATCATGGAGATGGTGGCCCCCAACGGACCGGTCTACGCGGCCGGCACCTTCGCAGGCAACCCGGTCTCCGCCGCCGCGGGTCTGGAGACCATAGACATCATGGCCGAGAAGGGCAGATACGACAGCCTGGAGAAAAAGACCCAGACGCTCGTGGCCCGCATGAGGGACGCCCTCGAGGACAGCGGGGTGCGGGGATGCATACAGTCCATCGCCTCCATGTTCTCCATATACTTCGGCGTCGACGAGGTCACGAACGGGAGCGACGCCCAGAAGGCGGACAGGGACATGTTCGCCGAGATGTTCGATTACATGCTGCACCATGGGGTCTACCTGCCGCCCGGACCCATGGAGGTCGAGTTCATGTCGGCGGCGCACGACGAAGAGGCCTGCGAGAAGATCGCGAAGACCTTCGAAGGATTCCTTAAACAGGTGAAGAAATGATCGCCGGAAGCAGAGAGAGCCAGCTGGCTATGGCACAGGCCGAGGAGTTCAAAGCGCTCCTCGAGAAGACGACGGGGGAGGCCTGCGAGATAAAGGGCATGACCTCGACCGGGGACAAGGACATAAAGACCCATCTCGCCGACATGGGCGGGACCGGGGTCTTCGTCAAGGAGCTGGAGGAGGCCCTCCTGAACGGGGAGATCGACTGCACCGTCAACTCCCTCAAGGACATCCCCGCCCAGCTGGACCCCAGGTTCGTCGTGGCCGCCGTCCTCCCCAGGGCCGACGTCAGGGACGCCCTCATCCCGGCCTCCCTCGAGCAGCTGCAGTGCGGCGCCATCATCGGGACCTCCAGCGTGAGGAGGGAGATGATGCTCAGGGCGACCAAGCCGTCCCTGAGGGTGAAGACCCTCCGCGGAAACATGAACACCCGCCTGGAGAAACTCCAGGAAGGGGAGTACAACGCCATAATCATGGCCAAGGCCGGCCTCGACAGGCTCGGCATCGAGAGGGATGTGCACCCCATCGACAAGCACGTGTTCGTCCCGGCGGCCGGACAGGGGGCCATCGGCATCGAGTGCAGGGCCGACGACACGAAGACCATCGAACTCCTGAAGAAGGTGGACGATGCCAAGACCCGTGCCGAGGTGAAGCTCGAGAGGGACATACTCAGGCACATGAACGCCGGGTGCTCCTCCCCCATCGGCATCAACGCCGAGCTGGTCGGGGACACGATGAAGCTCATAGCCGTGTCCTTCGCCGACATAATACCCGTCAGGATAGTCACCGAATTCCCCGCGTCCGAAGCCGATGCGAAGGCCAAGGAGATCGCGGACAGACTTCTGAAGAAGGCATGACCCAGATGACCGGAAAAGTATATCTCATAGGTGCCGGGCCCGGAGACACCGGACTGATCACCGTCAAAGGGCTGCAGGCCCTCCGCGAGGCAGACGTCGTCATGTACGACGCCCTTTCCAGCCCCGAACTCCTGAAGGAATGCAAGGAGGGTGCCGAACTCATCGACGCCGGGAAGAGGGCGGCCGACCACCATCTCAGACAGTGGCAGACCAACGACCTCCTGGTGGAGTACGCCCAGAAAGGGAAGGTCGTGGCAAGGCTCAAGGGAGGGGACCCGTTCCTCTTCGGAAGAGGGGCCGAGGAGGCTGAGAAGCTCAGGAAGGCGGGCGTGGAGGTGCACGTCATCCCCGGAGTGACCTCGGCCATATCCGTCCCGGAGCTCTGCGGCATCCCCGTGACCCACAGGGACCATGCCTCCATGGTGACCTTCATAACCGGCCACGAGAAGGGCGACAGGTCCGAGGACCGCATCGACTGGAAGAGCCTGGTCGGCGGACACGGGACCCTCGTGATCCTGATGGGACTCGAGAACGCCGGCAACATATCCGCCGGCCTCGTGGAGGGCGGGATGTCCCCCGACATGCCCGCGGCCATCCTGTCCAAGGGATCCACCCCCGACCAGAAGGTCTACGTGACCACGGTGGGGGACCTCGAGAGGACCATCAGGGAGGAGAACGTCGCCACCCCCGGCATAATGGTCATCGGCACCGTGGTCCAGCTCAGAGCGGTCCTGGGTGACCTGGCATGATATCGGTCGGGTTCACACGTCCGAGGGACAGGATCGCCGAGGGCGAGAGGATCTGCTCCGAGATGGGCTTCGAGCCCTTCGGAGCCCCCTCCTTCGACCCCGTCAGGGGGGACAAGGAGGTCTTCGACGAGATAGAGGAGGTCCTCTCCTCCGGGGAGGCGTACTTCACCCTCTTCGCATCCATCACCGCCGTGGAGGAGTGCGTCGACGAATACGGGAAGGAGAAGCTGCTGGCACTTCTGGAGAAGACCAACGTGGCCTGCACCGGCAGCAGCACCGAGAAGGTCCTCAAGAGACTCACGGGGAGGGACACCGACCTCGTACCGGAGGTCTACTCCGGCGTCGGCGTGGCCGAGGAGATAGCCGACGAGGTCGCCTACAAGACGGTCGTCCTCCTGAGGTCGGCCGGAGGCGACGGGAAGATAGTGGACATCCTGGAGAAGGCGCACGCCAAGGTCCTCGACGAACCTGTATACGACATGGTGCCGGCGCAGATATGCGAGGATACGGAGGAACTCCTGGAGAAGACCGAGTCCGGCACTCTGGACGCCCTGCTGATGACCAGCCCCAACTCGTTCCTGGTGTTCTACGGTCAGATGACCGACAGGTTCGGGAAGGACAGGACGGACGAGGCCCTGAGGAAGACGTTCAAGGTGGCCATAGGGAGACCCACGGCGGAATCCATGTCGAAAGCCGGCATGCCCTGCGACACCATAGCGGAGACCTCCACGTTCGAAGGGATGCTGGAGACCGTGAAGAAGAAATTCGCCCTTTGATCAGGACCTCTTCACGATGATGCAGAGGATGTCCTCGTCCTCGACGATGTGGTCCATACCCACGGTCTGACCGGGGAACTTAGCGCTCTTCCCCCAGACCATGGCGTATCTGAAGGCGTTCTTGAAATCCCTGTGGATGAGCTCGCAGACATCCCCGACGGAGTTACCCCTTTTGACGATGAGGGGCTCCTTCATGTCCGCCTCCTGCCCCTGGGGCTTGAGATATATGCGGATCATGTCGATCTGGTCGTAGATCTCCTGCTTGAGGGCGTCCATGTTGTAACCGGTGGCGGCGGAGACGCCGACGCTCTTGTACTGCCTGTGCATCTCCTGCACGGCCTCGAGCTGCCCGGGCTTCGCCAGGTCGACCTTGTTGATGGCCATGACCGCCTTTATGTAGACGCGGTTCCCGGCCAGGACATCCAGCATCTGCTCGACGTCTATGTCCTCGCGGACGACGACGGTGGCGTTGATGTGCCCGTAGGCGGCAACCATGTCCTTGATGGTGTCCACGGTGATCTTGGTGAGCTTGAGGGTGGGCTTGACTATTATACCGCCCTGCTGCGCGGTGGTGATGTTCACGTCGGGCGCATGCTGGTTGAGCCTGATGGCGGAGTTGTAGAGCTCTTTCAGGAGGACCCTCAGATCGGGGTTGAAGATGTCCACGACCAGCAGGATGATGTCGGCGGACCTCGCGGCGGCGATGACCTCCCTTCCCCTCCCCTTACCTCTGGAAGCGTCCTTGATGAGACCGGGCATATCCAGGATCTGGATCTTCGCATGGTTGTACTCCATCACGCCGGGCACGACGTCCAGGGTGGTGAAGTGGTAGGCACCGACCTCTGAATGGGCCCCGGTCAGCTGGTTCAGGAGGGTGGACTTTCCCACGGACGGGAATCCGACGAGTGCGACCGTGGCGTTACCCGCCTTCTTCACATAGAATCCCTTGGACCCGCCGCCGGCCTTGATCGTCTCGAGCCTCTTCTCCTTCTCCATGGCGAGCTTGGCGATCTTGGCTTTCAGCTTACCGATGTGCGCTTCTGTAGCCTTGTTCTTCTTGGTGTTGGCGATCTCCTTCTCCAACTCCTCGATCTGCTCCTCGATTGTAGCCATCGGTACGCCTCCTTAGGAACTGATGATTATGCACCCACTATTAAGGAGTTGTCATGTTTTAACCTATGACGGGATTCCGTATCATTATGCCAGAGCTTCCGGAGATAGAGACGGTGAGGAGGGTCGTCGGACCACAGGTCGAGGGCAGGACCTTCGTATCCGTCAGGGCCGCGGACAACAGGATACTCGCCAACACGGACCCTCCGGGTCTATCGGAGCGCCTGACCGGGAGGACCGTCGTATCGGTCGGAAGGAGGGGGAAGGCGCTCCTGCTCTACGACGACCTGGGAGGACACACGGTTATCCGCTTCGGGATGACGGGACAGCTGTACGTCTGTCCCCCGGACACTGCGGAGGAGAGACACACCCACGAGGTGTTCCTCCTGGACGACGGGATGGAGCTGAGGTATGTCGACCCCCGGCGCTTCGGACACATCTGGCACTTCCGCAGGGACGAGGAGGACACCTCCGGGATCCGCGGTCTGGGACTCGAACCGGACGACCCCGGACTGGACGCCGGATATCTGAAGGACAGGCTGGGAAGGAGGAGTATCACCGTCAAGGAGGGGCTCCTCGACCAGACGGTGGTCGCCGGCATCGGCAACATCTGGTCGGACGAGATGCTCTTCGAGGCGGGGATATGCCCGCTGACCCCATGCAGAGACCTCACCGACGGTCAATTCGAGGATCTGGCACATGTCATACCGGACATCATCTCCTTCGCCATAGGGAAGAACGCCGTGAGCAGGGAGGAATACCTGGAGGGCAGGGGCAGGAGATACTACGACATCGGATACCTCAGGGCCTACGGCCACGAGGGGGACCCATGTCCCAGATGCGGGAAGATGTTCGTGAGGGGTACGGCCGGGGGACGCGGCACCTGCTGGTGTCCGGGATGTCAGAGAAGATGAAACCGCACCCGCATACGGATACGTCCTCTTCTTCCGAGCCACTATTTATTTAAAAGGCGATAAGATAGCGCACCCCATGGATTCCAACAACGCGGGCAGTTCCGTCTTCTCTAAGACGGTCTTCCGCTCCGTTACAGTGATGCAGATCATCGCGATGTGCGCCGCCGCCGTCATCGGCATCGCCGTCCTCTGCGTAGGAGGATTCGGAGGTTCCGCCATAGGCTGGCTCATCGTCGCCGTGGTCATATACATGATACCGCACTTCTTCGGTGTCAAACCGAAGGCGAAGGCGGGGTTCGCCCTGATATTCGCGGTCGCGGCCATAGTGGTGGGCGGGGCCGTGGTAGGACCTTCCTTCGTGGACAACAACAGCAGGGAGTCGGTCTCGGACCACGGGGCCTTCAGCGACGTCAGCTATGTGTACGACGACACCGCGAAGACGATAACCGTGGACGCCGACTTCGACATGACCGGGTACGACGGGGACACGGTATACCTGTGCTATGCGAAGGTCACCCTGGTACCGTTCAACAGCTCCCCGCAGATAGAGAGTCTCAAGAACATACCGTTGGACAGCGCCCACATCTCGGGCAGCCATCTGCAGTACACGCTGACGGGATCGGACTTCGACATGTCCGAGCTGTACAACCTGGTACTGGCGGTCGGAAAGACCGACGAGAACGGCGACGTGGTGTATGACGGGGATTCCGCCTCCATCGCCACCCTCACCGGGTTCACCGGGGCCGGATGCAGTTCGCAATGCTACACCGGGGCCGCCGTCGTCATGCTCTACGTCCTGTTCATATTCTTCCTGATCCTCGTGTTCTCGACGCTCCTCAGAAGGACCATCAGCGGCAAGAGGAAGAAGATGGAGAACGACGGACGCCTGTACCCCCAGGGATACGGGAGATGCGACAAGTGCGGCGCATTGGTCCTCCCGGGAGAGATCAAGTGCAGGAAGTGCGGCGCATACATCGACCGTCCCGAGGAGATGAGGAGGAAGAAGGACGACTTCTTCCAGTGCTCCGCATGCGGTGCGGAGGTGCCGGGGGACGCACAGGTCTGTCCCAAGTGCGGCGCAAAGTTCGACGGCGTGGAGAACATCGTCTCCCACATCGACGGGAAGGTGGATGTGAGCGAGGAATCGTATCCCTGCCCCAAGTGCGGGGAGATGGTCCCGAAGAACGCCGTCTTCTGCCCCAAGTGCGGGAAGAAGTTCTGAAAACCGTTGGGGGGGGGGGGTAAATCCCCTCCGACCCACATTTTCCATTTAGTTCGACAACAACTAAATATCGACCGAATAGCAACTATGTGCGGAATTTTGTACTCTGCTAACGGACGATAACACTATCAAAATTGGTACTTGTCTTTACATTTACTCAAATTTATATAGAAAAAGGACACTAAATTAGTATCACAGGGAATTTGCCCGAGCCCTCCCCTCTTTGAAATGCCAAAGGGGGGGGGGGCGTTACTTTCGCCGTCTGCAAGACCAAGACGCGATGCACCTGTTCAAAAAAGAGGAGGTGTATCGCGTGAAAGCAATCATTGCAGTATTGGCTGCGGCGATTATTGTAGGCGGTGCAGCAGGCATCGTACTTATGGAAGATCATGATGATTCTGAAAAATCCATCGATCGTGTAGAAGTTAAGACGGATGGATGTAGCTCCGTAATAAACTACAACAGCAAAGCCACATTGGATCCAGACACATATTCGGAAATCGATTCGATCTACAAGGGCACATATTCTAACAAGATGGTATTCCAGATAGCGGAGATTGACGAATGCGTCTATGCGATATTGGGTAATGCCAAAGGAACAGATGGTGTCACTCACGTATTTTCTCGCAATAGCGTCACATCCGTAAGTAAATCATTCTCTGATTCGGTCTCTCACTGCATAGAGAACACTATAACGAATGAATTCAGCCACTCATATGAGATAACTGATGGATATGGTGGAACTATTGGAATAAGCAGCGGCGACTTGTGGCCTGTGAAAGTCTCAGCTGAATTATCAGGAAACCATGAAACTACAAATTCGGACACCGAATCCGTTGCTACCGCAACAACTACATCTGAATCCTACTCCAAAACAGTAGGGGAGCAATATGGATCCGAAAAAGGTGAATCCTACGGAGTACAAATTGAGAGTAAAACTGGAATGTATTACTCGTATGTAATCATCTGTGATGCATATATCTTTGAAGTATTGTCCATCGAAGAAAACCCAGATACTGGAGAATATGAAGTAAAAGGCATTGATTTCGTCATTAGTTTCGATTTAGATCATAAAAACTACTACGTGTATGAGTCGACATCGTCTTCATTCGAATACAAGTATGCAACTCCTGCACAAAATACAATCTTAACCGACGTTCAAATAAAAAATGCACTAGATCAGTTTGAACCTGGAGAATACAACCCTCCAGAGGCAATAATATGCTCCGTAACCTTCATAGATGACAGTGGAGAAAGGGTTGTCAAATATGCCGCCGGAGAGCAAGACAAATTCATCGCCCCGGAGGTCACTCCCAGGGACGATACATTCAAGTCTGCTTGGGAAAGCTACACACTATCCAACGAAGATCAGACGGTATATGCAGAATATACGGATTTGTTCCCAGGATATACCAGAATCTCGAAACAAACTGAATTGATAAACATTGTCAATGAGCCTGATGGAAAATACGTCCTCAAAAACAATATATCAATCAATATGTCGAATTGGGCCCCCATAAGCAATTTCTCTGGAATACTCGACGGAAATGGTAAGACGATTACAGGCCTATCATTCAACAGCTCTTGGGGAGCGGGAACTGACGGAGTAGTGAGATACGGACTATTCGAAAGAATAGACAGCGGGACTGTAGCCAATCTCAATATCGATGGAGCACAGATCAAACTCACCAACAATGCCGGTCCCGAAGTACGCATCGGAACTATTGCTGGAAACACATACGGAGATACAAAAATCACCAACTGTACTGTAACAAATGCTAAAATTGACTATTCACCAGGTTGTGAATCCAGCATAACATATGAAGGTCACGGGTGTACCTCCATCGGAGGAATAGTCGGTTTTGCCGAGAACAACACTACGATTTCAAACTGCACAGTCCAAAAAGCCGACATATATGGTTTTGTTAAAAAATCATATTGTGGTGGCATTGCAGGCACCTCACTCCATAACGTCTCATTCAACGAATGCAAATCAATAAACAACACAGTAAAAGCACAGGGAGCAGCTTGGTGGGAAGAGGGAGAAGGTTGGGCAGGAGGAATAGTCGGAAGAAAATCAAGTGACACAATATTGAACACAGATTCGAACTATGTCACGGGATATTCAGCAAATCAAACTTATGACGGTTGTGCAGGTGGATGGGGGTCACCCAGTGGTGAAGATATGTATTGTCCCAAAACCATCTGATTAAAAACACCCCGGGGCAATGAAATCATGAAATATGACGGCGAAGAGCTGTTCATAATAGAGGATTTCGAAGACTTCGATATCCTCTATGCCCCCCTCAGGGGATATGTCGCCAAGGTCGTGAAAGGTGCCGACATCCTCGGTGACGGGGAGTTCATGTCGGAACTAGTCAGATCCCTGGGATCCAGGGAACTTGTGGACATCCAATCCGAATTGGATCGTCTGCATAGCTCCCTGCCGGAACTGTCCATCCCGATAACCGACGACTGCAACCTCCGCTGCAGATACTGCTATGCGTCCGCCGGTGACGACGGACACACCAGTACTTTCACGAAGGAGATGGTCGACGCCATCCTCGACGCATACTTCGGGTTCATAAAAGAACACGGCAAGGAGTACGCGGACAACGGAGAAGGCATGGTCGCAGTGACGATGGCAGGGGGCGGGGAGCCCACTTCCCGCCCCGAGGTCTTCAGATATGCGGTGGAAAGGTGCAAGGAGCATGCCGCATCCCTCGGATTGAGATGCGAGTTCAGTATGCCGACCAACCTCACCTGCGGGGAGGAACTGATGAGATTCATCATCGACAACTTCTCGCACATCTCCGTGTCCATGGACGGTCCGAAGGACATCCAGGATTCCCAGCGCCCATACAGGGACGGTTCCGGATCGTTCGACAGGGTCATGCGCAATCTGAGGATGCTGTCGGAATCCGATGTAAGATTCGGATTCAGGGTGACCGTCACAAGAGGATCGGTCGACCGCATGGGGGAGATCGCCGATTTCTTCAATGACAACTTCCCGGGACACAGCATCAGCTTCGAGAAGGTACACCTCATGGGACGCACCCTCTCCGAAGACGATTATCCGGACGAATTGTTCAACAGGAGATTCGGAGAGCTTCTGGAATATGCCAAGAAGAAGGGCATCAGGGTACGGAACGCATCCATGCGCAGACCCGACGAGATAAGAGTCTCGTTCTGCAGGTCTGTAGGCATCCCCAACTGGACCGTAACTCTAGATGGGAGCATAGCATCCTGCACCCGCGACAACATGCCGGACATATTCACGTTCGGACGTTTCGATTTCGAGAACAGACGTTTCGATATCGACGAGGAGAAGATCCGGAAGATACGCGAACTGAATGTCCTCCATTACCCCGAGTGCACGAACTGCTTCTGTAAATACATCTGTGCCGGCGACTGCCCGGACATCAGATTCATCTCGAAACCCAACTGCGACCTTACACGCAGACTCATAGCGAATGAATTGAAGAATATGCTCGAACAAGGCGATTGAATGAAAGGAAACGAGACGACGAGAGGAGGATCCCTGCTGGACAGGTACATCCTGAAGGAGAAGAGAATAGCGTACTGCACAGGCTGTGCATCCGGATGTATAACCGACGGATGCCGCAGGGTCAGCAACTGTACCTGCGACACCACCTGCAGCGACAACGACGGGTGCTGATCTAAGACCGGACCAATCCGGGAACCTAACCGAAACGCTTTGAAAAAAATAATTGACAGGACTGAGAGAAAATGGAAAACAGATCCCTGCTGGACAGGTACATACTGAAGGAGAAGAGAATAGCGTACTGCACAGGCTGTGCATCCGGATGCATAGCGGACGGATGCTACAGGATCAGCAACTGTACCTGCGACACGAGATGTGACGATGACAGCGGATGCTGAAAAAAATAGGTGATGAACATGGATGAAAACATCAGTAGTGAAAAATACAGCGTAAACGTAGATCTTGTATTGTGTATCGACTGCACCGGTTCCATGGGCCCGGTGATCGACATGGTGAAGAAGAATGCCCTCACATTCCATGAGCAGATAACCAAGGCCCTCGAGAAAAAAGACCGCGAGGTGGAGCAGCTCCGTATAAAGGTCATCGGATTCCGTGACCTCACCTACGGGGAGGACATGGAAGAGTCCAAGTTCTTCGATCTCCCCCAAGAGAACGAAGCCTTCGAAAAATTCGTGAACGGACTCCAGGCGACGGGAGGAGGGGATGCCCCCGAGACGGCATTGGACGCCATAGCATATGCGATGAAATCCCCCTGGGTCAAAGAGGGGTCCAAAAAGAGGCACATCATCATGCTCTGGACCGATGCTCCCACCAAGATGCCCGGAGAACAGACCCTCAGGGACGACCTCCCCAAGAGCATCGCCGAGTTCAGGACCTGGTACGATGACCCCCAGGAGGCGAAGATGAACGCATTCGCCAAGAGGCTCATCGTATTCGCACCGGACGACCCCAGCTGGGACTGCATCCAGGACCTCCCCCTCACCAACATCAGCAGGGTGGATCTGGACAAGGGGCTCAGCGAGGTGACCATCGACATCGTTCTCACGATGCTTGCCAACAGCGTCTAAACCACAACAAGGGCGGGGAGACCCGCCCACCCATCACTTTGTGATTTCTATGGCAGATATTCTGAACGGCTATACGTTGCTTAAAGATTGGACATTCTGTGCTAACGGGGATTTCACGACCTGTGAAAAATCCGGGACCATATATTTCTTAAAACGTCTTCCCACCCCCAAATACCCGATAAGGGAATCGGACTACGAACCGAGGACATATATCCGTCTCGTAGAGATGTGTATGAAATGTCAAGATCGCCATACATGATGATCGCAAGGGTTCTCGGAATAGGTGTGGCACTCATAACAAGCGTGTGCGGAGCTTCTCCCTTTGACGCAAGTCTCTCGCGCTGCTTTACACCGAATCTGTGCTGCTCATCAGTTACAACGAGCGCCAGTCTTCCATACTCCACCTTGTCCTGTATGAGGGCATGTGTTCCGACCACAACCTGCACATCCATATTCTTGATGCGGCTGTACATCTCTCTTTTCTCTTTCGCTGTCATGGAACCCGTCAGAAGTCCCACAGATATTCCGTATGGCTCAAACAGTGAACTGAGCTCCTTGTAATGCTGAACCGCCAGAACCTCAGTCGGTGCCATGATCACTCCCTGATAGCCACTTGCAGCCACTGCGTATAATCCGGCTGCTGCAACTATGGTTTTTCCTGATCCGACATCCCCCTGAACCAGCCTGTTCATGACATGTTCAGAGCGCATATCGTCAAGCATATCACGCACCGCATTCATCTGCGCCCCGGTAAGCTTGAACCTCAAGTTCTCAATAAACGTCCTGACCTCCTCATCACAGTTTATTATACATGTATTTTCTGCATACACATTGTCGTCTTTTATCCTGTGAAGGTTTGATATAAAGCTGTAAAATTCATCAAATGCCATCCTCTTCACAGCCCCCTTAAGCTTCTGCTCATCCTGAGGAAAATGAATCGAGTGGATAGCCTTTTGTATACCCATAATATGGTACTCATCAAGCACATTGTCATGCAGGTAATCCTCAAGCCTGTCTATGGCTTCCTCTGCGCCTCTCACAGCCTTCTGTATGGTCTTCGAGGTTATACCGGGCGTTACCGTGTACACCGGCTGCCAAACATGCGTAAGTTCGCCGTATTTATCATCAGTGTAGTATTCCGGCTGCGTCATGGTCATCATACCGCCCTTATAAGCCACATTTCCTACAAACACAAACTCCTGAAGGTGGATGAACAGCGGATGAAGCGCGAAACTGCTTATAGGGCTGTAAGGGTAGGAATC
>ENA-UEQL01001643-UEQL01001643.1-human-gut-metagenome-genome-assembly--contig:-NODE-1643-length-15380-cov-25.401490_pt1 | contig 15380 bp, 13 predicted proteins | sample MGYA00242905_ERZ507926 | MGnify/ENA primary metagenome ERZ507926 (study PRJEB26167, sample SAMN06115531) | human gut metagenome | host: Homo sapiens | place: China:Henan | collected 2015-09-09...
TGCTCAACTTCGTTCGGGAAATGGCAGCATAAGCATAACGGTCATTAACATCAATCTTACCGATTTCAGCCGACTGCGCTGGGGTGATCCTTAGAAGGATGCTTGGCAAACAGCGTCTTCAGAGCAAGCGGAGTGGTAACAGAAGATACGATGATCAGCAGAATAACAGCGGTAAAGTAGACAGCGTCCACCATGCCGACTGCAAGGCCCTTTTGTGCCACAATCAAAGCAACCTCGCCGCGGGTCATCATGCCAACGCCAACCTTGAGGGAATCTGCCCAGTTGAACTTGCAGATCTTTGCTGCAAGACCGCAGCCAATGATCTTGGTGATAAGTGCCACAATGACAAAGCAGACCCAGAACAGCAGGATATCGGGAGTCAGGCCGCTGATATCGGTTTTGAGGCCGATGGAAGCAAAGAACACCGGAGCAAACATCATATAGTTGCTGATTTCGACACGGCGCTCCACATAGGGTGCATCATGAATGTTGCACAGCACGATACCAGCAATGTAAGCACCGGTAATATCGGCAATGCCAAAGTACTGCTCTGCAATGTAAGCCATGGCAAAGCAGAAGCCAAGGCTGGCAATGGTAATGCGCTGGGTGTGGGGGTTACGGTTATCCAGCCAGGTCATGGCCTTGTACAGCACAAAACCGACAATGACCGCCACCACAAAGAACAGCACCGTGTTGATCAACACCTGGCCGATGCTGGTACCGCCTTCTTCGCCGCTGCCGGCCCCCAGAACGCAGGTAAGCACCACAATGCCGATAACGTCATCAATCACGGCTGCGCTGACGATGGTGGTGCCCAGGAAGCCTTTCAGCTGGCCAAGCTCCTGCAGGGTTGCCACCGTGATGGAAACGCTGGTTGCCGTCATAATGGTGCCGATGAACAATGCTTTATAAAATTCCGGACTGCCGATAGCACCCAGACCATAGAACGCACCATACAGCAGCGTACCGCCCACCAAGGGAACAAAAACACCCACGCAGGCAACCAGAGTTGCAATGGGGCCGGCTTTCATCAACTGCTTCAGGTTGGTGCCAAGGCCGGTGGAGAACATCAGCAAAATAACGCCGATTTCCGCAAAGACCGAGATGGTATCGCTGAGCTGAACAACCCCCAGCAAAGAGGGGCCGATCAGCAAACCGGCGATGATCTCGCCCACCACTTGGGGTGCCTTGAGTTTGCGGGCAATCAGGCCAAAAAACTTAGCCGCAATCAATATGATTGCAAGATCCCGGAAGAATAGATACATAATGATAGAGCCTCCTTTTCAGCACGGCATAGCTGATATGGCTTTTTGGTTCATACAGTGGTACTTGCCATCCGCCCAGCCTCCCCAGCCAAAAGGTGCCGGAGCCGTGTTCTCTTATGTTTTACCACGCTGTTCATATTTTTTCAAGATCTTTGTCACAGAAATGTCAATTTTCATCTGTATGCACAAATGTCTTGCACAAACGGGGCGTTTGCGGGGCAGTTCATGCCATATTGTGGTTGCGGCAAAAAAGGCATGTGCTTGTACCCTCCTTTGGATTTCAGATCATTTTTACAAAAAACTTCTTCCATATGTTCTTTTTTTCTTTTTTAAAATTTATTTGAAAAAAATTGATTTTTTTCAAAATATTGCTTGACAATCCCAGATGTGCTTGCTATAATATAACACGTCGTCAGGTGAGGCGATACAGCAGAATAGATGGAAAGATGGCTGAGCTGGTCTAAGGCGCACGACTGGAAATCGTGTAGGGCCCATAAAGCCCTCAAGGGTTCGAATCCCTTTCTTTCCGCCACAAAAAGCTACATTCAATTTGGATGTAGCTTTTTTGTTTTACAGTTTTACATGTTATCAGTGCGGCCCTTTTTGTGGCATAATAAAGCCACGAAAGGAGCTGAGCTTATGCCCGAAATTATCCCAATTCGTGATCTGAAAAATACCAATGCGATTTCGCAGCGCTGCCACGAAACGCAGGAACCCATCTTTGTGACAAAAAGCGGTTATGGGGATATGGTTATCATGAGCATAAGGGCTCCTCGGATGTTGTCCGGGGAGTTTTCATTTATATCGTCTCGTGTATTTTTCTTGGCACATTGCTGATTATATCGACTATTATAATAACAGCAGAATTCAAGCTAAAACAAAATGGATGCCTCCCTCCACATTCAGAGAAGCATCCATGATGGATTCTTAATTATTCGATTTTTATCCGTGTCCAGAAAACCGGGTACATATCAGTACGGGACGGCAGCTTTGCTTTTATTGGTTTGCTCTTTTTATAAAAAACTATGGGCAATACCGCATAATTCTAAGTGCCGATACGGCGAGCGAGGTGCGGCAGCTGCTAAGCCAAAAGCGCAGATAATACTGGATGCTGCAAAGGTGAGCGCCGCCAGTGGCGGAAACAGCGAACCGAAGCAGGGGCAGCGGTCGCAGAGTGCGAGGGGCTTTTGCCCCCGAAGCACGATGCGGGTACCGCAACCCGACATTATCGAGCATTTTGGCAACGCAGATGCCGTGCCGCAGCTGCCGGAGCGGTGCTTAAGCCGCAAGGCGGGAATTGTGCGGTGTTGCCTCAACATTGTGATTCCTTTTTGGCTGCTTAGCCCGCTTTTCATTTTCTCCAGATCATCACCCCCATCCAGAATAGGTTGGCGAAGATCCTGTCGGTGCCGGTGGCCACCATGGCCGGGAACAATGCCCAGGACAGCACCATCCGATGGCAATATGCCCCAGCATCTGCCGCGTTCCTGGAATACATTCGCTCTCGGCTGGGGGATGCCTTTTGCTGATTTCACCCATACCAACAACAAAGCACCGTGCCGCCATGCAGGGGGTTCTCCTGCTTGCGGCACGGTGCTTTGTTGTATCAGGCTATTGTCGGGTTATTGTTTCTTTTTGGCAAGCTGTCTGCCCACGGCCCACAGCCAATCCAATGCGGCGGCGGCAAGGGCGGGGTACACGATCAGGCCGAACAGCTGGTACCAGGTGGGGATAAAGTAATCTGCCCCGCCGGGCAGGGTGCTGGCGGCGTTCAGGGTAATGCTTTGCGGAGTAAAGGTCAGGCCCACGGTCTTGTTTTCATCGGGGCTGCAGGGATCCAGCCGCAGTGCCACGATCCGGGTGCGCGGCAGGGTGTACACATAGGTGCCGTCTGCCAGCACTTTGGGGAACACGCGGCGGTCCTGGCTGTAGGGCTCCCCCGTTTTTGTGGTGTAATACAGGCACATTTCGCGGGAATCGCCGTCAAACTCCACGTTGTAGCTCACGGTACGCACCACGCGGCCGGATACATCCTCCAAAATCATCTGCGGGTCGCCGCCTGTGGTAATCAGCTGGCCATGGGGTGCGCTGTTCTCCCCCGGCTCCCCCCAGGTCAGCTCGGCCAGCTGCCAGCTTTCAATGGGGATCGAGGTTTCCGTCAGGGTGCCTTTTGCCTTGGCGGAGCTGTCCCCCACAAAGGCCGCCGCACCCTGCACCAGCCAGAACACCAGCGCCGCGCACCAGCACAGCACCGGCAAGGCAAAGCGATGGGCAAACAGTCGGTTCAGGCGGCTTTTCCATGTCATCTCTTTCATTGGGCCGCCTCCTTGCTCATCTGCATTGTGACCGGCTCATACCCGGCATCCGTTACGCGGTAGAGCAGGGTCTGCCCCGCCTGCGCAGCGGCCAGGTGGTCGGTAAACAGGTTCTGATAGCTCTGCACAAAGATATCGTCGATCTTTTGCAGGTAAAGCACCGTACAGCCGTTGGCACGCACGGTTTCATCCAGGCGTTCAGCGGTGTAGGGGTGGTAGTAGCGCTGCTTCACGCCCTCCTCCTGCGGTTCCAGCTCCGGCAGGCCGAAGGTTCCGCCGCCGCCCTCCTGCGTGGCCCCCACGCCGGAGTAATCCACCAGGACGGGGTAAAAATCAAACACGGCAGAGAACCAGTGTTCGCCGTTATCCCCCTGGCTGACAAAAAACACGCGGTCGTTTTCGTTCAGGTAATCGCTGCACAGCCAGTCAGCTTCGGCGCGGGCGGTCTTGCGGTCGGCGAATTCGCCATCCGAGAAGCCCAGCACCGAAAGCTGCGGCAGGATCATACCGTTCACCCGCACCAGCATGGCGGCGGCCATCAGCAGAACACCGGCCTGGCCCGCCAGGGCAATCCAGCGGCGGGCCGGGGCTTTCTGTTCGCCATCCGCGGTTTGCAGGGCGGTGCTCCAGCAGGCCAGCGCCATAAAGAACCAGCCGATATAGTAGGTATAGATATAGCGGTTATAATCCACCAGCCCCACGGCCTGATCCGGCTTGAAAATAAAGCCATAGCTGAGCGCCAGCATGAGGTTATACCCCACAAAGCATGCAAGGGACAGCACCCCGATGCAGCCAATGCGCAGCTTGAGCTGGCGGCCTCTGGCGCAGATGGCCGCCACCAAGAACACCAGCAGAATCAGCACCACAACATTGCGGCCCTGGCCGATCATGCTCAGCCGACCATCCGAAGTCCAGAACTGGTGGCCCATATCGGCCATGGCTTGGGTGAACTGGCTCTGGCGCTCGGCGTAAAAGCCCTCCACCGGCTGGCCCAGCAAAATCTTGATGCCGTTGATGACCACAGCGGACAAGGGGGCACTGGTTTCGCCGGTGCCGCCCTCGCTGGCACTTTTGGCAACCAGAATGCCCACATAGCGGATGTTCCAGAAATAATAGATCAGCATGGGCGCGGCAAAGCAGGCAATGGCAAAGCCGGTGCGGCGGGCAAGGCCCTTTTTGAAGGGGTGCTCCGCAAACAGCCAGGCATCCACAGCCATCAGCCCCGCCGCCACCAGGGACAGCACAAAGGTGTTGGCCTTGATGTTGGCCGCCAGCGCCAGTACCGGCAGTACGGCCCACTTGGGGCCGCCGGTTTTGCGCAGCGCCAGCCACAGCGCCACAGCGCCGCCCAGTGCAAGGCCCGCGGGCACATCGCCATAGGCGGTCATATAAGTGGTATCCAGATAGATCGTATGGTTATACACCGTCAAAAACCAGGGGGCAAACCAGCAGATTGCTGCCAGCGGCACCGCCATGCGGTACTGGCGGAAGTTCAGCCCGCCCAGCACCGCGGCAAACACGGCGGCGGCCAGCACATCATACGCCACATAGATCTTCCAGTCTGCATAATGGCCCAAAAACTGGAAGAAGTAGGAGAGCAGCGGCAGGCCGGGGTTCTGGGTCTGGGGCCAGGGGGTTCCAAGGGTAGCCAGGGCATACAGGCGGTTATCCGCCTTGGTCACCTTTACGGCGGTAGCCCACAGGCTGAGTTCATCATACTTGGTTGCCAGCGGCTGGCGGATGAAAAAGTACACCGCAAATGCCAGCGCCATGCCCCAGAACAGCACCGCCCCCGGTGTAACCAGGCGGCGGTAGGCCGGGCGTTGGCCTTTGTGGGGCACCAGCGCCCACACGCCGCTGCCCGCAAACACCGCCCACAGCAGCACAGTGCCGGGCAGCAGCAGGTTTGCCATGCCCGCAGCCGTCAGCCAGGCAACGGCAATGCCCAGCGCGGTCAGCGGGGCCAGCGCAGCATGCAGGTTACATTTGAGCGTTAGGAACGCGCAGAACAAAAACAGCACCGCCAGCGCGGCAAAGATGCAAAGCAGCTCCATAGAATCACCATTTTATACAACATAAAAGCCCTGCGGGTGTGCCCCCAAGCCATGGGCGCACCGCCCCACAGGGCTCTTTTTTACTTTTTGCGGAAAACATCAACGGCAAGGCAGGCAAACGCAGCCCCCACAGCCGGGGCAAACAACAGCAGCAGCCATTGGCCGCCGTTTGGCACAAAGCGCAGGTACCACGGCTGCACCGGGTTGAGCACCACACCGTCCAGCCGGGTAGGCACGCCGCCCACACTGTCCGGGTCAATGCGCAGCCCGGTCACGGTAAGGCCGCCCAGGTCAAAGGTATACTGGTTTTCGCCGCTCACGCGGGCAAAAACTTTCTGGGTCTCGCTGTACTCGGTCTGGCCGGGGCGCAGGTAATACAATGCTACGCTGCCGGGCGGCAGGTAGTGCACGGCGTCCAGCTCCACCGTTTCCAGCCAGGCTTCGCCCCGCCAGATGATGTGCGGGTCGTTGTCGGTGGAAAGATACCAGCCGGGTTCATCCACCGGCGCGGTATGCCATTCATCGTCATCATAATTGACAAAGCTTTCAAATTCCAGGTCATCCGCCGTCAGGGTGCGGGTCACCATAGTGCCGTCTGCTTTATGGTTCAGCATCACAGCGCTGCCCACCAGCACGTACACCAGCCACACAATAACAGCGGCGGCATATGCCAATATCAGCAGCTGCTGGGGGCGCAGCGGGCGGCCCGCACGGGCGGGGGCGGCAAAACGCTTGGTTGGGCGTTTATCTTTCATTGTACCACCCCGCTTTCTGCCACAGCCACCGGGGTAAAGGCGATAGGCTTGCTGCGGCCTTCAAACCGGTAGAGGGTTGCGGGCATATTCGCTTTCAGCCCACCTTCGAACCGGCTGCTGAACTCCCGCTCCAGATAGTCGTCCGCGCGGTCGATCAGCAGGTAGTCGATCTGCTTTTCTTCCATATAGGCGGTCAGAGAGTCTGCGGTGCAGACCGCCTCAAAGTCATATAAGGTCCAGTTCAGGCTTTCCACCAAGTTCATAAAGTCGGAGTCCCACCGGCTGGAATAATCATCGTTGCCCCACCAGGTACCGCCATAGCCGTTGACCACCTTGGCGGTCAGCTCATACTTGTAGTAGTACCAGCGGGTGGCATCATCGCCCTGACTGATGACCAGCACGCGGTCCGGCCAGTCCAGCACGGTGTTCATTGCTTCAGCGCGGTTCTTTACATCGCGGCGCAGGGTGTACAGGCTGTCGGCGTTGGTCCAGAACCCGGCTGCGGGCACACCGCGCCAGGCAAAAATACCCAACACTGCCGCAGCGGCCAGCCCCAGCGCCGCACGGCCCAGCCGCTGCGCCGCGCCGCTGCCCTGCCCCACCGCAAAGCCCAGCACACAGAAGCCGTACAGCATCCACCCCTGCAGGTAGGGCGCGATATAACGCTCATAGTCCTTCAAGGCGGAGCCTTCGGCCTCGGAGAAATTGTAGAAGTACAAAATCAGGTGGAAGAGATACAGCGCGGCAAAGCAGAACGCCCCGCCCACAAAGCCAACCACGGTGCGGCGGCGTGCGGCACCGGCAGGCGCTGCCACAAAGGCCGCCGTGAACAGCAGCAGAATGCAGCTGACGGCCATGATGGGCGCGCCCACCAAACAGACGCGGCGGTACAAAAATGCCTGGCCCATGCTCTGCATGATCTGGGCAAAGCGTTCATCGCGCCCAATGCCCAGCAGCTGCTTGATGCCGCCGGTCAGCACAGCACCATAACTCAGGCCCGCGCTGCCCACGCTGGCCCCAGTGGTTTCGGTTGGGGTCACGGCGGCGGTATAGCGGTTCCAGCTGATAAACACCGCCAGCACCACCGCCGCCAGAATACTGCATTTTGCCAGCGATACGCCGAAAATACGGGCAGGCTTTGTATCCGGGTGCGGCGTACCGAACAGCTGATCCAGCCCGATCAGGAACGTAACGATCAAGGCATAGGCAAAACCGATATCTTTGGTCATGGTCAGCACGGCAAGTGGCATGGCACAGGCAAAAAAGCCGGTTTTGCGCCCGCCCGCCGCGGCATACAGGCACAGGGTTCCGCCAAACAGCAGCGCCAGGGGGGTGTCCGCCATGGCGTTGGCGTAAATGGTGGATGGGGTGCCCGCCGGAACCACGCTGAAAAAGAACGGCAGAAGAAAGCCCGCAGCAAACACCAACACAGCACCCGCCCAGTTTTTGCGCGGCATGGCTGCCGCCGGGGCAATGCAGGCCAGGAACAAAATATCCAGCCCGGCCAGGCACTGCCATTCATAAAACTGGCCCGGTACGCGCTGGAAGAGATAGGAAACCAGGCTGGTTGCCGGGTAGGTAAAGCTCGCCGTCAGGTTGATGGGATCCGCCACATACAGCGCAGCGCGCTCCGCCACCATCTTGGGGGCCAGGCCCCAGGCGGTAAATTCATCCCACTGGGTAAACATGGGCTGCTGCAAAGCAAACAGCACCCACAAAAAGCAGCTGCCGCCCACAAAAAGCAAAAAGCCGGGGCTGAACAGCGCCCGCCGGATAGCCCGCCACCCGGCACGCACCCCAAAGTAGACCCCGCCGGCCAGCCAGACCGCCATGATGATAAAATGGCCGAACTGCAAAAGCCCCAGCAGGGAAAGCAGATACAGCACCACGACCGACCCGCACAAGGCGGGCAGCGGCAGCAGGGCGGCATCGAACCGGGTACATGCCGCCACGCACAGACAGCATGCGGAGAAGAACAGCAAAAACAGCAGGCCGAATACAATCTGCACGGTACAGCACCTCCCGGATTGAAATTAAAAAATAATAGAGAATCATGTTGATGGACCGCCGCCCGGTGGGCGGCTTAGAAAATTGGGGCAAGGTAGCATATAAAGGCTGATTCTATATTCGCAGACTATCACGCAAAAGCCGCGAAAAACCGCAGATTTGATCGTGCCGCAGGCACACCGCCATTATTCTTTATTCTTTTAAGGCAATATCGCATAATTCTAAGTGCCGATACAGCGAGCGAGGTGCGGCAGATGCCAAGCCAAAAGCGCAGATAATACTGGATGCTGCAAAGGTGAGCGCCGCCAGTGGCGGAAACAGCGAACCGAAGCAGGGGCAGCGGTCGCAGAGTGCGAGGGGCTTTTGCCCCCGAAGCACGATGCGGGTACCGCAACCCGACATTATCGAGCATTTTGGCAACGCAGATGCCGTGCCGCAGCCGCCGGAGCGGTGCTTAAGCCATCAGGCGGGAATTGTGCGGTGTTGCCTTAACTATTCTCTCATATACGCGTAAGCCAGCTCACGCGTATACGACGTACACCGGCCCCACAAAGTAGTGCTGGAAGAGCAGCACAGCGCCAAAAACGGCATAGCAGGCGCACAGCGGGGTGATGGCCGCTTCGACTTTTTCTTCCGTGATGGCGGGGCAGATGGTTTTGCGCAACAGTACGGCCAGGGCGGGCAGCAATGCCAGCCAGACGCAGAGGAAATACCGCGCCTGCAGCCCCACAATGCGCACCATGCCCACCGGGGTATAGGTGATATACATGGCTACCATGGCACCGGCGGCGTACGCCAGTGCCAGCAGCGCCGTCCCACCCACGCGGCGGCGGGTGGGGAACGCATCGGCGCGTTTTGGCTGCGCAGCAGCCAGCAGGGCGGCCAACAGCAGCACCAGCGGGCCGGTCAGGTTCAAAAAGCTGATGGGCAGGTCCTTCCAGCCGAACAGGCCGAGCTGCCCAATAAAGAAATCATTCTCTCCCAGGGTCCCCCAGAACGCAGCAATGGTCCGCAGAGGGTTGCGCAGCACAAAGGCCAGCTGTTCACCGCCGTTTACCGTGCTGCCGCCCTGGCGCTCAATGATGGGATAGTTATAGCGGAACGCCGTGCCGTACCATTCCGTCAGCAGGGTAACGGCCATAGCACCGCCAAAGCCGCCCAGCGCCCACAGCGGGCGGCGTCCCTTGGCGTGCCATTCCCGCTTTGCCACCAAAAAGATAGGCAGCACCCACAAAAGGTTCAGGTACGGTTTAGCGATATTGACAAAGATGCAGGCGGCGGTGTAAATGCCTGCCGTTTGGGTGTTCCACTCCTTGCGGGTCAGCAGGGCAAGCATCAGGTAATAGCAGCCCAGCAGGGTTGCATCATAGCTCAGTGATGCCCCCATAAAAAGCGACATCGGCAGCAGCATAATGGCCGCAAAGGCCGGGCGGTAACGCTCCGCTTTGGCCAGCGCCAACGCGCACAACAGCGTGTAGGCCAGCAGGTTGACGATGCGCCCGCCGTACAGGCAGCCCAGCGCGCCAAAGCCCAGCAGGCGTGCCAGCGCCATACCGACCGCGCCCGGCAGGAATGGAATGACCAGAAAGCTGACCGGCTCGCTGACCGGGTCCGGCACAGAATCCCGCACATCGTGCGCCAGGTACAGGGCAAAGCTATCCGCCATGCTCTGCACTGCGCCGTCCTTGCCGTATTGCTTCAGGGCATAGCCCGCGGTGTTATAGGCTTTTTTCGCCCCGGTATCGGGGTCGGTGCCCACACCGGCAGAGGTATGCGCATTCACCCATGCACCGGGGAACGCTTCCAGCAGGTATGCCACATCGTCCGGGTAGGTGCGGGAAGCATCAAAATCAAAGTGCCCGGTGGAGATAGCATAGGTGCGCAGGTAATGGTCGGCTTCGTCCGGCGTTTGCAGCGGCGGGTTGGCAAATGCAAACAGCAGCCCGCACAAAAAGATGCACACGGCCCCTTTTGCCGCAAATCCTTTTGCAAACTGCCGCACACAATACCCGGCCAGCAGGCATACTTCCAGAAAGGCCGCACACCCCAGTGTAACCACCAGGGGGGACACACGGTTATCCAGCCCAAAGAACACCCGCCAGTAATAGGCCCACAGCACGCCGCACACGGCGGCGCACAGCACAGCCAGCCCCCACCGCACAGCGGCGGGCAGCTTTTGTAATTTTATTGGCATAAAACTCCCTTACAACCGGCCTTACAGAATGTACTGGCCGACCTTGTACTGGTCCAGATTGCCGCGCAGGAACTCAATGGTTTCGGCAAGGCCCTGTTCAAAGGTATACTGCGGTTTCCAATCGGTCAGGGTGCGCAGCTTGGTGGCATCGCCCAGCAGGCGGTTGACCTCGCTCTTTTCGGGGCGCAGGCGCTCGGCTTCGCAGACGATCCTGGCGCTGGGGTTGATCTGGGCAATCAGCTCATTGGCCAAATCGCCGATGGAATGTTCCACGCCGGTGGCAATGTTGATTTCCTGGCCAATGGCGGCATCGCAGTCCGCAATGGCCATAAAGCCGTGGGCGGTATCCTTGACATAGTTAAAGTCGCGGGTAGGGGTCAGGCTGCCCAGCTTGATCTCCTGCTGGCCGGCCAGCAGCTGGGTGATGATGGTGGGGATGATGGCGCGGCCGCTCTGGCGCGGGCCATAGGTGTTGAAGGGACGCACAATGGAAACCGGCAGGTCAAAGCTGCGGTAAAAGCTTTCGGCCAGGCGGTCCGCGCCGATCTTGGTGGCAGAGTAGGGGCTCTGGCCCTGGAACGGGTGGTGCTCGTCAATGGGCACATACTGGGCGGTGCCGTATACTTCGCTGGTGGAAGTAACCATCACGCGCTGGGTGCCCAGCTCGCGGGCGGCGTTCAGCACGTTCAGGGTGCCCTTGATGTTGGTATCCACATAGCTGTCCGGGCTGTGGTAGCTGAACGGAATGGCAATCAGGGCAGCCAGATGGAACACGCGTTCCTGCCCGCGCATGGCAGTACGCACGCCGTTGGGGTCACGCACATCGCCCATAAAGATATCCATTTCATTGCGGATTTCCGGGGGCAGGGTATCGATCCAGCCCAGGGAACCAAACGAGTTATACAGGCAGAAAGCACGCACTTTCTCGCCGCTTTTTACCAGCTCTTCGGCCAGATGGCTGCCGATAAAGCCATCGGCACCGGTCACCATAACGGTATGGGACATTGTAAAAACACTCCTTTTTATGTGGCAATACCGCCCGCAGGGCAGAACAATCCAATTATTACAAAATAGTATAACCGATTTGCGGCCTGATTTCAACCAATGCCCCGCCCAGCGTGCAAAAAAGTGCCGGGGCTGCCGCGGATAGGGTAGGCCTACATTAAATTTATATAAAGATTATTCCGTTTGTATCAAAGAGTTCGGCAATATGTTATAATTAGGATAAATACAGTGCTGGGCCGCATTCCCTGCCCTGTAGTGGAAAGGAGCCTGCACCCATGCCGCAACGCGAACCTGCCCTGCTTTGGCTGCGGGACTGCGCCCTGACCGCATTGGTCCTTGCGCTGTGTACGCTGACAAGCTGGGTATTTTTCCGGCTGGATTTTGTTTCTTCCAACTATATCCTGACCTATATCCTGGGCGTCATGTATATCAACGTCTTTACATCGGGGTTGGTGTACGGCGTTGTGGCTTCGCTGCTCTCGGTGATGCTGGTCAACTATATGTTCATTGACCCCTTTATGCAGTTCCACATCCGGTCAGACGACATGGTAACGGCAGTGGTCATGCTCTGCGTTTCGCTGCTCTGCTCCTCGCTGACGGGGCGTATCAAGGTACAGGCCGCCCAAAGCGAGCGCAAAGCCTATGCTTCGCAGGTGCTGCTGGAAGCCAGTCGCAGCCTGTTGGGGGCCGAGGACCCTGACACCATTCTGCGGATAACGGCCACCCAGCTGGGCAAGCTGTTGGAGCGCCCGGTCTGCTTTGCCCCCGCACCGGAGCACATTGCACCGGGAACCCTGATTCTGCCCCCGCCCAGCCAGACGGATTACCGCAGTTGCCCGGCGCTGCATGAATTCAGCACCTATGAGCACAATCTGGCATTATCCATCCTGGATGTGTGTTCCCTGGCGCTGGAAAAAGAAGCCTCCAACCGCACCCGGCGCGAAATTGAGGAAGCCGCCCGCCAGGAACAGCTGTGCGCCAACCTGCTGCGCAGCATCAGCCATGACCTGCGCACCCCGCTGACAAGCATTTCCGGCAACGCGCTGATTTTGACCGAGAAAAATCCCCTGCTGACTGAGGAAAAGCGCCGGGAGCTTTCTGCCGCAATTTATGAGGACGCCAACTGGCTGAACCATCTGGTGGAAAATCTGCTTTCCATCACCCGGATGGAGAACGGCCAGGTAAACCTGCGCATTCAGCCGGAGCTGATTCAAGACATTTTTGACGATGTACTGACTCATTTAGACCATGACGCCGCCCGCCACACCATTGTGACCAACGTGGCGGATGACCTGCTGATGGCCGATATGGACGCCCAGCTGATTGAGCAGGTGCTGGTGAACCTCATCAACAACGCCATCAAATATACCCCCGAACATTCCCGCATCGAGCTTTTCGCCGCGCCGGAGGGTAAATTTGTTCGCATCTGCGTAACGGATGACGGCCCCGGCATTCCGGAAGAAAGCCGGGACAAGCTGTTTGATATGTTTTATACCCTTGGCAAAACCCGCAGCGATGGCCGCCGCGGGCTGGGTCTTGGGCTGGCCTTGTGCCGTTCCATTGTTGCCGCCCATGGCGGTGTGATCGATGTACAGAACGCTGCACCGCACGGTGCCTGTTTCCGTTTTACACTCCCGCGAACTGAGGTGACCCTGTATGAATAAACCGCTGATCCTTGTGGTGGAGGATGACCCGGCTGTTGCACGGCTGATCTCCACCACACTGGAAACCCGCAATTATCAGTACCACCGTGTACAGAACGGAGCCGGTGCCCTGTTGGAAGCTGCTTCGGCACGGCCGGATGTAATTTTGCTGGACCTTGGCCTGCCGGATATGGACGGTATTGATGTGATCCGCAAGATTCGCGGGTGGAGCAACGTGCCCATTCTGGTGGTTTCGGCCCGCAGTGATGATACCGACAAAGTATCCGCCCTGGATGCCGGTGCAGATGATTACCTGACCAAGCCGTTCAGCGTAGAGGAGCTTTTGGCCCGGCTGCGCGTGGCGCTGCGCCGTGTGCGGTATGATACTTCCCGCGCAGGTGACCAGGCCAGCATATACGAGAACGGAGAACTGCGCATTGACTATGCCGCAGGCTGTGTGTACCGCGGCGGAACGGAGATTCACCTAACCCCCATTGAGTACAAGCTGATCTGCGTGCTGGCCAAGAACACCGGCAAAGTGCTGACCCACAACTATCTGCTGAACGAAGTCTGGGGCAGCCCGGCTGCATCGGATACGCCGTCCCTGCGCGTATTTATGGCAACGCTGCGCAAAAAAATTGAGGAAGACCCCAGCCACCCCCGCTATATCCAGACCCACATCGGCGTTGGCTACCGCATGATCCGCCAGTAAAGTTTGGCTTTCAAAATGTAACCGCAACAGCCCGTCCATCCGTTTGTTACCGGATGAGCGGGCTGTTTCAATTTTATTTATTTGGTTTTCTCTGCTTTACTTGGCTGCGCGGCGTCCGCCTTTGCCGCCGGTCTTTTTGGCGCGGCCGGTGCCGGTCTGGGTGCGGGTGGACTTGGGGGCCGTTTTCTTGGGTTCCGGCTTTGGCATATCCTTTTGCAGCAGCTTATCCGGCACGGGCTGGATGCTCCACAGCTGGTTTTCGCCAAACACATCCTGCCAGATCTGGGCCTGGGTACCGTTATCGACCCGCATGCCTACCAGGTCAATGACCTTATCAGCCAGCACATTGCGGATCTTGGCCTTGCCGCCATCGGCGGGAACAATCTCCCACCGCTGGCCCTTGCCGGTGGTTTTCTCCCACTGGTGCACCCAGGTTCCGTTTACAACACCACTCATGGCCAGGTCCATCACCTTGCCGGTAAAGCGGTTTTTGATGCGGTACTGGCCTTCGGCGGCTTCCTCAAAAATCCATTGCTGCCAGGGCTGACCCTCATAGCTCCACAGGCGGATGGATGCGCCGTTCTCGGTGTTGAAATCGGCAACTTCCAGCACGCGGCCATTGGCGGCAGCGATAGTATAGCAGGCGCCTTCCCGAATGACGGTCTGTGCGGATTTTTTCATAGCGTTTTTCCTCCTTTGCCTGTGCGGCGCTTTTGGTGCCTTACAGGTTATGTATTTATTGTACATATTATAGCACATTCGCACAAAGCGGTTTTGCCAAAATCGTGTAAAGTTTTTTGGTAACACTGCACGCTTTTTCGGGGTTAGCGGGTGGTTTAATCAAAGGTGGCTTGCATTTTTCAGCAATCTATTCTATGATATTATATAAATAACTGTAATTATAGGAGGCACCCACCTTGAGGATCGCATTGATTGCCCATGATTCCCGCAAAGAGCTTTTGGCCCAGTTCTGCACAGCCTATGTGCGTATTCTGTCTCAGAACGAACTGGTCGCCACCGGCGTGACGGGCAAAGTGGTACACGATGCCTGTGGGCTGCCGGTTCGCTGCCTGTATCCCGGTGCACGCGGCGGTGCCGAGCAGATTTCCTCCATGATTGCCTGCGGCGAAATTGATATGCTTCTGTTTTTCCGCGACCCCGTCAACGCCCGGCCCAATGAGCCGAACGCCGTTACCCTGCTGCGCCTGTGCGATACCCGCGCCATCCCCGTTGCCACCAACATTGCCACTGCCGAGGTTTTGATCCACGGCCTGGAGCGCGGAGATCTGGCCTGGATCGAATTGCAGCGCGGGAGAAAATAACGAATATCCACGAAACCCCAGCAAGCATTTGTAGGGCAATACCGCATAATTCTAAGTGCCGATACGGCGAGCGAGGTGCGGCAGATGCCAAGCCAAAAGCGCAGATAA
>ENA-UEQL01001653-UEQL01001653.1-human-gut-metagenome-genome-assembly--contig:-NODE-1653-length-15321-cov-18.607255_pt1 | contig 15321 bp, 10 predicted proteins | sample MGYA00242905_ERZ507926 | MGnify/ENA primary metagenome ERZ507926 (study PRJEB26167, sample SAMN06115531) | human gut metagenome | host: Homo sapiens | place: China:Henan | collected 2015-09-09...
ACGATTACAGATGGCGAATCGGGCATCAAGTGCTGCCAAAACATAGACTGCCACCATTCCAAGTTTTATGGCAAATACCCTTGGTGGCATGTGGACGGTTCCCTCATCACAGACTGCTACTTCGCCCCAGAAAGCCGTTCTGCCATCTGGTATAGTGATAATATGGTGATGAAAGACTGCACCATCGATGGGCCTAAGTTCTTCCGCGAAATGAAGAATCTGGATTTGGAGAATGTAAACATCACAGATGCTGATGAGACTTTCTGGAAGGTAGATGGCTTGAAACTGAAGAACGTAAAACTCCACGATGGAACTTATCCATTCATGTTTTCCAAGAACATCTATGTAGACGGACTTGAGAGCGACTCTAAATATGTATTCCAATACTGCAGAAATGTGGAGATTCACAACGCAAAGATTACAACCAAGGACAGTTTCTGGGAATGCGAGAATGTAACCGTCTATGATTCGGAACTGAATGGTGAGTATCTGGCCTGGCACAGCAAGAACATCAAGTTCGTACGTTGCCACATCAGCGGCGAGCAGCCTCTCTGCTACATGGACCATGTAACTCTGGAGGATTGCACCTTTGATAAGGAATGCGACCGTGCCTTCGAGGATTGCACCAACATCGATGCACAGATCAAGGGAAGTATCACCAATATCAAGAACCCTATCTCCGGAAGAATCGAGGCAGACGAAGTGGGAAGCGTAACATATACTGAGTTTGCCAAAGCGCCAAAGGGTGCATGTAAAATCACAGATAAATCGAAATAGTTTAAGAGGTAATTACAGAAATGACAACAATCAAGTAAATTACTTATTGTTCCCATAACTAATTATTCTTACACTTAACTGAAATCTCCGTTCATAGACACTGAACGGCCGTTCAAAAGCTTTGAATGTACGTTCAATGTCTTTGAACGGAGATTCAAAGTCTATGAACGAAGATCTCAATTAGGAGAAAAAGAGAATCATCCTATATAAATAAGAGATTTATCCTATATAGATAGAAGAAACAACATAGATAGAAAACAAATATGAAATACAATTTTGATGAAATCATCGAACGTCGTGGAACCAACTCATACAAATGGGATTTGGTGAAGGAAGACGGCGTTATTCCGATGTGGGTAGCAGATATGGACTTCCAGACTGCTCCCTGCATCATCGAAGCTCTGCAGAAGCGCGTAGCTCATGGCATCTTCGGCTATACCCTCGTACCTGATTCTTATTACGAGGCTATCATCAGCTGGTTCTCCCGCCGCCACCAGTGGAAGATAGAGAAAGACTGGATTCTCTATACTTCAGGCGTTGTACCAGCCATTTCCTGCTGTCTGAAAGCCATCTGCATGCCTGGCGAAAAGGTATTGGTACAGACACCTGTCTACAACTGCTTCTTCTCCTGCATTACAAACAGCGGCTGCGAAGTAGTAGAAAACGAACTGAAACGTGTGGGCAACTGCACTTATGAGATAGATTTCGAAGACTTCGAGCGCAAATGTACCGATGAGAAGACCACAGCCTTCATCCTCTGCAATCCTCACAATCCAGCCGGAAGAGTATGGAAGAAAGAGGAACTTGAGCGAATGAACGACATCTGTCTCAAGCACGGGGTAAAGGTCATCGCAGATGAAATTCATTGCGAGCTCATCATGCCAGGCTATCAGTATACTCCATTTGCCAGCATCAGCGAAGCTTGCCGTGACAACTGCGTAGTATTGAATTCTCCATCAAAGTCATTCAATATTGCAGGACTTCAGATAGCCAACATTATCTGTCCGGATGCAACATTGCGCCGCCGCATCAACCGTGCCGTCAACATCAACGAGGTTTGTGACGTAACCCCATTCGGCGTTATCGCTCTCCAGGCAGCTTACAATGAGGGAGAAGAATGGTTGGATGAATTGAACCAATATCTCTACGAGAACTATCAGGCAGTAAAGGAATTCTTCAATACCGAATTGCCACAAGTTCGCATTACCCGCCTTGAAGGCACCTACCTGGTATGGCTCGATATCCTGCCATTCGAACTGTCAAGCGACGAGGCTTATGAAAAGCTGATGAACGATGGTAAGGTATTCGTCAACAGCGGTACGATGTATGGCAGAAAGGCTGGTCAGGGCTACCTGCGCCTCAACATCGCCTGTCCTCGCAAGACCCTGATGCAGGGTCTGATTCGTATTGCTCGGATTCTCAGCCAGTATATGGATGAAGAGGATTTAAGCGGATGCCCTGCATAAAAGAGCGAAGAAAGAGAAAATATTTCTAAATAAAATGTTTAAAACAAGATAAGATGGAAAATGAAGTTTTGAAAGCCATTAAAGAAAGAAGAAGCATTCGTCGCTTCAAGGCAGATCAGATTACCGACGAAGAGTTGAAGACGGTATTGGAAGCCGGCACATGGGCAGCAACAGGTCATGGAACCCAGGAGCCTTTCATCATTGCCGTTCAGAATCCTGAGATTTGCGCCCAGCTTCGCAAGATGAACGCAGAAATCATGGGTGTAGAAAGCGATCCTTACTATGGAGCGCCAACCATCGTTATCGTTCTGGCACCAGAAAGCAACGTTAACGGTGTGAAAGATGGCAGCCTTATCTTAGGCAATATGATGCTTGCTGCCCACTCTATCGGCCTTGCATCTTGCTGGATTAACCGTGAAGACGGCATGTTTGCATCAGAAGAAGGCAAGAAGTTGATGAAAGACTGGAATCTTCCAGAAGGTTTGATGGGAGTAGGAGCCTTAGCCTTGGGTTATGCTTCTTCGCATCCTCATACCGTAAAACCAAGAAAAGAGGATTACTACCGCATTATCAAATAAAGGCAGGATGCCTGGTTTACGGCACATACATACTACAAGAAAAGGTCTCATGAAGAAAAACATTCATGAGACCTTTTCTTGTATATGTAAATAATGAAGCTATTACAACTTTACACTTGCCAAGACCTTATCAGTAGCTCCAGCCAAATGAGCCACGAAGGCACCAGCCTTATCGCCAGCCTGATTCAGGAAGGTCTCATCATTCATCAGAGAACTCATCAAACCTGAGAAATCCTCATAGGTATTGATTTCAAAACCTCCACCCGACTTCAGCAAGCCCTGAGCCTCCTGAAACTTTTTATTGTTCGGACCAAAGATAACCGGCATATTCCATACGGCAGCCTCCAAGGTGTTATGAATACCTACACCAAAGCCACCACCGATATAAGCCACATCACCATAGTTGTACATACTACTCAACAATCCGAAACAATCGATGATCAAGACATCAGCCTCCGCAGCTTCTTCAGGAGTTGTTTGCGTATAGCGCACCACCTTCTTGCCCTTTATCAGAGAAAGAATCAACTTCAGATGCTCTTCAGCGATGACATGAGGAGCAATCAGCAGGCGCCAATCCTTGTGCTCATTAAAGAAAGGTATAAAGATGTTCTCATCTGGTGGCCAAGAGCTACCGGCAACAAATACCTTGAAATCATGATGAGGTACATCCGCAGACTGAGATGAAGCTACTCCTGTTCTGAAAGCCTCGCAAATCGGCAATTGCTTGGCAGCCTCCTTTATCTGGAGAACACGGTCGAAACGGGTATCTCCTACCACATCCACAGCCGTGATGCCGATACCTTCAAGCAATCGCTTACTCTCTTCGTTCTGTACGAAGAAACGGGTAAAGCACTTCAGCACTCCAGCATAGCTTCTGCCATACCATTTGAAGAACACCTGATCCTCGCGGAAGATACTGCTCACGCTATAAGTAGGAATGTTGCGATGCTTCAGAATATGAAGGAAATTAGACCAGAACTCATACTTGATGAAGAAAGCCATCACAGGACGTACCAGTCTAAGGAAACGGATGGCGTTCAACCTAGTATCCACCGGCATATAACAGATGATGTCAGCTCCCTCATAGTTCTTGCGCACCTCATAACCTGAAGGAGAATAGAAGGTAAGCAGAATCTTATACTGAGGATAGTCCTTGCGGATACGTTCCATCAAAGGTCGTCCCTGTTCAAACTCACCGAGCGATGCAGCATGAAACCAAATGTACTTAGCGTTAGGATCCACCTTCTGCTTCAATATTTTGAAAGCCTCACGCTCACCACGCCACATCTTGCGCACCTTTTCATTAAACAGACTTGCAATGGCTATGCCCCAAAGGACGAAATATATTACGATATTATAGATCATGATATTTCTTTATATTGGTTGCTATCTATAAATACGTGAACTCTCTGAATAGCCTCCAGCAATATTCTGCAGAAAGCCATTCAGAGAGAAATTATTGTGAATTAACCCAAAACTTCGATTGCCTTGCGAAGACGGCGCAGAGTTTCCTCCTTGCCAAGGAAGGCAGAGATATCGAACATACCCGGGCCCTTACCCTCACCTACGAGAGTCAGACGGAAGGCGTTCATCACATCACCCAGCTTATAGCCCTTATCCTCTACCCATTTCATCACGACAGGTTCCTGACCTTCGATAGAGAAATCCTCAATACCTTCAAGCACATCAGCAAGTTCTGTCATCTGCTGTGCAGAATATTCCTTCCAGCGTTTCTTGGCTGTCTTAGCATCATACTCTGTAGGAGCAATGAAGAAGAAAGAACACAATGGCCACAATTCATAGACAAAGTTCACACGATCCTTCATCATGTGTACCACCTGCTTTACGCGGTCCAGAGTTTCCTCTACACCATTGTTGGCAACAATAGGGGCAAAGAGGTTAGCTATTTCATCATCGCTCTTCATCAGAATGTATTCGTGGTTGAACCAGATTCCCTTCTTGAAGTCGAACTTGGCACCAGCCTTAGAGCAACGTGAAATATCAAAAGCCTTCACCAGTTCATCAAGAGAGAAGATTTCCTGTTCTGTACCAGGATTCCAGCCGAGGAGCGCCAGGAAGTTGACTACAGCCTCTGGGAAGTAGCCACTCTCACGATAACCGGAAGAAACCTCGCCTGTCTTAGGATCATGCCACTCCAGCGGGAATACAGGGAAACCGAGGCGGTCGCCATCACGCTTACTCAGCTTACCTTTACCTTCAGGCTTAAGAAGCAAAGGAAGATGCGCAAAACGAGGCATGGTATCTTCCCAACCGAAAGCCTTATAAAGAAGTACGTGCAAAGGCGCACTAGGCAACCACTCCTCACCACGGATTACATGAGAGATTTCCATCAGGTGGTCGTCTACGATATTTGCCAGGTGATAAGTTGGCAATTCATCAGCACTCTTGTAAAGCACCTTATCATCCAGGATATCACTCATTACCTTCACATCACCACGAATCATATCGTTCACGTGAATTTCCTGTCCCGGTTCAATCTTGAAACGTACAGTATACTGCTTTCCGTCAGCAATCAGCTTATCAACCTCTTCCTTAGAAAGAGTCAGAGAGTTGCGCATCTGCATACGAGTATGAGCATCATACTGGAAATTCTGGATTTCGGCACGTTTCGCTTCCAACTCCTCAGGAGTATCAAAAGCAATATACGCCTTATCATTATCCAGGAGCTGCTGAACATACTGCTTATAGATATCACGACGTTCACTCTGGCGATAAGGTCCATGCTCTCCACCGAAACTTACACCCTCGTCAAACTGGATACCCAGCCACTTGAAAGATTCCAGGATATATTCTTCGGCTCCAGGCACGAAACGATGAGAATCTGTATCCTCAATACGGAACACCAGCTCACCTCCATGTTGGCGAGCAAACAAATAATTATACAGAGCGGTACGAACACCGCCAATGTGCAATGCACCCGTTGGACTAGGAGCAAAACGCACCCTTACTTTTCTATCTGCCATGTCTTTTTATAGCTATTTTCAAATTTTTCTGCAAATTTACATCTTTTTTTGCGATTTTAGCCGTTTTTTTTCGTATTTTCGCACTGTAAAACGAAATAAGTAAGAAAAAAGTAGGAAAATGAGCATATTTAACAACCCAGAAGAGAACTATTGGCGCAATTTCGCCACAAAAACGGTTTTGATATTAATTACCGTTGCTATCATTGTTTGGTTCCTTCCTCGCAACGAAGGAAGGATGTTCCGGTACGATGTTGGAAAGCCATGGATGTATGGTTCCGTCATCGCAAAATTTGACTTTCCGATCTATAAGACCGATGAAGCCATCAAGCGTGAACAGGATTCGCTGATGAAGCAATTCCAACCTTATTATTCTGTCAATGAATCCATCGGCAGCGAACAGGTGAGCCGTTTCCTGCACGACTTCAGCCAAGGTGTACCAGGTTTGCCAAAAGAATATGTGGGACTCATAGCCCACCAGCTTCAGCGCCTTTATCAGACCGGCATCATCGCTACCACGGAATATAATCGTATCTACAAAGATTCTACCAGTATGATACGAATAATCAACGGAAAGAATGTGAAGAGCGTACCTATCGGTTCGTTCTACTCTACTATTGCCGCTTACGAACGCATCTTCTACGATGAGAAACTGGCAACCCAGCGACAGCTTTTATCCCGTTGCAACCTTAACAATTATGTTGAAGCCAACGTCATATACGATAAGGAAAGAAGCGAGGCCGAGAAAGCCGACATGATGAGCAGCATTCCACTGGCAAGCGGAATGGTGATGAGCGGACAGAAGATTGTGGATCGTGGCGAAGTGATTACGAACAACACCTATCGGGTGCTCAATTCATTCGATAAGGAGATGAAGCGCCGCAGTTCTACCCAGGAAGAGCTGACAACCACTATCATCGGACAGGTACTGTTTATCTTCATTCTTGTCATGCTGTTTACCTCTTATCTCTCACTTTTCAGAAAAGACTATTTTGATAAGCCGCGCAGCATTACCATGCTTTATGCGATGATTACGCTGTTCCCTATCTTTGTGTCACTCATGATGAAACACAATTTCTTCAGTGTCTATATCATCCCATTTGCCATGGCGCCTATCTTCGTACGTGTGTTTATGGACTCGCGTACAGCCTTTATCAGCCACGTTACGATGATCCTCATTTGTGCAGCAGCAGTAAAGTACCAGTACGAGTTTATCATCGTACAGCTGGTAGCTGGTCTTGTTGCTATTTACAGTTTGCGTGAACTCAGCAAGCGCTCGCAGATATTCATCACAGCCCTGTTGGTAACTATAGCCAGCGGTGTAGTATATCTTGCCCTTCAGCTGATGCAGGACAACCAGGTGTTCAACGTAGATGCCAGCATGTATACCTACTTTACCGTAAACGGCATCTTCCTGCTACTCTCTTATCCGCTCATGTACATTATAGAAAAGATGTTTGGATTTACATCTAATGTTACACTTTTCGAGTTGTCAAATACCAACAAGGGATTACTTCGCAACCTGAGTGAGATTGCTCCAGGCACCTTCCAGCATTCTATCACCGTAGGTAACCTGGCAGCAGAGATTGCCAACCGCATCAGAGCCAACAGTCTTCTGGTACGTACCGGAGCACTCTATCATGATATCGGTAAGATGACTAACCCTGTTTTCTTCACAGAGAATCAGGCGGGCGTTAATCCTCACGACCAGTTAAGCGACCTTGAGAGTGCACAGATTATCATAAGCCATGTTTCAGAAGGTCTGAAGATGGCAGAGAAGGTGGGTCTGCCAGGCATCATAAAGGATTTCATCACTACTCATCACGGAACGGGCATCACCAAGTATTTCTATATTAATTACTGTAATGCTCACCCTACAGAGGTGATTGACAAGTCACAGTTCCAATATCCTGGTCCGAACCCATTTACCCGCGAACAGGCCATCCTGATGATGGCAGATACGGTTGAAGCGGCTTCGCGCTCTCTGAACGAATATACTGAAGAAAGCATCAGTAACCTCGTCAATAAACTCATCGACGGACAGGTGGCAGATGGTTTCTTCAAGGAGTGCCCTATCACGTTCCGAGACATCGCTCTCGCTAAGCAGGTACTCATCGAACGACTCAAGGCTATTTACCATACTCGCATTTCATATCCTCACTTAAACGTAAAACAGAATGCCGGCAAAAAGACGAGTCAGGAGTCTAAAGAACAAGAGTAAAGATACACTACGTGAAGTTCTTATGCCGTAAAGCGTAACCAATAATGGTCCTTTTTCTTGCACAGTTTTTAAAATCTGTGCAAGAAAAAGGGCTTTTTGAGTTAATATGCTTTAAATATTTCGAGAAAACTATAGCGAAATAGAACATTATAATTACCTTTGCGGACGTTTTTATTTAATATTATTAAGATGAAGAAACTAAAATTAGTTAGTTTAGCCATTGCGATGGCTTGTGCAACCCCATCTTTTGCAGGCGGTTTGCTCACCAACACCAATCAACATGTAGCATTCAACAGAATGATGAGCCGTGAGGCTTCAATTGGTATCGACGGCGTTTATTACAATCCAGCCGGAGTTGTATTCATGGGTGAAGGTCACCATCTCGCCATCAACTGGCAGTTGGCTTACCAGACACGTAGCATAGAAAATGATTATGCTCTGTTCACAAACAATGTGAACAATTCGATTACTCCTCGTACATTCAAGGGTGAGGCTTTTGCGCCTGTCATCCCTTCATTCCAGTATGCTTATAATAAAGGTAGATGGTCACTTCAGGCTAGCTTCGCCCTCACAGGTGGCGGCGGCAAGTGTACCTTCGATAATGGTCTGGGCTCTTTCGAAAAGATCGTAGCTGAGACAGCAATGGCTGCTTGCGGTTTGGCAAGAACTGTTGACAACGTATTGGGCAATACACTTGGACAGCCAGGAATGCAAATGTTTACAACCGACCAAGCTTTCGGTCAGAGAGGCGGATATAGTTACAATAGCTATATGCATGGACGTCAGTACTATTACGGTCTCTCTGTAGGTGCTGCATACAAATTCAGCGACAATTTCAGCGCATTTGCAGGCGTACGTGGTGTCTATGCATCAACAAACTACTATGGATATGTTGAAAACATCAAGGTAGGCAACATGCCTCTGTACAAGGTTCTCGACCCTAACAAGGAAAATGCAGCCAACATTGAATTGAGCTGTGACCAGAGCGGCATCGGCTTTACTCCTATCATCGGTGTAGACTTCAAGACAGGCAAGTGGAACTTCTCTGCAAAATATGAGTTCAAGACTCGCATACGTTTGAAGAACAAGGCTGTAAATCAGGCTCCTAGTATCAGTGCTCTCCCAGACAACTTGTCCAGACAGATGGTTGGAACATTGACTCAGGTGTTCACAAATAAGGGTATGACTCCAGAGAATGCTCAAGCTGTTGCAGCAAATACTACTCAAGCTGTTTTGACTAACGATGATGTAGTAAAGACAATGGCTGGCTTGAAGACCGAGTTCGACGCCAAGCTCGAAGAGGCTATCGGCGAATACGAAGATGGCAAGAAGATTGCTGGTGATATGCCTGCTTATCTGGCACTCGGTGTTGGCTATAGCCCTGTCGATGCAGTTAGAGTAAACGTAGGTTTCCATTGGTTCGATGACAAGCACGCTACATCTTACAACAACCGACAGGAAAAGTTGAAGCGCGGTACCTTGGAGTACAACGCAGGTGTTGAAGTGGATGTCAACAAGAAGATTACCCTGAGTACAGGTTGGCAGAATACCAACTATGGCTTGAGCGATGAATACATGGACGACAAATCATTCGTTGTCAGTTCAAACTCTGTAGCAGTCGGTGGTGTTTATCACATCAATAAGAAGATGGACTTGAACGTGGCTTACTTCCACACCTTCTATCAGCACAAGAAGACCTCTGAGAAGGTTCAGCTTTCTGCTGAAAAGAGCATCAACTACAGTTCAGACTACACACGTAACAACAACGTATTCGCAGTAGGTCTTGACATCAACTTCTAAACATAACTACAATTATCATAATTAAAAGGCTACCCGTTCTTGCAACAAGTAACGGATAGCCTTTTTCATTTTATTTACCAATCTTATTTTCTTCTATTCTGCCAGAGAAAAGGATGGGCAGGAAACTACAATGGGTCTACATCATAATAAATCTGCAGAGCTCCATATCTCGGATCCTTTCCCATCTGTTGCTGGGCAAACTTCAGATATTCTCTCACCTTCTGCTGATCAATACCATTTTCCAGTTTGATAACAATCTTTCGGATGTTCATCGTCTTAACCCTTGCCACAGCAGGTTTATCGGGTCCCAACACACGCTCGCCAAACCAGCTTCTCAGCGTTTTGCTGAGCTCATGGCTAGCCTGTTCACATACCTTATCATATTTATGTTTTACATACACATTAATCAGGTGGAAGAAAGGTGGATAATGAAAAGTTCTTCTCTCCTCCAGAATACCCTGATACAAACCTTCATAATCATTATGCACCACCTGTCCGATGACAGGCAAGGTAGGATTCTTGGTCTGTAGAATCACCAAGCCACGCTTACCTTTTCTTCCAGCTCTACCACTCACCTGTGCCATCATCATGAAAGCATGTTCGTAGGCTCGGAAATCAGGATAGTTGAGCATCGAATCAGCATTCAAGATACCTACTACACTCACCTTATCGAAATCAAGACCCTTAGAAACCATTTGCGTGCCTATGAGAAGATTCGTCCTGCCTTCAGAGAAGTCTGCGATAAGACGTTCGTAGGCATTTCGTGTACGTGTTGTATCCAAATCCATTCTGGCAATCTTGGCTTCCGGAAAGATTTCCGCTATCTGGTCTTCTATCTTCTCGGTACCAAAACCACGTCCCATGATTTCCGTACTGCCACAGTTAGGACATTCCGTAGGAACCGGATAAGTGTAACCACAATAATGGCAAGTCAGCAAGTTAATGCTTTTGTGTAACGTAAGCGAGACATCACAGTTTTTACATTTCGGCACCCAACCACATACCTTACATTCAACCATCGGCGCGAAACCACGACGATTCTGAAAGAGGATTGCCTGTTGCCCATTCTTCAAAGCCTCTCTTACTGCAGCCAAAAGCTGTGGAGAGAAAGGACCGCTCATCATCTTACGGCGGCGCAAGTCTTTTACATCTACCACCTGAATTTCCGGCAACTGAATACCTTTGTATCTTGTTTTCAGTTCTACCAGGCCATACTTGCCTTGCTGCGCATTATAATAACTCTCCATCGAAGGCGTAGCCGTACCCAATAAAGTCTTAGCCCCATACATCTTGGCAAGCACTATGGCAGCACTTCTGGCATGGTAGCGCGGAGCGGGATCCTGTTGTTTGAAGGAAGTCTCGTGCTCTTCGTCTATGATGACGAGTCCCAAATTCTTAAAAGGCAGGAAGACGGCACTTCTTGCACCCAGGATTACATCATAGGGATGATCAGAGAGTTGCTTCTGCCAGATTTCTACACGTTCAGCATCACTATATTTAGAATGATAGATGCCCAGCCGGTCACCGAAAACTCTATGAAGGCGCTCCATGATTTGTACGGTCAGAGCGATTTCCGGCAGAAGATAGAGCACCTGCTTATGCTCCTCTATGGCTTTTCTGATAAGATGAATGTAGATTTCCGTCTTTCCGCTGGATGTCACACCATGAAGCAATACAACATCCTTTTTCATCATTTGCATCAGGATACCATTATAGGCATCTTGCTGAGCCAAGGAGAGAGGTTTAATCAAGTCAAGATGAGATTCTCCATTCGTATTCAATCGTCCTATTTCCAATTCATAAGTAAAGAGAATTCCCCTGTCGATAAGCGCCTTGACAACAGCAGCCGTACAATGGCTCTCGTTCATCAGTTCTTCCTTGGTCACTTTTTTTATGCCTTCCCTAGGCGTATCGCCATCAAGACTGTCCCAATGCGAGAGACTCAGAAAGGTGGTTAAAGTTTTGGCTTGCTTCAAGGCCCTCTGCACCAGGTTGAGCGCTACATGAAGTGCCTGCTCACTACGGTACGTACTGGCAAGTTCCACATAGAGTTCCATCTTGGGCTTGAATTTTTCTGTAGACTTCAGTCCACCGGGCATAGCAGCATTATAGACATCGCCTAACGGAGCCATATAATAATAGCCAATCCATTGCCACAAGCTCATCTGCTGAGGCAACAGCGAAGGCGTATTGTCAAGTACCGCCTCGACTGGTTTGCAGGAAAATGCAGGCTTATCATCATGCAGCCGGGTAGCCATTGCGATATATTTCTTACTTTTACCAAGAGGAACCAGCAAGCGTACCCCAGGCACAACTTTCCCTTCCATCCCATCAGGGACAGAATAAGTAAAGGTTCCGTCGAGCGGAAGGGGTAATATCACATCTACATATTTCATATCTAATCTTCTTTAACCTTGAAATATCCATCATTCAGGCTTTCGACTTGCAAAGTTAGCAAAAAAAAAGCAGATACCCATCATCGGATACCTGCTTTTATATATTTTAAGATGTACTAGACGAGACCATACGATGTTCTCACCCATAATCTGTCCTGTTCTTTTACGAGATTAGAACCAATAACCCAAAGCAATCTGCCAACTGTTATTCTTACTGTTACCATTCACAATATTTTTGCCTGTTTCCTCCCAGGTAACATCTGCAGTCTTACCGCAAGCGATGTTATAGTTTGCAGAAAGCTGGAGATGGCTCAGCAGGGTAACACCCAAACCTACGTTTACACTGAAGTTTGTTTTCTTCAGAGAATAACAGCCTGATTTATTCCACTCGAAGTTCTTGTCACCAACGTTGATACCCCACTGTGGACCAGCGAAAACGAAAACATTAGCCAAGCTGCTCAAGCCGAAGCCATAACGTACGTTTACAGGAATATTAAGAGATTTCTGAGTCATCGTTGTCTCTGCATCATTTACAGACACCTTAGCTTCCTTCTGATCGTACAAGGCAGCAGCATCAAAACTCAAGCCAACAATAGGGATAGTAACCTTTACCATTGGACCAACAAAGAAACCTGTCTTGTTAGATGCATCGAATACATCGTTACTCAAAGACATGTTAGTAACATCCAAACCGCCCTTCAAACCAAACTTAATCTGGGCATTAGCATTTGTAGCAAACATCATGGCTGCTACAACCATTAATACTGATAAAACTTTCTTCATTCTATATTTACTTTAATTCTTATATAAACTAATGACGCTCTCTACGAACCGTTACCCTAGCTGAGCCACCAGAAGAAACATTGCTTCCTCCTGATCTGCGTTTTTTAACAGTAGAAGTCTTAGCTGGTTTAGATGCAGAACCACTTCTTCTGTTACGGCTTTTCTTCAGAGTCTTGGCATCCATATTCTTTTCTGCCTTGGCAATACTGTCAAGAGAATCCTTCCGAGCCTGATTACCCCAGATATTCTTCTCAAAGGCAGCCAACTCAGCTTCTATGCGTTTCTGTTCCTTCGCCATGGCCGTATCCGAAGGACAGTATTGTGCCAAGGTATTGCCCTGCATATTATTGGTCTTGTAGATTTTACCCTGATACAGATTCTTGGTAAAATAATCTTCTGCACTCATCACAGCAGCATTGTTCACATTACTGGTCATCAGCTGCTGCTTAGCCAGGAAAGGAGCCAGGTCCTCATACTTCACCCAAAAGAGCGGATACTTGTTTCCTACATCTCCAAAGTCATCATTACGGGTCATGATAGGGCACAAAGCCAATACCTTGGTATGGAAAGAAGCTGTTTTCTGGTCATAATAAGAAGTCTCCTTCACATAGTACGCCTTCATCTTCTCTGCCAGGTCGGGATCATCCACACGGTCGGCAGGTTTCTCTTTGGCGGTCAGCACCAACTGCCGCCGATAAAAGCCATCACTGCGGTCAAAGAGAGCCTGCAAGTCGCCATTGCTGAATGCCAGCAGCCGGGCGCACATCCATCCCTGATAGCTCTGCTTGCCTTTACGCTCCAAATCCATTTTACCCTGTGCGGTGACGATGGATTTGACGTAATTGGTCTGACGCAGCGCCTCCATCCGCATATCGTCGTCCACACACAGCAGAATGTGTTCCAGATCAGCGCGGGCAAAACGGTTCTCGGAAATTTTGCCGATGCTGCCGTCCTTCATGTTGCTGCCGAACAGGGCGGACAGCACCGCGCCGATCTGGCTCTTACCCTCGCCGCCATTGCCCTTAATGACCATCATGCGCTGTCCCTTGTTGCTGGGGATCAGGCAGTAGCCGATATATTCCTGCAAAGTGGGAATGTCCTCCGGGTAAAGAAGCCCATCCAGAAAAGCCAGCCAGCGGGTCGGCGTGGGCGCATCGGGATTATAGGCCACCGGCAGGCGGCAACGCACGATGTCCGGTTTTCCCTCCGTAAAGGAGCCATCCAGAAACAACGTGCCGTTTGCCAGATGAATGCGGTCAGCCTCCGGCGGGAAATCCTCTACCAGCGCCGCCAGCTTCATCAGCTCCACGATATTGCTGATTTTGCGGGGGATATTGCTGACCGCACAGCATTTCAGTTCCTCAAAAATTTCTCCACGCAGTGGCAGCTCATCGGTCACGCGGCCATCAGGCGTGAAAAAAGCCCCGTTTGTGTAGATGATTTTGTGTCTGCCGAGAAAATCATCACAAAACAGGGCTTCATTGATACTCTTGCCGTCAAACCAGATGGGCTGGTTGGCCTCACGCGATTGCTCGTTCTTCGCCATGGTGCTGCACCTCCTTTTCCAGACGTCTGAGCCGCTGCTCCAGCGCGGTGATAGTGCCGTCCTTCAGCAGCATATCCACCGCTTTCACACGCTGCTTCAGTTCCGCAAACATGAGAACGTCCAACAAATCATTTACATACTCGATCATATGACAGGCTTCCACAAAGCGGTCATCCAGTTCATCCTCCGGCGATTGCGGGGCATATTCGACCTTCCAGCGTTCCAGCAGATGCAGATAATCGCAGAGCACCCGCTGGCAGTGTATCTCATCGTTGCGGAAAGCCCGCGCCAGCGGATAGGGCTTTTTCAAAGCCATCGCTGCCGGGGGCTTGTCCGGGTCGATGCCAAAGTCATAGGCCAGCTTCTTTGCGGCCTCGTAGCTGCTCAGGCCGAACAGCCGCGCCACAAAATCGATCACATCCCCGGTAGCCCCGCAGCCAAAGCAATAGAAATAATCCCTGTTCAGCTTCATGCTGGGATGCCGGTCATCGTGGAAGGGGCAGCAGATCATATCGCCCCGGTTGACCTTACAGCCGTAGTATTCGGCGGCCTGCTTCACGGTGACAGCGGATTTTACAGTTTCAAATAAATTCATAGGCTTTGTCCTCCATTATTTATTGACGGTATCTGCCCGTCTGCCTGAATATACGGGGAAAAAGCCTATAAACCGAAAAAGCCGCTAAAAGTGCAAGAAATGAAAAAACGCCGCCCTGAAATCTTGCAAAAATGCAAGACCTCAGAGCGGAGAAGCCAGAGGAAAGCATCTGCCCGCG
>ENA-UEQL01001654-UEQL01001654.1-human-gut-metagenome-genome-assembly--contig:-NODE-1654-length-15320-cov-9.068162_pt1 | contig 15320 bp, 11 predicted proteins | sample MGYA00242905_ERZ507926 | MGnify/ENA primary metagenome ERZ507926 (study PRJEB26167, sample SAMN06115531) | human gut metagenome | host: Homo sapiens | place: China:Henan | collected 2015-09-09...
GAATCGGACTACGAACCGAGGACATATATCCGTCTCGTAGAGATGTGTATGAAATTCGAGAAAAGGAAGATCGTCCTGACGAACGATCTGATAGAGGCCGCGGAGGAGTGCCCGGCCATAGTGAATCCCTATAAATTCTTCCGCGCAAGTGCGACATACTACATACTGTCGAGATATGTCCAAGACAAACAGATCGCGGTCGAGGAAGTTCATCTCCTGAAGTATGATGTGAAACTGTCTCTCATAAAATCGTTCGCAGACGGGCTAGTCGCACTCCAGAAAAAGAAGATCGTCCACGGGGACCTGAAACCCGGCAACGTGTTCGTCTGCCAAAATGAGGACGGAGAGGTATTCCTCAACATACTCGACTTCGATGACAGCTATTATTCCGAACATCCGCCGACCTGCGAAGGTACCGTCGGATCGATGGAATATTATTCCCCGGAATTGGGTGATTACATCTGTTCGGAGGACCCGGACAGAGGGTACATCGTGACATGCGTATCCGACATATTCGCCGCCGGACTCATGATCCACGAGTACCTGACCGGAGAGAAAGTAACGAACAAGAACGGAAAATACCCCTTCCAGGCCAAAAAGGACTCCGACCTGAAACTGTCCGGAAGCGTCCCTGCGAATATGAGGGACCTCCTGAAGAACATGTTAAAGATAGACCGTTCGGAACGCATCGATGCCATGGAATTCCAAAGATACGTTGAAGACATAATCAATGGGGTCGAACACACTCCGATCCCCAGCGGAAAACCTAGGCTCGTGAAAAACCCGGACGGAACGTTCCAATACATCTCGTCCGACAGACATTCCAGTTCCAAGGTATCCCGTAAAATGGCCCTTGAAATAGCATCGGACAAAGGAATACCTCTGGAAGGCGATGACGCCGGAACAGATGCAACAGGAAAGGGACCGATCGAGGAGGGAACTGTAGTACTGTCCCGTACTGACCACACCATCACGATAAAGACCAAAGGAGGGATCACCACCATCCCGATATCCGTCTACGAACAAATGAAAAAAGAGGGCAGACTATGACCCTCGGACCCATGTTGGTGGATCTGCCGAAGAACGGAGAGGATGCGCCCCCGTTCGCATCGGACGGGATCTTGGTAGTATGCGACGGATTGGGATCTGGATGTCACATATTCGAAGTGGAGGGAGAGAAGGCCTCGCATGCCCATTTCGCCTCTCGTGAAACATCCCGTATCGTATCGCAATTCCTGGAATCCAACCGCGACATCATCCTCAATGGGAAGGACGATGATGCCGTGGCCCTTGCCATACGCGATGCGATAATACGCGGACTGAAGAAATTCTCGGACAAATACAAGATCTCCTTAGAGGCAATAGGCGTGAGGGGGAGCACATTCCGCACCCTTCCGACGACACTTGCATCCATGGTCTATGGGGAGATAGACGGTCACCTTACCGCAGTCTGCTTCTGGGTCGGAGATTCAAGATGTTATTGCCTTGATCCCAGGAAAGGACTCATGCAGCTTACGAAAGATGATGCGATAGTGGTGCAGAACGCCATGGAATCCATCATCGAAGATGCTCCCATGAGTAATGTCATCAACCTCAGTTCCGATTTCCATGTCAATTGTGCCAGATATGTCCTGGACTCCCCCTGTCTCCTCATGGCGGCATCCGACGGCATGTTCGCATACAGGGATACCCCGATGGATTTCGAACACATCTTCCTTTCCAAAACCAAAGGATGCGAAGACCCGTTACAGAACATAATCCTGGAGACGGAATCGAAACATATGGATGACTGCACACTAGCATGTGCGGCGATTGGGATCGATAACGTCGATGATTATTGGACATTGTTCTCTGACCGTGCAAAAACCATAGAGCGTTATCTCGACCCGGTCATAACCGTCGGCAACGAATTAAGGATACATCGCGACGAGTATCGGCGTGCGAAGAAACTCCCGACGGACAATCCGGCGAACATAGATGAGATGAACCGCACCAAAGCCCTGGTATCGGAGTATCTGGAGAAATACGACGCCGTCCGCATACAGATGTGGGACGAATATGTCAAAAACGATTGTAAGGGATATTATCCGGCCGAATCCGGAACTCACTCGATCCTTCCGATGAAACCGATGAAGGAGATCCTTTCCGAGATCGAGAAGACATCGAAAAAAGAAACTCCGGTGAAGATCGTAGAAGAAATTCCGACTCCGGACATCATTCCCACATCTGTCGAAAAGACCGTATCGGAAACGATGCCCGAAAATAAAGAAGAAGATGTGCCAGAAGAAGAAAAGAACGATCCCACGGGCACGGAACCCAGGGCACTTGGAGAGCCTGTCAAAGAGCCCCTGGTATCGCCTGGAATACCGAACAGGGTCGCAACGCGCATCAAACACACCATAGACGACAAGATGCTGCAGAAAGCCGAATCGATAAAGATGCTGGGTCAGTATAGGATCATCGGCCCCATGGAGAGATTCGACGGTTACATCAGATCTACGGCCATGGCAAGGAACCGGCGGAATACCGGCACGAAATACGACATACTACTCAAACCTGAATCGGAAGATGAGATCCATAGAAAGAAAACGATAATGTCTGACAGATTCAGATCCATATGCGGATATGCAGGACACATCCGTGCCCCTGTGGATTGCGGAATAGATGACGGTTTCCTATGGATGGCTTATGTGGGATCCTATGATACGACGATCCCCTTGGACATCATTCCCGACATAACGCCCAGAGAACGTATAGAACTGGCATCGTCGGCATCCGTAGCCATCCAAAGGATCCATGAGATGAGCATGGTATGCGGATCTGTATTTCCGGGAGGGATTATTTTTGTCCGTGATAACTCCGGAGACTGCCATTCCATACTTCGCAACCTCTGCTTTATAACGAATGCAAGGAAAGGACCCGGATACCCAGACAAATCGTACGACATCTTGTGTCTTGGGATCATGATATGCGAGATGTATGCAGGAAAAGAACTGGAAAGCGTGGATCAGAATACCATACGGGACATCAGATCAAAATTCACCAACGAACTGGACCGGAGACTTCTGGATCTGGCCAATACGATGCTATTCGGGAAAAAACCCGACATATACAACGTCATGGCAACGATCCAGGACATATGTGGGAAGGTGCCCAGATGAACTGCTCGGAAGTGAAGAATTTCATCACCTATAGAAGACACATAGGGCTTGCTATGATGTTGCAGACAGTTGCACTTATCCTGTTCACCATCGCCATCAAAGGGGGATCCTATCTGGATATGACCGATGAGGAAGCCTTGGAGTTTGTGAAATTCCCACTCATAGCCGCCGCATACATTCTGCTGATCTCTTCCGTAGCGACATTCATACTCACTATCGGATTGGTTCCTGCATTCTTTTTAGGACTTGGATTTAAAATCGAGGTTGCGGCGGTACCCATCATAATGTCCGTACTGTACACTTTGTTTTCGATATGCTTCTTCGGAATGATCATCGATCGCGGGAGCGAGATCATCTTCATTTCCATGGGCCTATCGATAGCGGCTGCGATTCTGAGCTATATAAATTACAAGAAGGAGACCTTTGAAGCAACGCTAGAGATAAAGAGAGAAAAGGAGTTGGCTGTTGCGGCCTATGAATCCCCTATATCGTTCCTCCACTTCCCAAGATTCATAGCGACAGGTCCTAAACCTGAAGAGATCGTAGATGAAATAAAAACAAAACTCAGCTCGGACTGCGATCCAGACGAAGAGGAGATGAAGAAATCTAAAGAAGGGTCCGACGTAGAGGAACTGTGTGTGGATCCGAAAATCAAGGACTGACGGAACCTGTTTTCGAGAGAGGAAACCTTCATGATGGATTCTAAAGACGTTGTAGATGGCATCTGGGAGTATTTCGGATTCCCACAGGGAAGTCTGAAGAACAAAGCATTGAAACATGCCGAAAAACTGAGAAGATATTACGTAGAAACATTGAAAGAATTCGAGGCCCTCGGACACGAAGATTTGGAGGCCTCCTACGGACTGTTTCTTTCATCGTATTTTCTAGATGATGCATTCGACAGCACCGATAGCCCCTATGCACTTGCGATAGGTCTGTATTTATACACCGGATTTGTTTGTTATATCCAAAAAGAACACCCGGAGAAGATGGAGGTATTGAAAGAATACTTCCGCATACAGATGATATACCAATCCGCAGAAAAAGACCGCGATAATGAAAAAGGCTATGACCTCAGCTACATAAACGAGTTAGATAACTACCATCTAAAACAGATCATACTCCTGTTTCCGCTTGAATTATCAGAACCATCGATACGTGATGACCTGTATGAACTGTACATACACTACTTCGACTGCATACTCCTTACAGACGACATGATTGATGCCGAAGAAGACATGGCAACCGGAACAATGACGGCTATAACATCAGGATGCAGAACTGAAGAAGACATCTCAGAGTCAAGAAAAAAGTGCAGAAAAAAATTCATAGAACACAAAGACCTCACAATGTCATTGATGAGCACCATTGGAATTCACTCGAAGACCCTCATATCCGTTCTTGATGACATGGATAGGTGTACTTCGGGTATCTGCAAACGTGTTTGATCGAAAAATTCCTACCCGAAGCGCCCTCCTGAATACAGCGGACCTGTATGTCCCGACCACGGATATGAAAATCCGTAACCTGCGAAGAACAAAAAGAACTCCGAGTCCATAACAAGGAATGATGGTCGAGACCGAATCCGTCCCAATCTATGATAGGACAATCGGCACATCGGCAGGGGATCGGAATATTCCGCCATGAAACCTGTCACAAATTTAAACACACATGAATCCCCACGAATAGGGGATCGCAAATCGAATCGATACAAGAGTATCGTGGGAAAATATTGAAGACCCAGAGGCCCCCGGAGGGGCCCCTTCGGGCCTTGTTTAAAGTTTTACCTTACTCACATCCCGAACTTTGCCTTGACGCTGTTGTCGAGCATGAATGCGATCATGAACAGGTAGATGACGATGTCGCAGATCGCAACGATGATGTTGACAGCGAGTGCAAGTCCGCTTCCTCCGATTCCGAAGAAGGAGGAGATGAAGCAGATGACGAAGATCACGAGGAGGAGGATCCACATGATCCTGTCGAAGGTGCTGATGTTTCCATCGGTGATCTTCTTGTGGATCCAGAGGATGACGAATCCGAGGACGATGCTGATGATACCGCTGACGAGGTATCCGCCGATGTCGTCGAAGCCGAATCCGCAGAGGGCGGCGAAGACTCCGCCGATGATGGTGGTGTATCCGACGACGTACACGAACTTGGTGACGATGTCGAACTTGTCGGAGACTTCTCCGGACTTAACGCTCTTTCCGAATGCAAAGTACACCAACGCACAGATGAGGGATCCGATTCCGAGGATGACCCATCCGATGACGTGGTCGTTCATCTCGTCATCTACGACTCCGCAGATGATGGTAAGGAGGGCAGAGATGATCATCAGGATTCCGACGATCCACAGTGCCGTTCCTGCAGTCTTAGTGTTGTCAAGGAATGACATAGTTGGACTATTACATTATCAGATATGAATACTATTCCCTCAGTGCCTCGATTTATTGTATCGTCAGGACGGAAAAAAGACCAACGGACTGCATTCATCGGGCATCAGTATGTTCTCTGGATGAGAACGACATAGCCATACATCGGAATATGCATGCATCGGGATGTCGAAGACGACGTATCATCCGATATAGCCAGACGATGGATCTTGTGACTTGACCCATACGTATCGACCGTCCGAGGGGCATACATCTGCATCCGACCGACCCATACCGATGCTGGCACATCCCATAATCGACATCCGTCGAAACCCACCGTCAGTATCTAATGTACGATTCAGTACCCGGTGTCGGAACGTACTACAAGTATGGATACGACATGATAACCGTATAGACAAAAAGAAAAGAAACGATACAATCCGCTTATCCTTTTTATAGTGCCTCGGCATCCATACGGCCGGAGAAGATGATCGGAAGGAGCGACCTCAATCTGGAGCGTTTCGCAGGACGCTCATGGGCCAACATGCTGCTGATAGGGATACTTTTCATCATATTCGGCATCATCATGGCCGTGTGCGGGACGGACTCCGTGAACCTCGTCATAGAGATCGGCGGGGCCCTCCTGATCGTTTTCGGGATCGCCGATTTCATATCCTATTCCGACATCACGCGCGCCGGCACCGTCGCGCTGATCGCAGGCATCGTCCTGATATCCCTCGCCGCCCTGGTCGGAGGGGCCCTGATCCTGGGGGCCGGGGTGGCGTTGGCAGGCGTCCTCATGATGTGCGGCACCAAGAGGTTCCTCGGGTTCAACCTCGACAGGGGTACCCGCAGGAGGAACCAGATATGGGGACTGGTCCTCGTGGCCGTAGGGGTGGTACTCGCCGCCGACCTGGCCGGCATGGCGGATGCGGTGATGGTCATCGGCGGGATACTCGTGATGATAGCCGGCGTCCTGCATCTGATAAAAGCACTCGACATGATGGGCAGACTTTGACATCCGATAGGTGACAGACATGGAAGGGAAGGACAATGCGGTGACGGGGCCTCTTCTGGCCGTCGTACTGGTGGCGCTAGGCGTCATAGCGATAGTGGTCAGGGCCGGAAAATTCGTCTCGGACAGGGACTTCTTCAACGCCGTGGGGATCCTCGTCCTCATCGGCGGGATCTACCTGATATACAAGGGTGCGAGGACCGACGGTCCGAGGGACATGATCTTCGGCGGGTGCATGCTCGCGGTGATGGGATTCGTCCTCTACGTGACGGACGGCCCCGGTTTCCTGATCTTCTGGCTGGCCGTGATCGTGGTCGCCGAACTGGGTCTGAAGCTGTTCTTCATGATGCCCCTCCCCGTGATAAACGTGAACTTCGGAAGCGTCGCCGCGGAGAAGACGACGGGCGTCGGCCTCGTGGCCGCCGCCGTGGTCCTGGCCCTTCTGGAGGACTACGTCTGGGACTGGTTCATGTACCTCTTCGGACTGGTCCTCATATCCGTCGGAGCGCTGTATCTGGCACAGTCCCGTTCCGGGTCTGAGGGGAAGGCCGTCGGGAAGCGCTGAACCATAGTAATAAAACCCTCCACCCCATTCCCTTTCCCCGATGGGAAAAGACTCAGAGCCGCCGGTAAGGGCGGCCAGGAGCGGCAGGGCTACGGCCGAACAGCTCGCCGACAAGCAGCACGAGATATCGGTCACGGAGTTTTTCGAGAAGAACAAACAGATCCTCGGGTTCGACTCCCGCGCCAAATCGCTCCTGATGGGCGTGAAGGAGGCGGTCGACAACTCGCTCGACGCCTGCGAGGAGGCGGAGATCCTCCCGGACATCGTAGTCAAGGTCACGAAGGTGGGCGAGGAGGAGTACACGGTGTCCATCGAGGACAACGGTCCCGGGATCGTCCACCGCGCCATGCCCAACGTCTTCGGGCGTCTTCTGTACGGGTCGAGGTTCCATGCCATGCGTCAGTCCAGAGGACAGCAGGGTATCGGGATATCCGCCACCGTCATGTACGCCAACGTGTCCACCGGGAAACCGGCCCACATCGCCTCGAGGATCGAGGGGGAGGAGGAGGTCGCGTGGGAGATGGACATCGCCGTCGACACCAAGACCAACCGCCCTATAGTCACCAACGACAGGGCCTTCCCCTGGATGGACAAGGCCCACGGTACGCTCATAGAATACACCACCAAGGGACGCTACGTGACCGGGAAGCAGTCCATCTTCGAATATCTGAAGGAGACGGCCATCGTCAATCCGCACGCCCGTATCGAGTTCCACGACCCGGACGGGAAGACCTGGACCTTCGAGAGGGCCACGGAGACCATGCCGCCCAAGGCGGCGGAGATCAAACCCCATCCCGCCGGCATGGAGATCGGGGACATGATGGGCTACTCCGCCCAATCCTCGCAGAAGACGGTGAAGGATTTCCTGAAGAACGACTTCTGCCGGATGACGGACAGGCTCGCCTCCGAGGTCTGCGGGAAGGCCGGGGTGGACCCGAAGTCCAGACCCCAGGACCTGGGGAGGGAGGGCAGCATGAAGCTCATCTCCGCCATCGCGGACACGAAGATCATGGCTCCTCCGTCCGACTGCCTCTCCCCCATAGGGGACGTCCTGATCAAGAAGGGCCTCATGCACATCCTGGACGGGATGCGCCCCGAATACTACGCCACCCCCGTCACGAGACCCGCCCATGCGGTCAACGGGAACCCTTTCACCGTCGAGGCCGGGATCGTATACGGCGGGGAGATACCCTCCGACGGTCAGGTCACCATCATGAGGTTCGCCAACCGCGTCCCCCTGCTATACCAGCAGGGTGCGGACATAATCACCAAGGCCGTCTCGGAGTTCGACTGGAGGAGATACGGTCTGGAGCAGAGGGGAGGGAAGGGGATACCTTACGGACCCGCCATCGTCCTCGTCCACGTGGCCTCCACCAAGGTGCCGTTCACCTCCGAGGGGAAGGAGGCCATAGCCTCCCTTCCGGAGATCGAGGAGGAGATCCTTGCCGCCCTGAGGCTCGTCGCCAGGAACCTGAAGTCCCATCTGAACAAGATGGAGCGCAAGTCGAAGACCCACGAGAAGTTCGACATCGTCCAGAAGATCCTCCCGGACCTGGCGGACAAGGTCTCCACCCAGCTGGGCAGACCGGTCCCGGACCTCAGCAGGACCATCACGAAGATCATGAACGTGGTCTGGATAGAACCGTCCAAGAAGAGGACCGAGGACAAGAAGGGGTATACGATAAACTACACGGTTTACAACTACACGGTCCGCCCGCACACCTTCATGCTGCACATGGCGCTGCCGAAGGACAGCATAACGGATTCCGTCACCGGCTCCCCCATGTTCGACTCCGTCAACGACGAGGGGAAGACCCAGTGGGTCGTAAGGGACCTGGAACCCTCCAAGTCCGTGCAGGTCTCGTTCGTCCTGGAGGGTGACATGGCCGACACCTTCGACCCCGACGACGTCTACGTCTCCGGGATCAACCCGGTGATAGTCATGGGCGCGGAGGCGCTGCCCGGGGACTGGGGCATAAAGGGTATGGAGATAACGGAGACGGAGGACGTCGTCCCGGAGGACGATTCCGCCGAGGAAGAGGAGAAGGAGGAACTGGAGGAAGAGGAGTTCGAGAAGGAGGCGAAGGAAGATGAATGACAGACAGAAGGTCGCGATGGACCGCCTCACGGAGGTGGCCGAGGGGATATACGACGCCCTCGACAGAGGGGACATCCCGCAGATGACCCTTCCCCTGCGTTCCAAGAGGAACATAGAGTTCGACCCCATGACCCAGGTGTGGAAATACGGGAGTCTGAAGACCACCCGTACGGCCAAGACGACCCAGGGGGCGACGACCATGCTCCGCACCGCCTACACCACGGACTTCATCAACGAGATGATCCGTGAGAACAAATCGTCCACCCTAAGGGAGATGTACTACATCTCCGAGGGATGGAACGCCGCCAAGTTCCACACGCAGGACGAAGGCAACCTCCTGGCGGAGGACCTGGAGACCATATCCCACTGCATGAGGGAGGACTTCAAGCTGAGACCGGAGGAGAGCGGGGCCCACGTGTACGGCAACGTCACCTTCAGGACCATGACCAAGAAGGGGATGAAGGACATCAACTGCATGGACGACGTGTCCGAGCAGGGTTTCGCCGTGCCCTACAGCGTCGAGAAGGAGACCTTCGAGATCAAAAGCCACGATGTAAAATTCATCATGGCCCTGGAGACAGGAGGAATGTATGCGAGGCTCATCGAGAACGGCTTCCCCGAGAAGGCCGAATGCTGCCTCGTCCACCTGTCCGGTCAGCCCGCCAGGTCCACCAGGAGGCTCATAAAGAGGCTCAACGAGGAGAACGGCCTCCCTGTGGTCGTCTTCACCGACGGTGACCCGTGGTCGTTCAGGATCTTCGCGTCGGTGGCGTACGGTGCCATCAAGACGGCCCACATCTCCGACTATCTGGCGACCCCCACGGCCCAGTTCATCGGGATTACCGCATCGGACATCCTGAACTACGACCTCCCCACCGACAAGCTCAACGACAAGGACATAGGGGCGCTGCATGCGGAACTCACCGATCCGAGGTTCAACGACGAGTTCTGGGACAGCGAGATCCACGCTATGCTCGACATGGGCAAGAAGGCCGAGCAGCAGGCGCTGGCCAAATACGGCCTGGATTATGTCACGGACACGTATCTGCCCGAAAAACTGTCGCAGCTCGGTCTGCTCTGAAAAACATCATAACGGTACAAATGCCCCCGGCGGTGCCCGGGGGCGGATGTGCCAGACTTATATCCGGATCCTCTTCTAACGTGTCCATGGAATCTTGTTAAAAAACCATGTGCCAGATGTGCATCTTGAGAATAAAAATCGCACGGATGCATAAAATAAAGAAAGAGGGGGTCGGAACCCCCCCCCGCCGCTCAGTTGTAGGCGGCCTGGTTGAACCTGTTTATAACGAACTGCTTGTCCATCGAGGCGAGGAAGGTGCCGAGCCTCGGTCCGGCGGATTTGCCGATGATGAGGTTGTAGATCACCTTGTAGGCGTTCTTCAGCCCTATGGGGGAGGCCTTGCCGCACTCGGAGATGATGTTGCTGATAGTCTCGGGGTCCCAGTTGCAGTCGTTCATCCTGGCGACCAGGGACTGCAGGAACGCCTTGTCGTTCATCTTCAGCTCCACTCCCGCGGGGATGGTCTGGCTGATGGAGAACTTGACCTGGTCGGGGGCGAAGGCCTTGAGCCAATACTGGATGCACTCGCAGCGCTTCTTGATCCTCTTCATGTCCTCCTCGGTGGCCTTGGAGATGTCCACGGTCCTGGAGAGGACGTTCATCTGGTCCTCGAAGGTGTCGGCGATCTGCACGACGTTGCAGAGGTGCCTGCAGGAGACCTGTACGGGCATCTGCTTGGGCACGTGGTTGTGCTGGGCGATCTCGTAGGCACGGACGGAGTTCTCCTCCACCTCGGTGTACTCCTTGGTGAAGAACGCCTTCTCCATCCTGTCGTATTCGTCGGCCATGTCGAGGTTGCCGAGCCCGGAATCGTAGTCGATGGCCCTGGAGGGCTGGACCCTGAGGAACAGGTAGTTGAGGACCTCGGGAGGGGTCATCCTGATGGCGTCGAGGCCGGTGACGCTGCATCCGAGGGACTTGTGCATCTGTCCGACACCCTTCAGCTGGACGAACTCGTAGGGTATCGGGAAGGGCGGCTCGATGCCGAAGATCTCCTTCGCGAACCTCTTACCGGTGTCGTAGGAACCTCCGGCGGCGGCGTGGTCCTTTCCGAAGGGCTCTGCGGAGGTACCGAAGATCTTCCACTTGGCGGGCCACTCGAGCCTCCAGGTCAGCTTACCGTCGTCCTTCCTTATGTCCGCCTTCCCGTGGTGCCCGCAGGGACAGTCGTACTCGACGTAGGGGAAGGAGTAGGAGTCGAAGATAGGCTTGGTGTAGCGGCCGCACTTCTCGCAGAGGGGGTTGTACGGCGCATAGTTGGGGTCGGCCTCCTTTCCGGAGACGTCGTGGAGGATGTCTATGATCTCCTTCCTCTTCTTGAAGGTCATGTCGATGGCCTCGGCGAACTTCCCCTCCTTGTAGAGGTCGCTCGTCCAGATGATCTCGCAGTGGACGCCGAGGGAATCCACGGCGTCGAGGAACGGCTGCACGAAGTGGTGCGCATAGTTCCTGTGCTTGCCGCAGGGGCAGGGGATCCTGCTTATCGGCATGCCCACATATTTCTCGAACTCGGAAGGAAGGAAGTCGTACCTCTTCCTGAGGGGGTCGAAGGAATCGATGAGGTAGATGAGACGGACGTCTTTGCCGAGCCCCTCCACCGCACTGCGTATAGATTCCCCGGTGATTGCCTCCCTGAGGCTCCCTACGTGGATGATCCCGGTAGGGCTGATGCCGGTGGCTATGAGCGGGTGCTCGGCCTTCTCGGCAATGTCCTTGGCGATAACGTCTGCCCAGTGCATACTAATCGGACGCGCACATTATAGGAGGATAATAAAAAGGTTGGCTTTTATACGTCCTTCCACCAATGGGATTAAATATTGTCCGAATATACGAATACCCAATGGCCAAAGAGAACAAAGGCGAATCATTCTCCTCGTCCGCAGGACTGATGAGGTACTTCGATTCCGAGGACGACAAGGGTATCAAGATCGGACCCAAGGTAGTCATCGCCGCCGCCATCGCTTTCACCGTCCTCATACTCGTGCTCCCCGTATTCTTCCCCATGTGAGCGCCTAGCATACAGGACTTGGATTTTTCATAACGACGGCATCAATCGGAGATTTGCCGACATCCAGGACGTGGGATCCGCAATATGTGCGACATCCTTCTGCAGACCCGATGTGAAGCCCCGAGGGATGCCGACATCCTGCGAAGGTACCATGTAAAGAGTGTCGGCATCCGACCCCGTCTATCGACACATCCCCTTCCAGGGATCCGACCGCCGTCATCCAAGATGTGTGTCGGCCGGGACTCCCCGGCCGACGGAAAAATGAAAGTAAGGGGTTTTCCGGGATCTGGCACTTCTGCTCAGATCTTGTCGTTCGCCGTTATGGTGTACTCCGGCGGATACTTCTTCCTGTACAGCTTGGAAAGTATCGGCGGGGCGATTATGGTCGTAGCGACCGCCATCACGACGATGATCGCATACAGGGAGGACGACAGGGCGGGTGCACCCTCCACGATGGTGTTGAGACCGATGGAGGCCACGATGATACCGACCTCTCCCCTGGGCACCATTCCGATACCGATGATGTTGCAGGAGTCCTTGGAGATGCTCTTGTCGCCTATCTTGGCCCCGAGCGCGCATCCGATGTACTTGCCGAGGACGGCGAGGACTATGACCGCGACGGCGGAGATGATGACGGCCGTGCTTCCCAGGTCCCCGAGGTCGACCTGCATACCCACATGGATGAAGAAGAAGGAGATGAACACGGAGGTTATCGTCTCGAACTTCTGCTCGAGCTTCCACTCCCAGGCATGCTCGGCGAACATCATTCCGGCCAGGAAGGCGCCGATGATCGCCGCGAGACCGATGCTCTCGGCCAGCCAGGACATGAACAGACAGACGATGAGCGCAAGTGCCAGCATGTTGACGGACGAAGGGGTCTTGCCCTCGTCCCTGGCCTTCTTGACCCTCCTCTCGTTCCATGCGTATATCTTGGGGACGACCGTCTTCGCGAAGAGGATGGCCGCCAGGACGAACACGCAGGCCACGACGATCACCTGTACCACGCCCATTATGGACATGCCGCCGTCGGATCCCGCCACACCCTTGACGATGGCGAGGACGATCATACCCAGGACATCGTCGATGACCGCGGCCCCGATGATGATCTTGGACTCCAGCTTGTCCATCAGGTGCATGTCCTTGATGACACGGGCGGTTATACCGACGCTGGTGGCCACCATGGCGGCCGCGAGGAACATGGCGTGATGGAAGTTGGAGTCGGTGAACTCGATGTACGCGAATCCCAGGACGAACGGGATGACGACACCGAGGATGGCGACGAGCATTGCGCTCTTTCCGACGCCGAGGAGCTCCTTGACCTTGGTCTCCAGACCGACCGAGAACAGGAGGAATATCACTCCGATCTCGGCAGCCGCATACAGGACGGAATAATTGGTGCCGGCATGATCGCTTCCCGGGGCCGGGATCTCGATATCCAGGAAATCTAGGAGAGTGTCGCCGCCTATGACGATGTTTGCTATCAGAATACCTACGAGGATCTCACCGATCAGTCCGGGGACGCCGAAGTGCTCGAAGATCCTGTTCCCGATACGTGCCAGGACGAACAGCACGAGGAGCATGAGCAGGATCGAGACTATTTCCATGAGTTCGTGATATGATTATGGCTTATAAAGAAAACGGGATAACACCAACCCGTGTGGATAAGGGATGGACCCCGCTCCGTAAGGAGCGGGGATTAACGGCTCACCAAAGCTGCCTGAGGTTGCCGGAGAAATGGTACGCGTACCTGTCCAGGTCGCTTACTCTGAGTTTGAACTTCCTGTCGTAAGACTCGAGGCCGTCCTCGGGAAGGTCGCCGTCGTCGTCCCTCGACAGGGTGAGGAACATCTCCTCGTCGTTGGCGAGGGCGGGGCGGTATGCGTAGAGGACGTCCCTGTTGACATCCACGACCTCGATCACGTCGCTGCGCAGGTTGGGCTCCACATACTCGACGGGTACGGCGGTCCCGACCGCCTCCGCGACCTCGGAGGTCTCGGCCGTCTGGCGTGTGCAGGTCCCGGGCACGTAGTTCGCATCGTCCAGTTCGGCGGCCTCCCTCTCGAGTTCCTCCACGGAGAACCGGGACTTGGGAAGGGTCATCTGCACGACGGGGGCCTCCTCGGACTTGACCACGACGGTGTCCGCCACGGCGGTCTCGGGGGCGCCGATCATGGACACGGGCGTTCCCTGCGGAAGTGCCAGCACGGGTGCGGGGAGTTCTTCCGCCTTCTCCTCCTGCACGGTCCTGACGGCCTTCTCCACTGCGGCGGCGGAGGCTTCGGCCTCGGCCATACGGGCGGCCGTCTCCTTCGCGGCCTCGGCACGGGCCTCGGACTCCCTCACCTTGGATACCGCCTCGTAGAACGAGAGGGCGGAATACTCGGCCATGGCGAGCTCGGCCATCAGGTCGTCGGTCCCGATGTCGTCGGTCCCGATGTCGGCGGGTTCCTCCGCGGATGCGGGTACCTCGGCGGGGACCTCCTCGGCGGGAGCGATGAACTCCATCTCGGCGGCGGGGGCCACGGGTGCGGGGGTCTCCTCGACGACGGGGACCTCCCTCTCCATGAGGCCGGTGGGGGCCTCGGGGACGGACTCCTCTGCGACGGTCTCCGCCGCAGGGACGGACTGTTTGATCTTGATCTCGTTGAAGTTGATGGGCTCGTAGGTAGGCCTCTTCCTCGCATTGGAGAAGATGTCGGCGGGCTCGCTGAAGGATACGCGGTCCCCGGCAGGCTGCTCGGGGATCTCGAAATCGTCCAAGGACTCTGTGTAGACCGGCCTTATCACAGGGGCATACTCCGGGGACTCGTCGAAATACCTGCTGTCGGAGACCTTCTGCACATATATGCCGGCGCCTTCTCCGACCTCGACCTTCGCGAACTGGTTGCAATCGAGTCCGCGCGCCCTCCTGGATTCCTCCACAAGAGGTTGGCCTTCTTCTGCGACGATGCCCCTGCCCGTGAAGAGCGACTTGATCCTGGCGATAATACCCGAAAAACGAGCGTTACCACTGTCCGAGT
>ENA-UEQL01001660-UEQL01001660.1-human-gut-metagenome-genome-assembly--contig:-NODE-1660-length-15300-cov-9.833804_pt1 | contig 15300 bp, 15 predicted proteins | sample MGYA00242905_ERZ507926 | MGnify/ENA primary metagenome ERZ507926 (study PRJEB26167, sample SAMN06115531) | human gut metagenome | host: Homo sapiens | place: China:Henan | collected 2015-09-09...
GGGACGTTATTTCCCCGAGATTTCCGATAGGCGTCGCTACGAAATAAACCAAAAAAATTTCCTCCTTACTGTTCGTCGACGCGTACAGCGAAGGGTTTGAAGTGAGAGGAGCAGAATATATTGTCAATGCGCACGTAGATAGCATCGCGATTGAATGAGCGGCCTATGCCGTTGGCTGTGGCGCGATAGCAGTCTGTAAGGCGTGAACATATTTTGTGATGAGCGTAGGAGATCGGGGTGTCGTTGAAGTCGCCCATGAGGATAAGAGGTGTGTCGCGGTGTTGGTCGACAAAGGTGGAGAGCGTATCGGCTTGTCGAGCGCGTACGGTGCCGCTTTGGGCTATTTTGCGTATGAGATCTAACTTGCCGTGTATGGTGTCAGCCTCTTCGGGTCGCTTCACGAGGGTGTGATATTTGTCACGCTCTTCTTGGGAGAGGTGCATGGACTCTAAGTGGGCCGTGATGACGATGAGGGTGTCGCCCCGTCGAGGCCATTCTAAGTAGAAAGCGATCGCGCCATTGCCTTTAGAGTGAGTAATGACTTGACTCTTTGTGACGGGCCACTTGGTGATGATGCCGATGCGATTGCCGCCTACAAAGTCGCATGAGAGTTTGTAGCCTGCGTGTGAGAAGATGCGATCAATTTGTTTTATCTCTTCTTCGTTGCGAAATGTTATCTCTTGTAGGCAGGCGATGTCGGGCTTTTGGCTGGTGAGGTATTGTATCGTCTCGTAGTTGGTGCTATCGGGTGTCATGGCCCAATTGTTCCAGTTCATGATGTTGTACGATAGCACTTTAATGGCTCCTTTGGGGGCTGGTGAGGAGAGGTTGATGGGGGCGTAGTCGCGCAGCGACCCGCAGCAGGCTATGAGGCCCAAGACGCCTATCCACGTCAATCGGGGTTTGAAGAGTAAGCACAGTATGATGCACCCCACCACTGCTGCTACGCAGAAGGGGAAAGCAAGGCCTATCGGGGCAAAGTATTTGCCGTAGACTGAACTGTCAACGAATACCGTTGCAGCGCAGCCCCATAGCGCGAGTACGGCCAACCAACTTATAAAACGTAAGAATGAGGTCAAGGGGAGAGTTCTTTAATGTGCTAATGTGTTAATATGCTAATGTGTTAATATGCTAATGTGTTAATGTGCTTATAATGTGCTAATATGCTAATGTGCTAATATGCTAATGTGTTAATGTGCTTATAATGCGTTAATGTTCAAGGTGCAGCCATTAGCACATTAGCACATTAGCATATTAACGCATTAGCACATTCTCACTATCGTCTACTAATGCGGAAGAGTTCTTTCTTCTCGTCGGGCGTGAGACTATCGTAGCCCGAGCGGTGAATTTTGTCGAGGATTTCGTCCATGCGAGCCTCTTCTTGTTTGGAACGCATGTTGTATTCGTAGTCGCTTTCGCGTGTGGCTGTGTGGTGGGCGTTGCCTGTTTCATTCTTTTTGAAGATACGTTGTAGGCGTTGCCACCATGAGGAGTGTCGTTGCTGCTCGTTGGGCCATGTTTGCCAACCGCTGAACTGTTGGCGTTGTCGAGTCTGCTTACGCCAATATCGGAGTAAGAGCCAGCCGAAGAGCATACCGCCGAGGTGGGCGAAGTGGGCCACGTTGTCGTTAGAGGTGTAGGCTGAGAATAGTTCGATGGCGGCATAACCTGCTACGAAGTATTTTGCTTTCATCGGAATGGGCGGAATGAGTAGCATGATGCGTTCGTTGGGGAAGAGGGCCCCAAAGGCTAATAGTATGCCGTAGCAAGCGCCTGAGGCTCCGATAGTAGTCCAACTATTGAGGAATTGGCTCATGGGCATGAGTGCTCCTCTCCCCGTGTCTACCATTTCGTAGGCCGAGAGATTGTTGATAAAGTAGTCGGCCGTTTGCCACAATTCTTGGCACAGACCGGCTCCAATGCCGCAGACCATATAATATAATAGGTAACGTTTGGCACCAAGCGTTGACTCTATGATGCGCCCAAACATCCAGAGTGAGAACATGTTGAAGAAGAGGTGTGTCCAACTGCCGTGCAGAAACATGTAGCTGATGAGTTGTAACACGTTGAATTGGCTGGCTAATACGAAGTGTAGTCCGAGCCAGTCGGTGACGTTGATGCCGCGCAGTTGTAACACTTGTTGCACTAAGAAGCAGATGATGTTGATAAGCAACAAGTTGCGCGTTATAGTAGGGATATTGTTCATTTTTTTTTGTTGACGAGTTTTTTAGTTAACGAGTTGACGAGTTAACGGGTAAGTTTGTTCATTAGTTTGATTGGGGTTGACAAGTTAACTTTAAAGTAACTTACTTGTCAACTTGTTAACTAAAAAGCTCGTCAACTTGTTAATTTGTTAACGAAAGAATACTAAAGCGCTTCGTCTCCCCAAGCGTAATGCCATACGGTGGCTCCCATGTACTGTTCGGTGTTGAGCGTTACGCCTACGGGCATACGTGGTTCGGGTATGCCGCTTCCTAAGGCTTGTGGTGAAACTTCAACGAAGGCTTCGTCCCATAGTCCTTGGTCAATAAAGCTTTGGAGCGTTTGTTGTCCGCCTTCAACGAGTAGTGATTGAACGCCCATGCGGTAGAGTTCGGTCAAGGCCGTATTGATGTCGGCAAAGGCTAACCAGCCTGTGGGAAGTTCGCCTTCGGCTACGCGGCCTAAGACGACGCGTTGGGGGCTGTTGCCCACCCAGTGACGCACGTTGAGTTGTGGGTGGTCAAGGCGTAAGGTGTTGTGTCCGACGAGTATAGCTTGGTGCAAAGCGCGTAGTTGGTGTACGCGAAGGACAGACCATGGGGTAGAGATAGGGGTTGCTCCCTCATGGCTCTCTTCGTCACGCCAACGGTCGATAAAGCCGTCGGCCGAACGGGCCCACTTTAGTGTGATGTATGGGCGGCGTTTGGTCTGTGCTGTGATGAAGCGATGGTTGAGGGCTTGACACTCCTTTTCAAGCACGCCTACGGTCACTTCTACACCCGCCTCGCGCAAGATGTTGATGCCGCGTCCTTGTACTTTGGCAAAGGGATCGACGCAACCTACTACTACGCGCGGAATGCCTGTGTTTACAATGAGTCGTGCGCAAGGGGGCGTTTTGCCGTAGTGGGCACAGGGCTCAAGGCTTACGTAGAGCGTGCTATCTTTTAGCAATGCGCGGTCGGCTTGTCGTACGGAATTGATTGCATTTACTTCAGCATGGCCTTTGCCGCATACGGCATGATAGCCTTCACCGATGATGCGTCCTTGGTGTACGATGACGGCCCCTACCATGGGGTTGGGGGCAGCGTGCATTGCACCGTAGCGGGCTAATTCTATGCACCGCTGCATATATTGTTCGTTTATTGACAACATAATCTGTTATTTAATGTGCAAATGCTTGGTTAATGTGCAAATGTGTAAATGCGTGGTTAATGTGCAAATGTGAGAATGTGTAAATGTGCAAATGGTCGCTTTCTCTTGTTGACTCTTGCTGATTAATCTAATAATGTGCAATTTTGTATGTTAAAATAGTATCTGTAAAACATTTGCACATTCTCACATTCACTAAGCATTTGCACATTCTCACATTTGCACATTAATCAATAACATTGACTACCGATTTTATTTACCTTCGCACGCTGCTCACGCCTTTGTATGGTGAGCAAGAGGCGCGTGCCATGGCCTTTATCGTTTTGGAAGACGGTTTTGGCGTGAGCCGCACCGATATTTATGCCGACAAAGTTAGGCAATTTTCTGAAAGTGAACGACAAACGTTCTTGAATATGTGTGACCGACTTTCTGCGGGTGAACCCCTACAATACGTTATAGGTCACACGGCATTTTGTGGCCATCAGTTTGAGGTCACTCCTGACGTGCTGATACCTCGTCCTGAGACGGAGGAACTTGTCGCTTGGGCTGTGGAGACAGCGCAGGGCTTGTCGTCTGTCGCGTGTCCTCGTTTGCTCGATGCTGGTACGGGTTCGGGCTGCATTGCTATCAGTCTTCAGTTGGCCTTGCCCAAGGCAGCAGTGGAGGCTTGGGACATCTCGCAGGGTGCCCTTTGCGTGGCAGAACGCAATGCGCAGCGTCTTCATGCTCCTGTCTGCTTTAAGGAGTGTGACATCTTAACTGTTGATGCTTCTTCGGTTGCTCCTTTTGACCTTATCGTGAGTAATCCGCCTTACATCTGTCAGCGCGAGGCTGCTGACATGGACGACAACGTATTGCAACACGAACCTCATACGGCGCTCTTTGTGCCTAATGACGATCCTTTGCGTTTCTATCGGGCTTTGGCCGCTCATGCTCTCAAGCGATTGAATGAAGGTGGTGCGCTGCTGGTAGAAGTCAATCGTGCCTATGCAGAAGCTACTGCTGAACTTTTTGAGCGTATGGGACTCATGAGGGTAGAACTTCGTCGCGACGATTTTGGCAATCAACGTATGTGTCGGGCGATTAAGGGGTAGAGAGAAGCGTAGTCGCGTCGGCTCATAAATAAAGCATAGCCAAGTTGGCAATAAGAAAAGTAAGGCTCTGTAACGAATCGTTACAGAGCCATTTATGTATTTGCTAGTCAAGGCATCGAGCCTTGACTAGCAAATGCCGACGCGGGGACGCGTCGCCCCCAGGTGAGGATCAGGTGAGGACGCGATGCCCCAACGATTATTAATGCGTGAGGAGGTTCCAAGCCTCGCGTACCCAGAGGACGAGAGAAGAACCGATGATGATGATGATCCAATCGACGAGGCTTAAACCTACTACGTTGAAGAACTGCTGAACACCGGGTATCTCAATCATGGCTACTTGACCTATGAGAATGATTGCACAGGTGGTGAGCAGTCCGTTACAACCTTTGAAGTGGAGGGCACTTCGTCCTGTCTTGAATGCTCGCGCATTGAAGAGGTAGAAGAAGTGGGTCATGACAAAGGTGGTAAAGAGAAGGGTGAGTTCGTAAGGTGTTACTTCGCTCTTCGCTCCAAGTTGGAGGTGGAGGAGGTCGGTGAGGCAATGCACGTCAGCATGTTGGAAGATGTAGAGCATTCCTATGAGTAGGAGGAAGAAGATAACACCTACGCTGACTATCTCGCGCAACATCTCGCCACCGAGAATAAAGTCGGTGCGACGACGAGGTTTGTCGAGCATCACGCTCTTTGAGGGAGGCAACGAGGCAAGAGCCATGGCTGCAAAGGTGTCCATGATAAGGTTGATCCACAACATCTGCGTAACGGTGAGCGGAGACTCTGTGCCCATAAAGGCTCCAATGAGAACGAGCAGGCAGGCCGTAACGTTGACAGTGAGTTGGAATAGGAGGAAACGCTGAATGTTTTGATAGAGCGAACGCCCCCACATAACGGCCTTACCAATGCTTGAGAAAGAGTTGTCGACAATGGTAATGTCGGAAGCTTCCTTGGCAACGCTCGTGCCGTCACCCATAGATAGACCGACGTGGGCAGCCTTGAGGGCAGGGGCATCGTTGGTGCCGTCGCCCGTAACGGCCACGACTTGTCCGAGACGCTGGAGGGTTTCGACCAAACGCTTCTTGTCCATAGGACGAGCTCGCGAGATAATCTTGAGGTCGAGAATGCGCTCTTCGAGTTCTTGGTCAGAGAGTGCAGCGAACTCAGGGCCTGTGATGATGTTGCGATCCGTGTCGGTGGGTTGCCACAGCCCGATTTGTCGGCCAATCTCTTTGGCTGTGCCCGGAGTGTCGCCCGTTACGATCTTGATATTAATACCAGCATCTAAGCATTCCTTAACGGCTGCGGGCACATCTTGGCGCACGGGGTCGGCTATGGCAACAACACCCATGAATTGTAGATGGGTGGCCACTACCTTTCCCTCACTGATAAGGGGAGCAGCGTCGTCATCAACGATTTGGTAAGCAAAGCCGAGGGTACGCATGGCGCGGCTTTGGTAAGCTAAGAGTTGGGCATTGATCGTGTCGTTGGACACATTGGCTTCAACTGTGGCACAAAGAGAACGTACAATTTCGGGAGCGCCCTTTACGTATAATATACGTTTGCCAGGCATAAGGGCAGAACGCACGAGCGTAGCCATGTACTTACGTTCGGTGGTGAAGGGAAGTTCCTCAACTACTTGTACACCTTCGCGCAGCACAACATAATCCTCTCCTGCTGCATAGAGCCAAAGCAAGAGGGCACCCTCGGTGGGATTGCCCAGGACGGTGGGGTGAACAGGGTCGGCAAGGTCGAGTGCTGCGGTAGAATTGACGGCAATGCCTTCCTTGATAAGGCGACTCTCATCGTTATCGGTGAGTTTGCCGTCGGGAATGGCGTAAAAGTTGACTTCGTCAATACGCATTTGGTTCTGCGTGAGTGTACCCGTCTTGTCGGTACAGATAACGGTGGTAGCGCCCATCGTCTCGCAAGCGTGCATTTTGCGCACGAGATTGTTGGTGCGGAGCATACGACGCATACTATAGGCCAAACTCAATGTGACGGCCATAGGAAGCCCTTCGGGTACGGATACCACGATGAGCGTCACGGCTATCATGAGCGTCTGTAGCACGTAGGCTACGAAAGTGGCTATCCCCGTATTGGTGGCAAATATCTCTGCACCTGAGATGTGTAGTGAATGGTTGACATCGAGTCCGTCGACGAAACACATGACAATACGTCCTACAACGATAAGGGCAGCGATAACGTAGCTGGCCTTGGTGATGAGTTTGCCTAAACCGTCAAGTTGTTCGTTGAGCGGTGTTTTAACAGAAGAGTCGATTTGTGCGGCTTCGAATACCTTTCCTTGTTCGGTGTGGTCGCCCACGGCGGTGATGCGACAGATGCCGTGTCCCTCCATTACCTTGGTACCCTTCATCACGAGGTTTGAGGTGTAGGTAGCATTGGAGTCGAACTGAGCGGGGTCGGTAGTTTTCTGACACAAGGGTTCTCCCGTGAGGGTAGACTCGTCTACGCTGAGGTGGGTGGCTTCGAGCAGTTGTGCATCAGCTGGCACCTCTTGTCCTGTAGAAAGAATAACGATATCGCCTACAACGATGTCGCGTCGTGGCACTTGGGTGGTATTGCCCTCACGAACGACCTCTACTTGTTCATCGTCGTTGACTTGATTTAATAGGTTAAATTCCTTATCGGCTTGAAGTTCGAAGTAGAAGGCGAGTCCTGTGGCCAAGAAGATAGCAATAAAGATGCCCACGGGTTCGAAGAACACTTCTGCTCCCTCACCGAGTCCGAAACGCTCGTAGAACGAGATGCCAATACTGAGCACTCCGGCTATGAGTAAGATGATAATAAGAGGATCGGAGAATTTTTCGAGGAACTGTTTCCAAAGAGGTTCCTTTTCAGGTGGCGTAAGTACGTTCGTGCCATGTTGTGCACGACTTTGGTTGACTTCCGCAGCAGTAAGTCCTGTGTAACGGTGTTTTTGTTGTGTCATATTTTTCTACAGATTGTTATATTTCGTGGGACAAATGTACGTTTAATTTTGGAATTAAACATTTAAGGAGAAGAGAAACGAGAATATCTACATAAAAATAAGGATAGATAAACTGCGATTTGTCTGCCTAATTGGGGGCGGGTCCTAACCTGGGGGCGACGCGTCCCCGCGTCGGCATTGCCAACTTGGGGTTCGATGCCCCAAGCTGGCAATACTTAAATTAGTGATATTCATGTATTTGTTAGTCAAGGCCTCGAGCCTTGACTAACAAATGCCGACGCGGGGACGCGTCGCCCCCAGGTTGGGACGCGCGCCCCCCAATTAGGCCGATAAATTGCAGTTTATCGAACATATATCTATACGTTTTCAGAACCTTTGATTTATCTTTCATGTTTCATTTTTATGTTTCAACTTATTGATTATCAATCATTTCAAAAAGTGAAACATACGACTTTAATGTTTCATTTTTAGTTTCATGTTTCATTTTTCAAAACACTGAGGGAGCGCGTTATCGCTCCCTCAGTGTTTTTGAATCGCTCCCACAGTGTTTTGAGATCGCTCCCTCAGTGTTTTTGTTTTTCTCCCTCAGTGTTTTTAAGATGAAACATTGAAACTAAAAATGAAACATAAATACATTATGTTTCATTCTCTGAATGTGTTGATTATCAATGGGTTGAAACTAAAAAATGAAACATGAAAGCAAAAAATGCCAATGGTAAAATATACGTAAGCCTTAAATGCTTATTTAGGGCGTTCTGAAACGTTTTGTAGAGGTTGATAAACTAGAACCTCTTCCCTTCCCCTCACTCCCTCCCTGGTCGGGGAGGGGGGAGGGGAAGAGGCTAATTTGCAGTTTGATGGACGACAACTATTCAGTCAAAAAAGTGTCTAAACGGCTTTCTTGAATAAAAAAGCCTGCATGAGTCCGCGACCACCTAAGTAAACTAAAAAGGCTAACCAAAGGAGCGTATTGCTGAGCGTGCAGACGTTGATAAGTACAAAGAAAGCTGCTGAAGCGCAAAACATACTGATGAGCATGTAGCGCGTGGCCGTAGTCCCAATGTAAAGGCCGTCAAATAAAAAGGCAGCAAAGCTAATGAGGGGGATAAAGTAGATAATTGGCAAGTATTGCTGCGCACGATTGATCACCTGTGAGTCGTTGGTGAGTAAGTGGAGTAGGGAAGTACCACTTAAGAAGTAGATGAAGAAGAAAAGCACAGACAATGCTCCGCCCCACGCAAATAGACAGCGCGTCACGCGCTGGAAGTTTAGGCGGTCGTGCGCACCGAAGTAGCGACCGCCTAACGCCTCGCCCGCGTAAGCAAAGCCGTCCATGAAATAAGAGAAGATGATAAAGAACTGCATCAATAGCGTGTTGGCCGCAAGCGTGAGTTCACCCTGTGTTGAGCCAGCAGAGGTAAAGTAAGTCGTGACGGCAATGAGGCAGAGCGTGCGCAAGAAGATGTCGCGATTGATTTGAAAGAAACGTTTCAGCGTGTTGATGTCGAGTATCGCCTTTAATTCGAAGTGCTGCTTCACGTCGAACTTTGTAAGGCAAAAGATAACGGCTAATAGCAAAGCCGTGTATTGTGATATGAGTGTACCCAAAGCCACGCCCTCAATCTTTAGGTGGCAACCAAACACAAGAAGCGTGCTAACGGCAATGTTTACTACATTTTGCGTAATGGCAATGCACATCGGTATGCGTGCGTTCTGCATGCCCAAAAACCACCCTGTGAAACTATACAATGCCAGCATAGCAGGGGCACCCCATATAAGAATGTTGAAGTAAATAGAAGCCAAACTCCTAACTTCAGCCGTAGCCGTTACGAAATGGAACGTCACTTGGAAGATTGGACGCTGCAAGAGTAGAAGCGTGAGCGCGATGCCTCCGGCTATGGTGAGTGAACGCAGTAAGATGTAGCTTGTCGCTTGGTGTTGGTTCGCTCCGTAGGCTTGAGCCGTGAGTCCGCCCGTACCCATACGTAGGAAGTTGAAGAGCCAATATATCATATTAAAAATCATGCCGCCAAGGGCAATGGCGGCAATGTAACTGGCGGATCCTAAGTGGCCGACAATGGTGGTGTCGACAAGGGCAAGGAGCGGCACCGTTATGTTAGATATGATACTGGGTAGAGCAATGTGTAAAATCTGTTTGTTCATGTTAGTTGATAAGCTTTACCTCTTTAAATGCGTAGACTTTTTCTATACCGTCAGCGCGCTTGAGGTGTAACATGCCTGTGCTTGAAATGTGCTGAATGGAGGCTTGAAAGCGCCCTGCAGCGTCCTCGTAAGTATGAAGTCCTTTGCCACAATAGAGGCATTGCATGTATTCTTGATGTAGCGCATCGTAATCACCTTGTTGAATTTGGCGGTAGCGCAGTTCAAAAGCTTGGAGCAATGCTTCCAACACTTGATGGCGTGGTACGTTCTTTCCTATGATCTGACGTAACGATACGGGGTTGGGGGCATCGCTGATGAAAGTGCGTTGGTTGACGTTGAGTCCGACTCCCGTGAGTGTGGTAGCAATCGTCGCACCGCAAAGCGTGTGGGTGAGGAGCATACCTGCGATCTTTTTATCCTGCCAGTAGATGTCGTTGGGCCACTTCACGGTAATGCCTTCCCCAACGAATGATAACAATGCCGCCCGAATGCCTAAGGCCAGAGCTTCAGAGAGGGCAAACTGTTGTAAGGCGGGAATGAGCGTGGGGTGGAACACGAAACTGAAAAGCAAGTTTTCGCCCCGTTCAGCCTCCCACGAAGTGCCCTTTTGACCATGTCCTGCTGTTTGATAGTCGGTGGTCATTAGGACGAACTCTTTCGTACTATGCGTATATGTAGGGCGTTGCAATTGCAACATGGTAGAGTCCGTATCGGCTAAGTGGACGTGTTGCCAATTAGAGGGTAGTGACAGATGATTGAGTGAAGGAAGCATATTCGTTTTGAGTTTTGCGCGGCAACTTTTTCAATACCTCCGCGAGTGAGTGGTCGATGAGTTGTTTGATAAGTTCGTCGGACACGTCGGTGTCGAAGTGCAGTTCGTTCCAATACTTTTTATTCCAATGCCAAGCGGGCAGAATACCGTTATACTTATCGCGTAGCTCAATAGCATAGTCAGCATCACACTTTACGACCACGAGGTCGGGACGCTCAAGGTCAAGGTAAGCAAATATCTTGTTGTAAATGCGAAAGAGTATGCCTTCAGGGCCAAAGGCAGCGTCCTCTGTAGCCAAAGGTTTAGAGAGGCAATACTGGCGAACTTCTTCAATGTTCATACTTCAAATTCTCTTTTATGATGGCGTTGTTGCCATACGTCCGTTTCGGTGTAGGCATTTTTGATATGCGTGATTTCAAACGGCGGCGCGTTGCCAATGAGCGTAATGATGTCGAAACTATAAGCCTTGTCTTCCTTGAAATGACAATTCAAGTAAGCATGACTTGCGGCAATGAGGTCATGCTTCTTTTTTAAGTCAACCGCCTCCATAGCTGCGGCCGTGGAACCTTGACTGCGCGTTTTGACTTCGACAAAGACGATCTCGCCATGCCATTCGGCCACGATGTCGATCTCGTAATGCTCGAAGCGCCAGTTGCGGTCTAATAGGTGGTAGCCCTTTAAGGTGAGATAGAACAAAGCCTCGTCCTCGCCCAGTCGGCCTAATTCGTTATGAGTAGCCATAGAGAGAAGGTTACCGTTTGCGCTTAAAAAAGTCCTTCATCAGTTGGCCACATTCTTCGGCCAATACGCCACTGATAACTTCTGTCTTAGGGTGTAGAGCCTTGGGGGCAAAAGCGCTAAAACCGCGTTTCGGGTCAGCAGCGCCATATACGACGCGTCCCATTTGTGACCAGCCAATCGCCCCAGCACACATAATGCACGGTTCTACCGTAACGTAGAGCGTACACACATCTAAGTATTTGCCGCCTAAAGCATCGGCCGCTGCCGTAATGGCTTGCATCTCAGCGTGTGCCGTCACGTCGTTGAGCGTTTCGGTGAGGTTGTAAGCACGCGCAATGATGCGGTCGCGACATACGACCACCGCTCCTACGGGTACTTCGTCTTTATCATAAGCTATTTGCGCCTGCTCCAAGGCTTTGCGCATGTATTCTTCGTCGGTCATGACCTATTGTTTAGGGGAAAATTCGGTCTTTAGTTTGAAGGTTATGAGGTTATAAAGTTACATCACGTGGATTATCACCTAAACAAACCTTATCACCTAAACTAACTTTATAACTAAGGACTAACTATTTAATCAATTTCAATGCTACGCGGCCTCGTTCTTCGTCAATGTCGATGACGCGTACTATTACTTGTTGCTGAATGTGTACTACTTCGGCAGGGTCTTTGACGTAATGGTCGGCCATCTGTGAGATGTGAACCAAGCCCTTCACCTTGATGCCCATATCGACAAAGCAACCAAACTTCGTTATGTTCGTTACAACGCCAGGCACCTCCATGCCTTCACGCAAGTCGTCGAGTGAATGCAGATTGTCAGCAAAGCTGAACACCTTTGCTGTGCCGCGAGGGTCGCGTCCAGGTTTGGCCAACTCTTGCATAATATCGGTGAGCGTAGGCAAGCCCACTTCGGCTGTACAATATTTATTAAGGTCAATCTTGGCACGAATGGTGGCATCGGCAATGAGCGTTTTGATATCACAGCCAGCGTCTTTCGCCATCTGTTCCACCAAAGCGTAGCGTTCGGGGTGAACAGCCGTATTGTCGAGCGGGTTCTTGGCATCAGGAATGCGTAAGAAACCTGCGCACTGTTCGTAAGCCTTGGCTCCTAAACGTGGCACTTTCAGCAAAGCCTTGCGCGAGGCAAAGGGTCCATTCTCAGCACGATAGTCAACAATGTTTTGTGCCAAGGCAGGGCCTAAGCCCGACACGTAGGTGAGCAAGTGCTTAGAAGCCGTGTTGAGGTTGACACCAACCGTGTTGACACAACTTTCGACAGTGAGATCAAGCGATTTCTTCAGTTTCGTTTGGTCGACATCGTGTTGATACTGTCCCACACCGATAGCCTTCGGGTCAATCTTTACCAATTCAGCCAGCGGATCAGCCAAACGACGACCAATACTTACGGCACCACGCACCGTAACGTCGTAGTCGGGAAACTCCTCGCGAGCCAATTTAGAGGCAGAATAAACCGAAGCACCGTCTTCGCTTACGAGAAAGACTTCTATCCCTTTAAGGTGTAGACTCTTGACCAACTCTTCCGTTTCGCGACCAGCCGTACCATTACCAATCGCAATGGCTTCAATCTTGTATTGCTCTACCAAAGATGCTACTTTAAACCCTGCACGTGCGTATTGGTTTTGAGGTTGGTGAGGGAAGATAGTCTCGTTGTGTAAAAGATTGCCTTGTGCGTCCAAGCATACCACCTTGCACCCCGTGCGGAAACCAGGGTCGATGCCCATGATGCGCTTTTGGCCTAATGGCGCGGCAAGCAAGAGCTGCTTGAGATTTTCGGCAAAGACGTGAATGGCCTCTTCGTCCGCCTTCGTCTTGCTCGAACCCGCAAACTCCGTTTCGATGCTGGGCTTGAGCAAACGCTTATAAGCATCGCTCACGGCCATTTCGACTTGGGCAGCGGCAGGCGAACCCGCTTTGACATAGAATCGTTCAACGCGACTCATGCAATCCTCCTCGTCAGAAGGCGCAATCGTAACGCGAAGGTAGCCTTCTGCCTCGCCACGACGCATGGCCAGTAGACGGTGAGATGTGCAGCGCTTTAAAGGTTCACTCCAATCAAAGTAGTCACGAAACTTACCAGCTTCGCTCTCTTTGGCTTTCACCACCTTAGAGCGTATCATGCCCGTATATTCAAACGAACGGCGCACGCTTTGGCGAGTACGTTCATCTTCATTTACCCTTTCGGCAATAATGTCGCGTGCCCCTTGCAGCGCCTCTTCCTTGTCTTTTACTTCGCCCTTTACATAGCGAGCAGCCACCTCCTCTGGATTTTTATAAGGCTGTGTGAGTAAGGTAATAGCCAATGGTTCAAGTCCTTTCTTGCGTGCCACTTCAGCTTTCGTCTTGCGCTTAGGCTTAAAGGGAAGGTACATGTCCTCTAATTGTGTGGTATCCCAACATTCGCTGATGCGCTTCTTGAGGTCGTCAGTGAGTTTGCCTTGTTCCTCAATGGTCTGTAGGATATAGTCGCGGCGATGAATGAGTTCGGTGAGCTTATCATTTTGTTCTTTCACTTGAGCCACCTGCACTTCATTGAGTCCACCCGTAGCTTCTTTGCGGTAACGGCTAATAAAAGGAATTGTGGCACCTTGTGCCAAAAGATTTATGGTGCTTTCAACTTGCTTCTCGCGTAAGCCCAGTTGCTTGGCTATGATTTCGGTTAAAGTCATGACAGATGTTTGTTAGTTTTGGTGCGTAAAGGTACAACAAAATATTAATAGGTCAAGTTTGTGCGTGTGTTTATTCAAATTCGGAACTTTTAGTTAATTGAACTTTAAATATTAACTTTGCACCACCAAAATAACAATGTTCGATTATGTTCTCATTAATAATGATAGCCTTGTGTGGCGTGGTTGTCGGTTTCGGACTGCGACGCTGGAGGGCATTACAAAACGTTAATCATACCATTACCCTTACCATCTGTTTTATGCTTTTTGTGTTGGGGCTTTCGGTGGGCGAAAATAAAATGATTATTCAGCATTTAGGCAGTTATGGCCTTCAGGCTTTGCTTATCAGCGTGGCCAGTATGTTGGGTAGCGCCATCGGAGGTTGGGCACTTTATAAATATGTGTTTAAAGAAAGCAAGAAGGAGGGTACGGAATGAAACAGAGCCTGTTTGTCGTTTTTATGTTTGTGTTGGGGTGTATCTTAGGAGATGTACTCCAATTGCAATGGCAGTTGCACGAACTGTCAATGTTGATACTTTATTTACTGATGTTTCAAGTAGGCATTAGTGTGGGGTGTAGCGATAATTTAAAAGCTCTATTGCGCAACTTTCGACCTAAAATGTTGCTATTGCCCTTAATATCGTTAGGTGGAACGTTACTGTTTTCAGCATTGATAAGCATTGTGTTGACACGTTGGAGTGTGTTCGATTGTATGGCAGTGGGTAGCGGCATGGGCTATTATTCATTGTCGTCAATATTGATTACGCAATTGAAGATACCTTCTTTAGGTCAGCAAATGGCAGCAGAGTTGGGCACAATCGCCTTGCTCGCTAACATCTGTCGTGAAATGATTGCCATGACTTGTGCTCCGTTGTTTAAGAAATTCTTTGGTCCTTATGCACCTGTGATGGCAGCTGGCGTAACCTCAGTAGATGTATGTTTGCCTATTATTGGCCGTACCTGTGGTAAAGAGATGATAGCTGTGTCATTGTTCCATGGTATGATGATAGATATGTCTGTTCCTTTGCTCGTTCCTTTCCTTTGTGAGTTTTAGAGTGGGGGCTAAAAGTGTAAAATAGGTGTCGCATTCATAGGAATGCGACACCTATTTTGTAGCAATGCGACATATAGTATAGCAATGCGACAACAATCTTTACCCCTTAAACGATACCTTTGCTTTTGGAATTTAAAAATAAACTAAAAGTAAAAGTATGGCAACGACCAATCCACCTATTTACATTTCAGAGGCTCCTGTTATGTTAATCGTAGCAGCAGTAGTGATATTATTTTCATCAGCGATTATTTGGGCTATGGTACGTGACTATCGCCTTTACTTGCAAAACTTTGATCAGGCAAAATATAGTTTTACTCATTTCATAAAGCGTGAACAGTATTACGTTTGCTTGCTGTTGTGTCGCGGGAGCAGGAAGGAACCTATGGATATAAGATTACCCAGGATGTCCGGAAAGTTCTGAATGTATCAGAGTCAACAATGTATCCGGTACTCAGAAGACTTCAGAAAGATGAATGTCTGGAGGTCTATGATATGCAGTT
>ENA-UEQL01001662-UEQL01001662.1-human-gut-metagenome-genome-assembly--contig:-NODE-1662-length-15285-cov-4.185231_pt1 | contig 15285 bp, 15 predicted proteins | sample MGYA00242905_ERZ507926 | MGnify/ENA primary metagenome ERZ507926 (study PRJEB26167, sample SAMN06115531) | human gut metagenome | host: Homo sapiens | place: China:Henan | collected 2015-09-09...
TGCCCCGTGGTGCGGGAGATCGGCACGGAGATGTCCGATCTGATCCTGGACTACTTCAAGCAGTACGGCGACGCCATCCCGGATGTCCACGGCGATTACCGGGTCCTGTCCGCCGCAAAGGCGTAAAACCGAACATTGCCCCATAATAAGCACGCTCCCGGCGATACCGCCGGGAGCGTGCCGCGTCTGTAAATAAAACACCCTGGTTCCCGCAGGGAGCCCCTTCGGCATCCCGTGCCAAAACGCAAACTTGCTGGTCTTCTTCGGATATTTCCCCGCATAGCAGCAGGCGCAGCGTGTTCACGCTGCGCCTGCTGCTTATTTCTTTCTTATTACGTCCAGCTCTCCAGACTGCGCTGCTTCTCATAGGCCGCCGCGTCCTCCGGCGACACGGAGGATTTTGCCCGGGAGATGATGTCCAGGATCTCGCCGGTGTGCAGCGGCTCCTCCTTACCGGCCACGGAGCGGTGGACATACAGCACCTTGGCCTTGTTGATGATGGCCGCCACGTCGGCGCAGGTGTAGCCCGCCAGCGCCGCGGTAACGGCGTCCACGTCCGCGTCGTTGGGGACGTCGCCCAGATACCCCAGCACCATCTGGCGGATGGAGTCCTGATCCGGCAGCGGGATGTAGATCTTGGTGTCGAACCGCCCCGCCCGCAGCAGCGCGGGATCCAGCGACTCCGGCCGGTTGGTGGCGGCGATCACGGTGACGCCCGACAGGGACTCCATGCCGTCCATCTCCGTCAAAAGCTGGTTGATGATCCGCACGGAGCCCGCGTTGGTGCTGCGCGCCTCCGCGATGGCGTCGATCTCGTCGAAGAACAGGATGGAGGGCTTCGTCTCCCGGGCGTCCATGAACGCCTTGCGGAGATTCTCCTCCGATTCGCCCACGCCGCGGCCCAACAGCTCCGGCCCGTTCACCACATAGAACGCAGCCTTGCTCTCGTCCGCCGCCACCTTGGCAAAGAAGGTCTTGCCGCAGCCCGGAGGCCCGAACAGCAGAATGCCCTTGGGGGCGGATATGCCGTATTTCTTGTACTGCTCGGCGTTCTGGATGGGCAGCTCGATCTTCTCACGCAGCAGGGCCTTGACGGAGTCCATACCCTTGATGTCATCCCAGCACAGGTGCTTGGCGGTCTTGTTGCGGTTGTCCTCCTGCGCACCGCTGGAGCGGTTGTACTTCTTGCCCCACAGCTCGTACATCTTCTGCATCTCCAGCGTATAGCTGGGCCGGGTGATGGACAGGCGCATCATCAGCTGCTCCTCGGTGACGGGCTTGAAGTCGTTCTCCCGGAACGCCGCCTCGCACAGACCCCGGATGTCCGCGCCGGTGAAGCGCTCGCTGTTCTCCGCCAGCTTCTGACAGTCCACGCCGGTGCCCGCCTTGCCCCGCAGGTACTTCTCAAACATGACGGCCCTGGCCGCCTCGTCGGGCACGCCCACATAGATCAGCTTGTCGAACCGGCCTGGCCGCAGCGCCGCGGGATCGATCAGCGTGGGATTGTTGGTGGTGGCCACCACCAGCACGTCCTGCAGATCCACATAGCCGTCCATCTGCGCCAGGAAGGTGCTGACGATGGAGGTCTCGTAGCTGCGCTCCGCCTTGGAGCGATCCATCAGGAAGGACTCGATCTCGTCGAAGCAGATGATGCAGGGCGCCTTGTCCCGCGCCTGTTGGAACACGCGAACCAGATTCTTCTCCGACTCGCCCACATACATGTTCAGGAAGCTGCTGGCATTCACCACGATCAACTTCATCTTCGTCTCGTTGGCAATGATCCGGGCCATAGTGGTCTTGCCGGTGCCCGGAGGGCCAAACAGCAGCAGGCCCTTCACCGGGGCCATGCCCGCCTTCACCAGCCGGTCGTACTCCCGCTTGTCGGTATAGGGCCGGATGATGCTCTGGATCTCCTTCTTCGTCTCCTCATAGCCCGCGATGGAGTCCCACTTGTCAAAGGTGATCTCCGCGTTGGACACGGCGTTCTTGCTGCCCTCCATAGCGGCGTCCCCGGCGGACAGCTTATGTACCATCGTCTCCGAGGCAAAGGGCCGGCTGATCAGATACGCCGCGATCATCTGCAGCACGATGGCGCCCACCGGCAGCGCGTCGTCCACGGCGAACACCATAGCGGTGCCGAACACCGCCGCCGTCAGCGCCGCGGCGGCGATCAGGAATTTCAGTCCGTCCGTCGCGTCAAAGGCCAGCTTCTTCCCCAGCCGCACCTTGGCGAACAGATACAGCAGCGCCGCCAGCACGCCGTAAATGGCGATGACGATGATCAGCGCGGTGATGTTGCAGCGAAGCAGCGCCTGATACATCTGCTTGAAGTTCAGGCTCCGCAGATACGCCTGTGCGTTGGTGTAGTACACCCGCCGGTAATGGAAGGCAAACACGCCGCCGAAGCCGCTCACCAGCGTCAGCAGGCTATAATAAACGCCGTACAGCACGCACAGCTGCTTCGAGCCGATGCGGGACAGCAAACACAGCCCCACCAGCAGTGCGCAGAATTGCCAGCCGCTGAAGACGTTCCCCGGCACAAAGCACAGCGGCAGCAGCATGACCCAAAAGCTCAGGACATGGTTGCACCCGCAGAAAAACAGCGTCAGCGCCGCGATGACCACCACCAGCAGCGCGTTGATGTGGGCCAGGGACAGACACAGCACCAGCGCGTTGGCGAATATGGCCACGCCGGGCTTAAAGAAGAACAGTGCGCCCATGACCACCGCGATGAGCCATGCGGACATGCCATCAAACATACTGGTAGCCAGCAGCACCTTTGCGGCATAGCAGACGCCCACCGCGCCGATCAGCCGATAGACCGTGGCGTTATAGACCCGGTCCAGCTTATCGCGCAGCATCTCGATACGTTCCATCATACTCTCTCTACCTCATAATTTGTCGATTTTCGTCAAGGAACACTTCATTTATAGTATTCCCTGTCAACAGAATTTACGATAAACAGTGCATTTTACGCAGCGACAGAAAAAGCTCCCGGCCCTGACGGCCGGGAGCTTTCGATATTCACGATTTCAGCTCTTTCCGCGGATCTCGTGGCGGCACTTGGGGCAGGTGATGACGATCTTACCCTTGCCCACCGGCACGCGGCACACAGTCTTGCAGTTGGGACAGGTGAAGTATTTGTGCTCCTTGTCCATCCGCTGCTGCCTGCCGCTGTCGAACCGCCGCTTCAGCGGCCACCACACCTTCTGCAAAAAGGCGGCGTTCTCCGCCCTGCGCCTCTCCAGATTCCGCGAGAATACCCGGAACAGCGCCCACAGCACCATCGCCGTGGTGACAAGCCCGATGATGCCGGACAGCAGGGGTACCTTCTTCACCAGCATGCTGACGATGTCCAGCAGGATGGCCGCCCAGATGATGCAAAGTCCCAACTGGTCGGCGCCGTTGCGGCCATACATAAACCGGCTCAGTCCGTTGCGCAGACGCTGAAAGAAACTCATAACTCCGCCTCGATTTCCTTGAGTATACTAATCCAAAAAAGCATTTTAACGGAAAACGCCAGAAAGGTAAAGGGTGCATCTGGAAAATTAACAGATTGGTCAAAATTTTGTCCATATTGACAAGGCAAACGGGAACTCTTTATTGCAATCCAACGGGGAAATTGCTATAATAAATCAGTTAGAAGCACACTGGGAGCCGGCGGGTCACCCCACCGGCCCCCTATCTGAAAAGCGGCGGAGCGCCCAACGGGGAACTTCGCGCCGCTTACTGCATCATATGCCGCGCCGCCGGAACCGGTGCGGCGAAAGGAGCGCCTCCATGATCAAGATCGCACCCTCTATCCTGTCGGCGGATTTCGCCAACCTCCAGCGTGATATCGAACGCATCTCCACCGCCGATTACGTCCATGTGGACGTGATGGACGGCCTGTTCGTCCCCAATATCACCATCGGAATCCCCGTGGTGAAGTCCATCCGCCCCACCACCAGCCTGCCCCTGGACGTCCACCTGATGATCGACCGTCCCGTGCGGTACGTCGAGCAGTTCTGTGACGCCGGCGGCGACATCATCACCTGCCATGTGGAGGCGGACACTGAGGAGAACATCCACGAGGCCCTGCGGCTTATCCACGCCAAGGGCAAGAAGGCCGGCGTGGTGGTGAAGCCCAAGACCCCTGCCAGCGCCGTGCTGCCCTTTATCAGTGAGTGTGACATCATCCTGGTGATGACGGTGGAGCCGGGCTTCGGCGGCCAGAAGTTCATGGCCGACATGATGCCCAAGGTGCAGGCCATCCGCGGCTATATCAACGCCATGAACCCCGCGTGTGAGCTGGAGGTAGACGGCGGCGTAGACGCCAACACCTGCCACCAGTGCATCCATGCCGGAGCCAACGTCCTGGTGGCCGGCAGCGCCGTCTATAAGGCGGCGGATATCCCCCAGCGTATCAAAGAACTGAGAGGTTGAGCCCATGGAATACTTTCCCGCGCCCCTTGAAAAGCTGGTGGAGCAGTTTGCCCGCCTGCCCGGCATCGGCGGCAAATCCGCCCAGCGCCTGGCCTTCCATGTGCTGAACCTGCCCATGGAGGAGGCGGAGGACTTCGCCCGCGCCATTGTCGAGGCCAAGCGGGGCGTGACGCTGTGTCCCGTGTGCCGCAACCTGACGGCGGGTGGTCTGTGCCCCATCTGCGCCGACCCCAAGCGGGACGAGACGGTCATCTGCGTGGTGGCCGATCCCCGCGACGTGCTGGCCATCGAGCGGAGCCGGGAGTTCAGCGGCCATTACCATGTGCTCCACGGCGTGCTGTCTCCCATGAACCATGTGGGGCCGGACGACCTGCAGATCAAGCCGCTGCTGGATCGTGTGGCCAAAGGCGGCATTCAGGAGGTCATTATGGCCACCAACCCCGATACCGAGGGGGAGGCCACCGCCCTGTACATCGCCCGGCTGCTGAAGCCCTTCGGCGTCCGCGTGACCCGCCTGGCCTACGGCATCCCCGTGGGCGGCCATCTGGAATTCGCCGACGACGCCACGCTGATGCGTGCCCTGGAAGGGCGGCGTGAGCTATGAAAAAGCTGACCTGCCTGCTGCTGGCCTGCCTGACGGCCCTGTCCCTGACAGCCTGCGGCGCGCCCAAGACCGAGACGCTGGACATCTTTGCCATGGATACCTACATGTCCCTGGTGGCCATCGGCGACGGCGGCGCGGCGGTGCTGCAAAGCTGCTCCAATGAGATCAACGCCCTGGAGCAGAAGCTGAGCCGCACCATCGACACCAGCGACGTGGCGCAGCTGAACGCCAACGGTACCGCCCAGCTCAGCGATGACACGGCAGAGCTGCTGCGTGCCGCGCTGCAATACAGTGAGGTGACGGGCGGCGCCTTCGACGTGACCATCGCGCCCCTGGTGGAGCTGTGGGGCATCACCACCGACAGTCCCCGCGTCCCCGCACAGGATGAGATCGACGCCCTGCTGCCGCTGGTGGGCAGCGGCCATGTCCGGCTGGACGGTACCGCCGCCGCGCTGGACGAGGGCTGCGCCATCGACCTGGGCGGCATCGGCAAGGGCTACGCCTCCGATAAGGCGGCAGAGCTGTTCGCCCAAAGCGAACTCTCCGGCGGCTTCGTCAGCCTGGGCGGCAATGTCTACGTCCACGGCACCACTGCCGAGGGCAAGCCCTGGAACGTGGCCATCCAGGACCCGCGGAATACGGAAGCTTACGCCTGTACCCTGCGCCTGTCGGACGCCTTTGTGGTGACCTCCGGCGGCTATCAGCGCTATTTCACCGGGCCGGACGGCACGGTGTACCAGCATATCATCGACCCCGCCACCGGCTATCCGGCGGACAGCGGACTTTTAAGCGTCTCCATCGTCACCCGCCGGGATGACGGCGGCACCGGCACCATGGCCGACGCCTATTCCACCGCCCTGTACGTCATGGGCGAGGCCGCCGCCGTGGACTTCTGGCGGCAGCATGGCACCTTCGATATGGTGCTGGTGACGGCGGACGGTCGGGTGTTGTATACGCCCGGCCTGGCGGATTGCTTCAACGAGACGGAGGGCAGCGGCTATGACTACCAACTCCTCGCGGCCTGAACTGAAATTCAACCGCTATGACGCCGTCGTGGCGGTCATCGTGGCACTGCTGGCGGTGGCCGTGGCGCTGTGGTTCTACCTGCCCAAGGCCCAGTCGGGGGATGTGACGGTGGTCATCTCCACCGGCGGCCGGGAGACACAGCGTGCCGCCCTGAAGGACTTTGCGGGAACCACCGTCTCCCACAACGGCTATACGCTGGTCGTATCCGCCGACGAGGACGGCGTGTGGGTATCGGACAGCGACTGTCCCACCCAGGACTGCGTCCATACCGGCCACATCCGCCGGGCGGGACAGTCCATCGTCTGTCTCCCCGCCCAGGTGGTGATCCATCTGGAGGGCGCGGCTCCCGCCGATGGCCCTGATGTGATCGTGGGGTGACGACCATGAAGAAGATGCAATGGACAACGAAGCATATCGCCCTGTGCGCCGTGCTGACGGCGCTGGCCCTGGGCCTCAGCACACTGGAGAATCTGTTTCCCGTGTCGCTGGTGGTGCCGCTGCCGGGCGTGAAGCTGGGCCTTGCCAATATCGTCACGGTGTTCGCCCTGTATGAGCTGGGGGCGGCCCCGGCGCTGGTGATCCTGCTGGCCCGGTGCGGTCTGGGCAGCCTCTTTGCCGGAAATGTGTCGGCGCTGCTGTTCTCCCTGCTGGGCGGGCTCACCGCCATGCTGGTGATGATCGGCCTGAAGCACTGCCGCCGTCTCAGCATTTACGGCGTGTCCATCGGCGGCGCGGCGGCCCACAACCTGGGCCAGATGGCGGCGGCGGTCATCACCCTGGGCAACACCATGGTGCTGGGCTACCTGCCGTTCCTGCTGGCGGTGTCGCTGGTGACGGGAACGCTGACAGGCTTCGCCTCGGCGCTCCTGTTCCGGGCCATGGCCCATGTAAAACTCTCGAAATAGCGTAGGGGCGGGGCTCTGTCCCGCCCGCGAAAACTTCCCTTTCAGGAGGTAACAGAATGGATCAGAAGGATAAGATCATCCTGCAGCAACTGGATGTGATCCGCTCCATGACGGAAAACGGCATCAAGCGGATGAACAGCGACTTCTGGGGCGCCCCTGCCGCACCCCAGACTCCTTCCGCGCCCAAAGCGCCCTCCGGCGGAGAGAGCGAAAAGAAGGCCGCCGTATCCACCGGCCAGAAGGAGGCGGAGCCCAAGGAGGAGCTGCCGCCGGAGAAGATGGAGGATCTGCTCTCGGAGCTGGACAGCTACATCGGCCTTGACGTGGTAAAGGACGAGGTGCACAGCCTCATCAACATGGTGCAGGTCTATAAGCTCCGCCGTGAGCATGATCTGCCCACCACCGATATGTCCCTTCATATGGTGTTCACCGGCAACCCCGGCACCGGCAAAACCATGATGGCCCGTATGATGGCCCGGATCTACCGCTCCCTGGGCATCCTCAGCAAGGGGCAGCTGGTGGAGGTGGACCGCAGCGGCCTGGTGGCGGGCTATGTGGGCCAGACGGCCATCAAGACCCAGAAGGCCATCGAAAAGGCCATGGGCGGCGTGCTGTTCATCGACGAGGCCTATGCCCTCAACGGCAAGTCAGAGAACGACTTCGGCCAGGAGGCCATCGACACGGTGCTGAAGGCCATGGAGGATCACCGGGACGACCTGGTGGTGATCGTGGCGGGCTATACCGACCTGATGGAGAAGTTCATCCACTCCAATCCCGGCCTGGAGAGCCGCTTCAACCGCTTTTTGCTGTTCCCCGACTACACGGTGGACGAGATGATGGCCATCTTCAAAATGCGCTGCGGCAAGAGTTATGTGCTGACCGAGGAGGCCGAGCCGCTGGTGCGGGACTATATCGCCGAGGAGAGCGCCGCCGGAGACAGCTTCGGCAATGCCCGCGGCGTGCGGAATATCTTCGAGCATATCCTGGTGGCCCAGAACAACCGCCTGGCCAAAATGGAAAATGTCACCCGGGACGACCTGATGGCCCTGACGGCGGACGACGTGCTCCACGCGAGAGGAAAGATCGACGAATAACCCCTTTTTATTGGTACAATAACCCCCTTTATAAGGTACAATAACCGGCTTTATCGGTACAATAAACGGTCTTAAAGTATGCAAAAAAGAGCACCCTGTGCGGGTGCTCTTTTTGTATGCATTTGCATTCAGTCACCCACGCCGGTGTGGATGACCTTGCCCATGTTCCAGAGCTGTGCCACCCGCTGGGCGGCGGCAAGCCGCTCCTCCGGGGTGTGATAGCTGGCGTGGGCGGTCTCCGCGCCGCAGTCCATGCAGCAGACGGAAACGCACCAGCCCTGCTCATCCTGCATGGCGCCCGCGCCCCGACAGACGGGGCAGTCCTCCAGCTCGATTTCAAAGATCGGATCCATAGGTTATCTCCTTATTTTCGGTATCAGATTCGTTCAAAGGCCACGCGGGGTGTGCCGTCGGCCACATGGATGACGCCGCAGTAGGTGAAGCCCTCCCGCAGGATGCAGCGGCGCATCACCTGGTTGTCGGCGTGGGTATCCACCCGCAGGTGGGCGATCCGCCGGGCCGCCCACTCCACGCACTGGTGCAGCACGCCCCGGTGGGTGCCGTCGCTGCCGATGCGGTGGATGGTGCCATAGGGGGTGGCGGTGTCCCGCCACGCGCCGTCGATCACGGCGTAGGTGGGGTCGTCACCCATGACCAGGGCGAAGGCACAGTAGATGCCGCCCGTGTCCTCCATCACATACAGGTCACCGTTTGCGATATCCTGCCGCAGCAGCGGCTCCGAGGGGTAGCCGTTGACCCACTGCACCATGTTGCCGTTTTGCCGCATGAAGCGGCGGGCGATGTCGTAGATCTCCAGAATACGGGGGAGATCGGTTTGCGTGGCGTGTCGGATCATGGGCTCAGTTCTTCAGACTCTGCAGCGGAGCGGGGATACGGCCGCCCCGGGCAATGAAGTCGGCGCTGGACTCGGTGTGCACCGGCATCAGCGGGGCGCTGCCCAGCAGACCGCCCATTTCCACCACGTCGCCCACGGTCTTGCCCTCCACGGGGATGATGCGGACGGCGGTGGTCTTGCTGTTGACCATGCCCACCGCCGCCTCGTCGGCGATGATGGCGGAGATGGTCTCGGCGCTGGTGTCGCCGGGGACGGCGATCATGTCCAGGCCCACGGAGCAGACACAGGTCATGGCCTCCAGCTTGTCGATGGTTAGGGTGCCCTGCTGAGCGGCGGCGATCATGCCCTCGTCCTCCGACACGGGGATGAACGCGCCGGACAGGCCGCCCACATGGCTGCTGGCCATAACACCGCCCTTCTTCACGGCGTCGTTCAGCAGCGCCAGGGCCGCGGTGGTGCCGTGGGTGCCGCAGACGGCAAGGCCCATCTCTTCCAGAATACGGGCCACGCTGTCGCCGATGGCGGGGGTGGGCGCCAGGGACAGGTCCACGATGCCGAAGGGGGTGTTCAGGCGGCGGGATGCCTCGGTGGCCACCATCTGGCCCATGCGGGTGATCTGGAAGGCGGTCTTCTTGATGGTCTCCGCCACCACGTCAAAGGGTTCTCCTTTACACTTCTGCAGGGCGTGATACACCACGCCGGGGCCGGAGACGCCTACGTTGATGACGCTGTCGGCCTCGCCCACGCCGTGGAAGGCACCTGCCATGAAGGGGTTGTCCTCCACGGCGTTGCAGAACACCACCAGCTTGGCGCAGCCCAAGCCGTCCTTATCCCTGGTCAGGTGGGCGGTCTCCTTGATGATGCGGCCCATGCGGGCCACGGCGTCCATGTTGATGCCGGCCTTGGTGCTGCCCACGTTGACGCTGGAGCACACCAGATCAGTCTGGGCCAGAGCCTGGGGGATGGAACGCAGCAGCAGCTCGTCGCCTTTGCTGAAGCCCTTCTGCACCAGGGCGGAGTAGCCGCCCAGGAAGTCCACGCCGCAGGTCTTGCCCGCCCGGTCAAGGGTCAGGGCGAAGGGGACGTAGTCCTCCGTGTCGCAGCTGCCCGCCACCAGCGCCATGGGGGTGACGGAGATGCGCTTGTTGACGATGGGGATGCCGAATTCGCTTTCGATATCCCGGCCCGTCTGCACCAGCTTCTCCGCCCGGCGGCAGATCTTGTCGTAAATCTTGTCACAGCAGCGCTTGGGATCCTCGCTGACGCAGTCCAGCAGGGAGATGCCCATGGTGATGGTGCGGATGTCCAGGTGCTGCTTGTCGATCATGTCGATGGTGTCAAAAATGTTTTGCAGATTCAGCATGGTCACGCCTCCGCTTACAGCTTGTGCATGGCGTCGAAGATGTCCTCCCGCTGGATGCGGATGGACAGGCCCCGACCCTCGCCATAGTCCTTCAGGGCGGCGCGCAGCTTGTCAAAGGGCTCCTGGCACAATGCCAGATCCACCACCATCATCATGGTGAAATAGCCCTCCATGATGGTCTGGCTGATGTCCAGGACGTTGATCCGGTAGTCGGCCAGCGTGTTGCACACACCGGCGATGATGCCCACCTGATCCTTGCCCACTACGGTCACGATTGCTTTCATATTGATATCACTCCTTTGGTGTAAGTTGCGGGGGGAAAATTTCGCGCTTTCGAGCGCGAGGTACTTTTGGCCGCGTCACGCTGCGCAAGCGCAGATAGACGCTACGGCGGCATAGCCGCCGTAGCATCCATCTTGTCTTTGAAGGTACCATCTTACGTCGGTGGGCCGACAGAGTCGTCGGCCCCTACACACGGGCACGGCATTTCCGATAGGGCGGACAGGGTCGTCCGCCCCTACGAATGTTTACCGGACATTGCCGCATATCTCCGTACTTCTGCCTGGCGACAACTGTCCACACGACATTCGGCAAAATCAACAAACGGCAAACAAAAAACTGTCATAACCAACGAAAATCAAAAAACCACATTGACACACAGTGTGAAAGTTGCTAGTATTAAGTCACTCAGAGTGTGAAAACGTTTCCGGAAACGGTACCGTTGTTTCGCTTGAGGAACGACGACAGGGGAGGGAGAGCGTGTGACCATCAAGGATATCGCCCGATTGAGCGGCGTCAGTATCACCACGGTCTCCCGCGTACTGAACGACCGGCCCGACGTCAGCGAAGAGAGCCGCCGCCGGGTGCTGGACGTGATCGAGAGCACCAATTATATTCCCAACAACTCCGCCCGCGATCTGGTAAAGACCAAGTCTGACGCCATCGGCCTTGTGGTGCGGGGTATTTCCAACCCCTTCTATACCGACATCATCCGCGCCGTGGAGGCGGGCATCACCGCCAACGGCTACACCATGGTGATGCAGCAGATCGGCTCCTGCGACGACGAGCTGAAGCAGGCCGCCATGATGGAGCGGGAGAAGCGGCTGCTGGGCTTGGTGCTGCTGGGCGGGCGGTTCGACTACTCCGCCGCCGATCTAGCGCGGCTGAACGTGCCCTTCGTGTGCTGTTCCTTCGGCAACCACTACGGCACGCTGGAGCACGGGGACTACTCTTCCGTGTCCATCGCCGATATCGAGAACGCCAGCCGGGCCACCCGGTACCTCATTGAGAACGGCCACCGGCGCATCGCCGCCATGATCACCCGGCCCGACGACCACTCCATCAGCCAGCTCCGGTACGAGGGGTATCAAAAGGCCCTGGCCGAGGCGGGCATCACCCCCGACGAGAGCCTGGTCATCTGCACCGAGACCTTCAATATCCAGGCCGCCTATCAGGCCATGAACCGGGCGCTGGACAGCGGTGCGGACTTCACCGCCGTGTTCGCCATCTCCGACAACATGGCCATCGGCGCCATGCGCTCCCTGCGGGAGCACGGGCGCACCGTGCCCGACGACTGCTCCGTCATCGCCATCGACGGCATCGAGGTGTCGGACTACATCGACCCGCCGCTGACCACCCTGTGCCAGCCCATGGAGAAGATGGGACGGCGCAGCATCGAGATCCTGCTGGATATGATCGAGGGCCGCGCCGGGAACTTCCATGAGGTGCTGCCCACGGTGCTGCGTGTGGGCGGCAGCGTGAAAAAGCTGGTATAAACCGTTTTTTACAGTGCATACTGTGAAAATAAAATCATTTTAGAAGGAGATCATTCAACATGAAAAAGTTTCTTGCACTGATCCTTGCTCTTGTGATGGCTCTGTCTCTGGTCGCCTGCGGCGGCGGAAGCAATGACGCACAGGGCAGCGGTGACGGCGATGCCGCTACCGGCAGCGTCTATTACCTGAACTTCAAGCCCGAGGCTGACCAGGCCTGGCAGGATCTGGCTGCCGCCTACACCGCCGAGACCGGCGTGCCCGTCAAGGTCGTGACCGCTGCCTCCGGCCAGTACGACACCACCCTGACCGCCGAGCTGGACAAGGACGCTGCTCCTACCATGTTCCAGGTGGGCAACGTGGGCGCCGTCAACAGCTACGGTGAGTTCTGCTACAATCTGGAAGGCACCGACGTGTGGAACCAGATGACCACCCATGACTTCGATCTGAAGAACGCCGACGGCGAGACCGTGTCCATCGGTTACTGCTACGAGGCCTTTGGCATCATCGTCAACAAGGCCCTGCTGGAGAAGGCCGGTCACTCTCTGGATGAGATCACCAACTTCGAGTCCCTGAAGGCCGTTGCCGATGACATCCACGCCCGCGCCGCTGAGCTGGGCTTCGATGCCTTTACCTCCGCCGGTCTGGACGGCTCCTCCTCTTGGCGCTTCTCCGGCCATCTGGCCAATATGCCCCTGTTCTACGAGTTCCGCGATGACAATGTGACCGCGCAGCCCGCCACCATCAAGGGCACCTATCTGGATAACTACAAGGCTATCTGGGATCTGTACATCACTGACTCCGCCGCCACCGGCGCTGCCCTGCTGTCCGCCACCGGCGACCAGGCTGAGGCTGAGTTCGGCCAGGGCAAGGCTGTGTTCTATCAGAACGGTACCTGGGAGTACAGCAATCTGGTCACCGACGAGACCAAGGGCTTCAAGATGAACCCCGATGATCTGGCCATGATCCCCATCTACTGCGGTGTGGACGGCGAGGAGAAGGCCGGTCTGTGCTGCGGCACCGAGAACTGCTGGGCTGTGAACAAGAACGCCTCCGAGGCGGACATCAAGGCTACTCTGGACTTCATGAACTGGGTCGTCACCTCTGACGCCGGCACCACCATGCTGGCTGAGCAGTTTGGTCCCTGCCCCTTCAAGAACGCCAAGACCCCCGAGAACGTGTTCTTCGCACAGGCCAACGAGTATGTTGCCAACGGCAACTACACCGTCACCTGGGCCTTCAACTGGACTCCCGCTGTGGATGACTGGCGTGCCGCCGTTGTGGACGCTCTGAGCCAGTACACCACCGGTTCCGGCAGCTGGGACAACGTCAAGACCGCTTTCGTGGAAGGCTGGGCCACCCAGTACGCCAACGAGAACTGAGCAGTCTTACACATCTGACTGACGCAAACAGATAACGGACAGCGGGGCGGGCGACATCGCCCGCCCCGCCGTCTCATCCTCCCGCCCGTGATGGCGTGAGCTGTGGGCCGAAGCTGCTTCGGCCGAGAGCTTTCGCCATGACACTGTAGATGCCGATCGACGCCGATCGATGAACAATAACCGCAGAACAGGAGTGAAAGAATGAAGCTATTTCAACGAAAGCGGGACGCGGCCGCCCTCAGCAGCCGTCTGATCCGCCGGCCCATTCAACGGATGGTGTGGCTGTTTCTGCTGCCCACCTTCGCCGCCTTTTGCATCGGGTTTCTGTACCCCTTCCTGAAAGGCGCGTTTTTGTCCTTCTGTAAGTTCAAGCTGACCAGCCAGTGGAAGTGGGTGGGCCTTGACAACTATGTAAAGGCCTTTTCCGACAGCAGCTTCCTCCACGCCTTCTGGCACACGGCGCTGTTCGCCTTCGTGTCGGTGCTGTTCATCAACGTGCTGGCCTTCGCGGTGGCCTACTTCCTGACCAAGGGCATCAAGGGCTCCAACCTGTTCCGCACGGTGTTCTTCATGCCCAACCTGATCGGCGGCATCGTGCTGGGCTACATCTGGTCCATGATCTTCGACGGCATCCTGGTGAAGTACAACACCTCCGTGGTGCTGGAGAGCAAGTACGGCTTCTGGGGCCTGATCATCCTGATGTGCTGGCAGCAGGTGGGCTATATGATGATCATCTACATCGCCGGCCTGCAGTCCATCCCCGAGGATATGCTGGAGGCCGCCCGCATCGACGGCGCCACCGACTGGCAGATGCTGTGGAAGGTCACCATCCCCAACATGATGAGCTCCTTCACCATCTGCATCTTCCTGACCCTGACCAACGGCTTTAAGCTGTTTGACCAGAACCTGGCGCTGACCGGCGGCCGACCCTTCCTGCAGCAGCCGGACGGCAGCGTCATCAAGACCACGGAAATGCTGGCGCTGAACATCTACAACGCCTTCTATTCCGGCGGCGGCAACAACCGCGGCGTGGGCCAGGCCAAGGCCGTGATGTTCTTTGTCCTGGTGGCCGCCATCAGCATCATCCAGCTCCAGTCCACCCGTAAGAAGGAGGTGCAGCAGTAATGAACGCCAGTCTCGCCAAACGACATGAGCGCAGCAAGACCGTTATGACCGTGGCCTTTGCCGTGATCTGCGTCATCTATGTGCTGCCCATTCTCATCGTGCTGATGAACTCCTTCAAGACCAACGCTGCCGTCAATACCGAGACCTTCGCCCTGCCCAACTCCGATACCTTCGTGGGCTTCCAGAACTATGTCAAGGGCATGACCTTCGGCAACTACCCCTTCGTCAAGGCGGTGTTTTACAGCCTGTTCATCACGCTGGTGTCCTCCGCGCTGATCCTGCTGTGCACGTCTATGGCGGCGTGGTACGTCTCCCGCGTGGGCAGCCTGGTCAGCAAGATCGTGTACTATCTGTGCGTGTTCTCCATGGTGGTGCCCTTCCAGATGGTGATGTTCACCCTGTCCCGTACTGCCAATAAGCTGCATCTGGATACCCCCTGGACCATCCCCATCGTGTACCTGGGCTTCGGCGCGGGCCTGGCGGTGTTCATGTTCTCCGGCTTCGTGAAATCCATCCCCCTGGAGATCGAAGAGGCCGCCGTCATCGACGGCTGCGGCCCCCTGCGCACCTTCTTCCTGGTGGTGCTGCCCATGATGAAGCCCACCTTCATCTCCGTGGGCGTGCTGGAGATCATGTGGGTGTGGAACGACTTCCTGCTGCCGTATCTGGTGCTGGACCGCACCAAGTATATGACCATCCCCATCGTCATCCAGCATCTGAAGGGCAGCTATGG
>ENA-UEQL01001664-UEQL01001664.1-human-gut-metagenome-genome-assembly--contig:-NODE-1664-length-15284-cov-33.733610_pt1 | contig 15284 bp, 16 predicted proteins | sample MGYA00242905_ERZ507926 | MGnify/ENA primary metagenome ERZ507926 (study PRJEB26167, sample SAMN06115531) | human gut metagenome | host: Homo sapiens | place: China:Henan | collected 2015-09-09...
GGATTGGATGGTTTCAAGTTTTCAATCTGACGAAATAATGCCTCATACCTATCATCATCCTTAGCCAGATAATCCTCAATAACAGATTCCACAAAGGCATTTACAGATTTTCCCTCCAATCTCGCTTTCGACTTGATCTGAGAAAGCAACTCGGGTCTGAATCTGAATGCAGTTTGAATGCTTCTATTAATCGTGTCCATATCCAGTTTTGTTATACTTTTGACAAATGTATAACATTATTCGCAATTTAGCAAATTAAGACAACTTCTATCAGGGATAGACAACCTGGCTAAACTAGTGAACAGATAAACCGCACAAAAGGCTCAATATCTTCTTCCACACTTGCCTTCTCCAGACTGGCCATATACTCGTCGCGTCGTTCTACAGGCACGACAACCCAAGGATAGCCACCCGTTACCAGTTGGCTGTTCATTGTAAAGCGAGCTGTGCGGCCGTTCCCGTCCATATACGGATGGATGTAAACAAAGAAGAAATGCCCCAGAACAGCACGGACAAAAGCATGCTTCTCTTCTTTCATCAAGGCCGACAGAGTAGTCATTGCATCCAAAACGGCGTCAGGATTCAGGGGCACATGCATCGAGTTCCGGATATAGACCTGGTGAGTACGATAACCCACCAAATCCGAAGCTTTGATTATACCCGCTCTCCCACAAGGCTCGAATAACTGGAAATGCCATGCCTGATGCTCTTTTGCATAAACCTCCGCCGGGTCTTTCCCGGCAAAAACAGATGCAATGGAGTCTCTGAGCAATTGGTAAGCTTGATAATACCCTCGCGCAGCCAAAGCATTCTTTCGGTCCTTATCTTGCTCATCATTCTTCGGGTCCCAGTTGCCACTCCGCACCCTTTCCAACAGGCCTTCCGTAATCTTGTACCCCTCGATGGACAAAGAGTTATAACTATCTTTGACATAGTTTGCATCCATCATGGCAAGGATGCTGTCTACATCCTGCTGGCGACTGCGTATCTGGGACATATCAAGGACGGACATCACAACCGGGCGCATGGCCATCCACATCAAACGGATACGAGAAGCATAAGGCGATGTTTCAAGCACGTCAAGACGAAGGTTCTCCTCAAACGGATTCTCTTCCCGTACCACATGGCCCACCTGCCGCATTGTCGATAACAATGCATCTGCCTGCTCTTCACGGCCGATGGAGCGAAGAGCACCGGCAACTCTGCCAGCCCTGGTGGTATGGCCTCCGTCTATAGCAGCCGCAATGACAGGGGACACATCCCTGACCATTGACAGGCAAGTGCGTGCTTCCAAAGCATTCCGACGGTAGTAGTCCGGGCCGACCATCAAAAGAGCATAAGCAAGAGGATAGAGCCGGACACCGTATCTTGGTTCACGCTCGACTACTGGAGGAAGAGACGCTTTAATATCAAGGATGGACGTACCAAAAGGCAGTTGTATAATATTATTGGTACCGGATTCACTCCTAACAATCAACTGTCTTGGTACTACACTCTTTCCACTATAATAATATATAGACAGTTCTGGAGAAAGACACCAACGACCATCAAACTTGCTGTCGAGATAAGCAGAGACAAAAGACCAATACGAGACATACCAGACAGTGGAGTCTCCTTCACTGCCTGGGAAAGAAGGGATATACCATCCCCGAAGTACCATTGTAAGATAGCCAGCATCAACTAGACGCTCTGTATGCGTACGTCCAAGCACATCAGCGCCATGGATTACAAGATTGTCTCCATGAGCGTCTTGATATGCTTTCAGAGCAGCGAGGGACTCCGCCATCTTCTCTTGCATTGTAGCCATATTAGTATTTATTGTATAACTAATATTAGTATTTAATGTATTGCTATCATTAGTATTTATTGCAAAGATAATATAAATAAATGAATTAGTAATTGAATAAGTATCCTATACTACAACTTATTACAGATGTATTTATCAAAATCGACGATGGGAGGATAACTTCCCATGCTCCTAACATTTTGAATGAATGCAACTGCTTCTTCTTTTGTAATCAAACTGCGCTGAATAGCATAAAAGAGGAAATCATTTGTAGTCAAGTATGTTATTCCGTATTGCTTGCAATAGTCTGTTATATCCTTAGTGTTGCTACTACCTACAACATCATTGTGATATCGACAGTAAACCATACACGCACTTTCACCCTTTCCTAAGTGTGGTCCTGATGTAGCAGTCAATCTAAAATATTCTTTTTTCTCTCCACTCGTGCCGCCGAATACTTCCTCTGCTATCGTTTTTTCTCGTTTTATTACTTGGTCAAGGTCGGCAAGAATCAGGATTGGGAGTTCTTTTTTTACAATATCCAAAACAATGAACTGAAACTCAGGAAGGATATTGGGCAACAACGACAAACGACCACCTCGCGAGAAATGGTTGATTACATCGGCATCTAACACTACTTTAGTTTTCTTGGTGCCCATCTGTAATCATATTAAGTAGCTCGATATAATGCCCTTCAGAAATTTTTCCTGATTCATAGAGCAGACGGGCCTTCTCTCCGAAATCACCGATTACAAGACCCTCGTTACCAGCTTCATACAAAGACAGCTCATAACCGTATTCTCTTGCAGAATCCTTAACTGGAATCGCTTGAAAAGCCTTCACCTGACTTTCATTCATAAGTCCTAATTCCTTCAGGCGAAGCAAAAGGTTTGACCTGGAGACCTGAAACACCTGCTCCATTCTGAGTATTGTTGCAAGTTTTATTTTACTATGGATGATTTCATCTTTGTCGATCATAGAAAGAATGCCTTCCCTCGGGAGTAATAAGGCGGATGCAAACATATTGGCATTCTTCTCCTCCCCAGTAGCTACTCCCTGACAAATATGAGGAGATGGATTTTCATCATAGAACAAGTGGTACAATTCATGAGCGATTGTGAAATGCTGTCGTCCCCTGGTAGAATTACTGTTAACCAGAATAAACATTTTCCCACTTTTGGAGCGGCAACTAATTCCATAGGAATTATCAGACAGAGGTCTGTACATTGTCGTGATATTAAGCTTACGAAGCAGTGTCTTTGCATTAACAGGCTCATACTGGCTCAATCCTATCTCAGAACGAAACTTGCCAGCAAGAGATTCAGCTTCAAGAATGGTCAATTTTTTCATTTCGACAACATTTTATCCATCATCAGCGAATTCTTTACCACGCGTTTAAACGCTGCAATCTGCTCCATATCCGCAGGTGATAGATTGTCAACGCGGAATGCCGTGGCAAGCATATCTTCTATGACGCTCTCATTCTCTTCATACAGCATATACGCATCGCATCCGTACAAATCTGCGAGTTTTTCCATACAAGATAAAGGTAATTCCCTATCTCCAGATTCATAATTTGAGTACGCAGAACGACCTATGCCCAAGAAAGACGCAACACTTTCCTGAGTATAATTGCTTGCCTGACGCAACAGTTTGATGTTTTTAGCTATAATCAGTCTTTCTTCCATAATATATGACATCTATAATATCTAGCAATCATTCCGTGGCAAAAATAGAAATAAATCTACATATTATCAATTTTTGCCACGATTATTTCTTGTTTTAGAGCTGAAATATATACGCAGCGAGGCCCCGGGAATTCCGGAGCCTCGCGTGAGATATCTTTGCCGTGACCTTTCCACTGCCAGGGCGGCTCTATTGATGGTCATCAGAGCCTGCATAGCTCTGTGCCTGCTTTATTATGTGTTTCCCCACCTGAGGCACAAATAGGAAGGAGATGAACTTCCAGAAACCTTGAAAGAAAGCTTTCATAATCAGACTATTCAGCCTTTAGGACTACTTCGAAGGCCTGCGCAAAATCAAGGCCCCATTGGCCTCTACGAACTGCGGCATGTGGTACATTTGAAAGTGATACAGATGGTACATTTCATTCCGCTGCTATCACATTCGCCGCTCGCCTTTCCGAAAACTCTCGAAGGAAAAACGCTGCAGCATTATGCACGAGATGTATTCCAGGCCAATTTTCCTGCTTTCTTCAGAGTACTGTGCTATACACAGAGTCCGTATATGAGACCTACATTCTACTAGGGACGATTTGATTTTACTCCACGGAATTATAAGCTTCTATCGCCTTCTCTAAAATCATCAGCGCTCTCTGCAATTCCTCTTTCCTAAGAACATAAGCTAATCGAACCTGGTTTTTCCCCAATACAGGATTGGAGTAAAAACCAGCGGCCGGAGCCATCATAACTGTCTCAGCTTCATATCCTTCCGGAGTAAATTCAGTGTAACACCCTGGAATACGATTCACGCCATCGATCAGACACTTACGCCTTTCAACGTACTCGTCATAAACATCCCTAGAATACTGCTCAGTCCCCTCGATAGAGGCTTCAGCCTCTATGGTTGTAGTTACCGCACGGATGACCGCACCTGCAGAAATCGCGAAAGACACATAATTCGCATAAGCCGGTTCTGGAACGATAATCTCATCTCCAGGGTTAAGGCAACTCATAAATGCGAACGAAACAGCTTCCGACCCACCTGCAGTAATGATTATCTCATCCGGCTTCAATTTAATCTGATAACGTTCATAGTATCCTACCAAAGCCTTCCTGAGTGATTTGTAGCCCTGAGAAGGGCTGTATTCCAAGGTCTTTCTGTCAATTCTTTTGAGGCTATCCAGCGCTTTTTGAGGTGTCGGAAGATCTGGTTGGCCAATATTCAACCTATATATCTTTATCCCCCTGTCCTCTGCTTGATATGCAAGAGGGGCCAATTTTCGAATTGGAGATTTCGGCATCTCTATGCCTCGCTGAGATATTGAAGCTTATTGTTCATATTCATAGATCAAATAAGTTAAACTTAATACAAATATAGATAAAAATCATTCCTTCGGCAGCATCTTCGACAACCGGAATTCCGTATTTCTCTGCGATTGCAAGTTTTTTTTAGTTTTTACAAATTATTAGCCTGAACATCTCACTTTAATTTGATGTTTTCGCATCACGCCATTTTGCTGAGGTCAGCAAAATGGCCCACAACCATCTGGAAGCCACATTTGTTACTTCTCTGTTGTATCAGATACAAGCCGTTGTTGTTCTTCCTTTAAAAGCTTTTGGCGCTTAGATTCCACGACTTTGATGCTCTCAGCTGCGGGAAGGTCTTCAGGCATAGTGCCTCCAATGTCTTCAATGGCCTTACGTACTTTTTTGCCTACCTCCATATGAACTTGATTGGCATTTGCCTTACCTTTAACCTGTTCTTTCTTAAGTTTCTCTTCAGCCTGTGTAGCCCGGAATAGATTTGCTGCAAGTTCGGTGCTACCCATATGGTCCAGTATCTTTTGACCTTTCTTTAATCCTTTTCTCCTCGCGATACCTTGAGCATCTAGTCCTCCATATAGACCCTTGTATCCGTAATTCTGAAAAATGGCGTAATCAAGAGATGATATCACTCCTGCATCGTGCGCTGCATCAGCAAGTTGCGAATTGTGTAATCTTAATTGCTCGCGTAAAAACAATCGTTTCTCCTCTTCTGTAGTCAAGGACTGATATGCCTCCATCTGCTGAATCTCAGCATAACGGGTTTGGATGGCAAAATATGTCTGAGCTTGGGCAATTTCATCTTTTCGCGAGTCACCATTTTGAGCGACAAGGTAGCAAGCATATCGTGTCAGCAGTACATCATCTATTTCCTTTGGTGCAACTCCTGCATGTACCATTTTGCTGACATCAGCAAAATGGGCGTCAACATCCCCTGTTGAGTTTCTACATGCCTCCTTTGCTTTATTAACAATGGTTATAAAATTACGCCACTGCGTATAACCAAGGTGTGGATAAATCTCACGGGCAGACCAAAACTCAACACCGTTTTCATTTATGTGTTTAAGCTTCTCAAACAATGAGGCAGTTTCCTTTGATAACTCGTTCATGTCTATAGTTCAGTGATTGGCAAATAATTGTATTATAGTTATACTGCAATTATTTCTGTGTAAAAGATTCACCGAAATATTTGCATAATTACAGTGAAGCATCTCACTCATCATAAATGATAAATTCGTCTTCAAAGTAAGGAATGGCCCCATACTTTCCCTCCAGATAATTCTTTCCGTAGTTACTATCAGTTCTAGGCTTTGAACCATTATCAAAAGTAATGCTCATCATCGGAGTTAACTTTGTTGAATAATGAGTCTTACTAGATTTTTCAACAAAAACAACCTGATCGCGTCTAAGTAACTTCTTTGAGAGAAGATTGGTATCGTGCGATGTAAATATCAATTGCGCACCATGAGAGTTGGTTTCAGGGCAGTTGAAAAGATTTACGATACGTCTTGACAATAAAGGATGAAGCTGAGAATCCAATTCATCTACAAACAGAATTCTCCCATGTCGTAGAGTATCAACAATTGGTCCAGCCAGATTAAACATTTTTTTAGTTCCGTCTGACTCCCTTTCGTCAATATCAAAATCAACCATACCAACTATATCTCCCTTTTCATTCATTTTGCTATGCTTAGCATATGCAACAATAGGAGGATGTTCTTTCAATGAAGCTATTATTTCCGTTGGTAACCCTTTGGGAAGCATCTTTTCGTCAATTAACTGTTGCTCTGTAGTTACTTCCCGAAATCCCACATCCATTCCTCCGATGAAATCCAGTATGTCGTCCTTATAGTCAGGTCTAGTATGAAGCATTTCCTTGGTGTAGCGAGAAAAATCATTATCTCTCAGGCCTGAAATTACATTAAGGTTTGCCCTGAACCATTCGATAATTCTTTTCGATACTCTCCCGCCCAACTGAGCAGCCAGGGAGATAAATAGCCGGTTTTTGTTAAGAGGAATGGTGCCCTCTTTTATTGATATTCCTTCAGAATAGTTCTGTTCATCAATTTCTATTGAGTTAACAGTCCGTTTCAATAATGTCTTCAGAGAACGCTTGGGGAACTTTGCAAGAAGCCATTCTTCTTCTATTCGTTCTGATGTATAGCTGAATCCGTATGAAAACTTATCCGCACCGTCTATAAACGACATTTCAAACCGCGTTGGTCTTGGCTCCTTATCCGAAAGCAGAAAAGCATCATATGGCAACGACTCGTTATCATTCAGCCTCACCGAATGGATAATAATACTACGCATCCTGCCTATGGCCTTGAACACATTTGACTTACCACTGGAATTAGCTCCATAGAAAGCCTTGGCATTAAGCACACGAGTATTGGCAACAGTGGTATATCCCCTATTGTCCATGTCCTTAATGCCCGTATCTGCCTCAAACGACAGTTTTATCTCTTCGTCTATCGAGCGGTAATTCTCCGCAGTAAAGTTCGTAATCATAACCCAAGTTTGTGATTTTTACTCAAATCATGGATACAAAAATACATATAATACTTAATAAACCCGAATAATTTTTGGATTTTCTTCAAAAATTCTGACAAATTGGCAGAAAACAAAACGTCAGCCTGACGGTGGCAGTTTCGGCTGACAAACTGACACATAATTTGTGAACTTAGCGGAATATTAAAGAGTTGTCTGCGAGTTTACATCAAACCCACCTGTCATTTTTGAGGCTTTTGCTCAAATTTTAAGAATTGGCATTGTTGTTGTCCTTTGTTGGAATGGTGGACTCGTTCCTGAGCATCGGAACCACCCGCCAGATTAAAGCTCTGCTGTACTGTTCAGACAACAGCGTCTTAAACCATAATAGCTCTATGACATACGTCAAGAATGCAAGTGGTACTTCCAGATGGCCAAAGCCCTCTACAGGCGAGTCTTCGTGGTTGGAGTATTGGGAAAAGCAGACGGGTAAAAAGGCTACCCGTTGTGGTGCTACCGATTGCCATTCCACAAGCGAACTCGTAGGTGGACATGTTCAGAAGGTTTTAGGAGGTAATGAAATTTACATCACCCCTCTGTGCAAAGGCTGCAACAATCGCACAGACAACTTCTGGGTTGACACCGAACTGGTCAGAGTACCCAGCGGACTGTAAGCAACTACTCGGTATGCAACGCCTCAAGTGCTCCGTAGCGGAATCGGATGGCCACCGCATAGTTACTCACAATCTAAACCCATACTACTATGAGGAAAGAAATACACGTTGTTTCTAATCCTGACAGAGGGGGTTGGGATGCGAAGAGGCCACACGCAGACAGGGTATCCAAGCACTTCGATACCAAGAAGGAAGCTATGGACTGGAGTCGTGGTTTAGCCAAGAGGGAAGGACTCGAACTCATCCCTCACGGCACAGATGGTAAAATCCAGAATCCCAACAGTTATGGTTCTGATCCATGTCCTCCCAAGGACACGAAGAATTAACCATCCATCCTCCCAAAGGAGATAGCAGGTCGCTCCAACGGCCTGCTATTTTTTCTTATCATGGACAAACACTCTTTAGGGATTGTCGTCTAATGCTTTCAATTTTACCAAAGCAGCCGATTGGTCCCATCCGTTTCTGCTTTCAGTCCATCAAATTTACGTTTTTATATCTCATTCCGGTCGTTTCGGCCGGATTGTTTGTCCATTTTCAATGGCAGAGGCGTAGTTTTCCCTGTGAAAGCACGTTTCCATGTGCATGTTTTCGATTCCGAAGTCCGCCAGCTGTGCTCTCTGCTCTATTCTGTCCGCCAGCTGCACCACATTTGCTGTGTGGATGCCGAAGAAGATGTAGAGGATTTCCGTCTGCTCCGTCCGTGCCTTGAGTTGCTCCAGGTTGTAGTGTCCTTTCTGACAAGTCCGATGTTCTCTGCCATCGCATGGAGCGGAAGCAGCAAAATTTCGTACTTGACATGCAGATTTATTACGCGATTCCTCCAAATTCAGCTTTCCACGGCCTGTTGGAGGAATTCTTTTTCTCCATATCAAAGATACAAATTATTTAACACATTAGCAATCAATTTGTTAGGAGCATTTTAACATTTCCCGACAGTCCCTAACTATTTCCTCAATTTTCAGAAAAGTAGAACCACCCGATTTTGGGAAAAAGAGTCGTTAGGTGATTCCTTAAGACAGAGTTCTGCAGTGAGGTATTTGTGTCAGATAAAGAAATGCGGAGTGTTTCCAACTGATTTTTGTAAATTGACGTACGGCAGTAATATGACACTAATACACATAAACCTAAAACAAGGGAGCCGAACGGCTCCCTTGCTTTAGGGTAATGAGAATCACTATAGATCACTATAGGTTTTTCACGATATCAACAAAATTCTCAATTACATATTCCACATCTTCTTGAGTCATTCTGGTGTTCAAAGGAAGGGTGATCTCGTTTTCAAAGAGGTGATATGCGTTAGGATAATTGGTTATATCAAACCCAAGTGCCTTATAAGCTGTCATCATCGGGAGAGGCTTGTAGTGAACATTAGTCGCAATCCCACGCTCTGCCATTTGCTCAATTACGCGATTGGCCTCCTCACGTGTGCGCCCCTGAAGACGAACGAGATAGAGGTGATGTGAGGAACAGTGATCCTCTGATCTATGATTAAGGTAGGCAACCTGATGCTCGGCATCCATACATTCATTCAGAGAATTAATTCCGGCATTATAGCAAGCTACATATTCTTCACGTTTTACAAGCATGGCAGGGTAGCGCTCAAATTGCACAAGACCGAGAGCCGCCATAATATCTGTCATATTGCACTTGTACCAAGGGCCTACGATGTCGTACTCCCAAGCACCAAGCTTTGTCTTTGCGAGGGCATCCTTATTCTGTCCATGGAGTGAGAACAGTTGCGAAAGACGATAAATAAACTCATTCCAGGTCTCTCCCTCGATGAAAGGAACAGGGCTTCCGCAGTATGTCTGCTGAGTCGCAACAACTTCATTGCCGAATGGAAGATTCCATGTCATTGCGCCACCCTCTGCCGTGGTAAAATTCTTGACAGCGTGAAAACTGAACGAAGAGAAATCTGCAATCTCTCCAGCCATCTTTCCATGTCTAGATGCTCCGAAAGAGTGTGCACAGTCGTTAGAAATAACAATGCGCCCCATCATTCTCTGAATATCATTTGAAGGATGGTACTTTGCAAGAATTTCGGGACGACAAATGATTTCTCGTATCTTGTCAACATCTGCACATATACCGGCCAAATCAACTGGCACAATTACTTTTGTTCTCTCCGTAATGGCTGCAGCCAACTTATCATAGTCCATTTCGACATTATCCTTCTGGGAGTCAACCATTACCACTGTTGCTCCTACATGAGCAACAACGGATGCGGATGCCGTGTAAGTATAAGCTGGAACAATTACCTCATCGCCAGGTCCAACCCCGAGCACATGGAGAACCATTTCCATTGCCGCAGTTGCAGAGTTCAGGCAGACAGTCTTTTCTGTATGAACATACTCTGATATTGTCTTCTCCAACTTCTTAGTTCGCGGTCCTGTAGTGATCCAACCACTGAGAATTGCCTCACGAACTTCTTTTGCCTCAGCCTCTGTCATATCAGGCGGGCTGAAAGGTACATTTCTTCTTTTCAAATCTGTACTCATAGTATTTGATTTTTAAAACTATCTTTCTTTAATAATTACCCAGAAAGTCTGGAATATCAACTTGATATCATACCAGAAGGATGCATTCTGGACATACTCCAGATATAGCTTAATCTTCTCCTGCATAATGACATTAATATAATACTCTTCAGGATTCTCGGCCTTCTCCATCAACTCATTCTCATTGCGGAACTTGATGGACGCCGGATCCGTAATACCTGGCCGTACATCCAGGACATGCATCTGCTCCGGTGTCCAATAGTCAACATAATGACGGACCTCCGGACGTGGGCCAACCAAGCTCATATCCCCGATGAAAACATTGATAAGCTGTGGCAACTCATCAATCTTGAACTTCCTGATAAAGTACCCTGAGCGGGTGACGCGCGGATCACGTCCTCCTATTGTTACCAAGGATCCTTTATCTGCTCCAACTCTCATTGAGCGGAACTTGAAAATTCTGAAATCCTTATTATGTCGTCCAACACGGACTTGCCGGTAGAATACCGGCCCTTTTGAGTCCAGTTTTATCCATATAGCCACTATGATGAATAATGGGCTCAAAACCAGCAGTCCCAAACCGCTGGCAACGATATCAAATAGTCGTTTCACTTGTTTATATATGTTAAAAATCAATCTTCTTCCTTTAGAAGAAAGCCCCAAATATAATTCCAAAGATACTCCCATCTGCTGTAATGAACAACATCTCTAAACTTCCATGAATACTTAAAAGCATTAGATATTAGTCTAAAGCGTTCATACCATCGTCCTTTGTTTTTTGAACAAATAGGAGCATCTTCTAGTAAAGCACTCAAAATCACCTTTTCTGAAAAAGTACTATCTCTCTCGATATTATCTTTCAAAACAACACCAAAGTATTTTTCAACTATTGCATTTAATACCACAACAAAATGATATAAACCAAATTCTTTACAACGTTTGGAGAAAGATTCCCAATCAATATGACTTTGATTAGACCTTATCCAGAATGCCCAGTCAACATAATGCCTCAAAGAGATCCCTTCCACTAAAAAATGCATCTGTGAATGATATAGCATAAACAAACCTTCAAGTTCTAATGGAGGCAATAAGATTTCGGTATCTATTAGCTTGTCCAAGTGTGAACCATCACAAAGAGATGCAGTCATATAAGCATTCAGTTTTTTTGCATTCTTTGAACTCCTTGTTGCTGTGAAATACTGATGATTCTCAACTGATAGCCCTTTGAAGTTTATCTTTGAATGCTTATACCAGCCATCATATACGTCAGCTCCAAAGTCCCTTGCCAATGCATTACCTTTACAAAAAGCACTGATTTCATTATTATTCTGTTCGGGATCGGTTTTGAACAAGAAACAATCAAAATCTCCAAATTCTCTGTGAGAAGGAATAGTATAGTATCGACTATGAGCCAAACCTTTGAATACCATTGTTCGTAATCCATTCCTTGCCCACAGTCTAGCAAGTTCATTTGCAAGTTGCAAATGCTTATTGTAATGACTTTCTATGGAAATGGATACCCCAAGCCATTCAATTAGAATATCTTTTGGCGGTCGACAATTTGCTGGCAAATAATCTAAAGCTTCAAAAGCGATAGCACTGATACCCTGTAATCGAGAAAGAAACAGCAAATCTTTCCACTCATTCTGAGTCATACTACAGAATAATGCTGTATCACATTTTCCTCCTGATATAGATATGAATAATAGATTTAGAAGACGCTTATGCGTAAGAGTAAATTGCATATAGAAACATTTAGGGCAGTCTTATGACTTTAAGTGCTTTTCCAAGAATGCGTTTAAATCCTTAATTTGCTTAGGACGATTAAACTTGTTATGAGCACAATCAATACAGTTCTTTGACATCTGTTTCATTTCTTCAGGATGTGCAACAGCATATTCAATATTCTGTTTTAGACCTTCATAGTCTTTTGCGTGTGCAACAAGACCGATTTTGTTTGAAGCTACAATTTGTGCTCCTTCACCTTCGCCCAAAAACATTATTGGAAGACCAGCTGCCATTGATTCATAAATCTTGGAGGGTACTGCTCCATAAATGTTCTTTACCAGAGGAATAAGAGTCATGTTTGCCTCTTTTAACTTATGCGGTAATTCGTTCCTAGATACAACTCCATGATAGTATATCCCCTTATCAGGATTTTCAGAAATAATCTTTTCTATTGCTTGCTGTTCACCTCCAGCACCATAGATGTGGAACTCCATCCCTAGTTTTGCAAAATTGATACTGTTGCAGATATCAGCTACACCTTGTGCAAAACCAAGAAGGCCAGCATAAATCAGTTTGATACGCCCTTCTTCTGGTTTTATTTCCTCTAATGCATCGAAACGTGAAGGATCAACGCCATTACGAAACAGATATACACGTTTAGCTCCTTTACTTGCAATGTGATCAACTATCTCTTGCGATTGCCCCATTGAAATATAAGCCTTCTTGTAGATTCTATGTTCCCACTTTTCTAAATAATGGTATAATACTCCATCGCTCATGGCTCCTAATTCCTTGGCAGATAAAGGCCAAATGTCTGATATATTTGCGATTAGTTTACATTTTAATAACCTCGATAGAATAATACCTACTATTCCTAGCGTCAAAGGTGGGCTTTCTACAATAAGATAATCAAGTTGTTTGCTACGAAGGTATCTAAGTGAGAATATGGCCATGAACGAGAAAGAAACCATGTTCCATATTCTTGGCAATACTTTACGTGCGTTGGAAGCATAAAGCCAATACCTCTTTACTTCAATCCCATCAAGTTCTTCCTTACAGGTAACTTTTCCTTTGTAGTCGCTGAATATTTTCCCAGTCGGATAATTCGGCATTGCTGTAACCACACATACATCATTACCTAATTCTTTTAAACCTCTCATCATCTCAAAAAGACGATTTTGAGGTGCACCCATTTCTGGTTTGTAGTACTGTGTTAAAAGTCCTATTTTCATACCTATGTTATTTTAAATAGTTCTTAATCAATATTTTTGCATTTTGCGACGAAAATGCTTTGCTCATATAATAAGAATGCTTTTTCATTTGAATTTTTAGAACAGGATCAATGAGACTAATAATGGCATCTACATACATATTCACGTCAAATGTTTCGCAAAGAAATCCATTTACACCATTTATTACAAACTCTTTATTGTCTTTCCAATTAGATGCAATTATGGGGAGACCTGCAGATAATGCTTCTATTAAGATTCCAGGGCAGCCTTCACCATCATAATGTGTTGGAAACAATAAGGCATCATACTTTTGTAAAACAGAAATAACTTCTTGTGGCTGAAGGACGCCTTTGTACTCGCATAGGTTTAGACATGAAAGATTAGTGTCATAATACTCATCCTTCTTTTGACCATAGAAGTCTATAGTAACACATTTGCCCAATCCTGAGTCATTAAGGACTGATATAATCTTGTTAATCGTATCCAACCCTTTACTTTGTTCAACACGAGATACAAAACACAATCTCAAATTACCCCCCCCCCAGACTGTCCGAAAAGTGCATTTTCGGAAGTCGTTGAGAGTGGTGTATTATAGATAAGTTACCATATTTATTTTCTTTTTTGAATATGCGATTCTCAGAGGGTTTATCCCTCGTTTTCGCACAATATGTTCATCGAGATGGATACTTTTGTTACGCCAGTGCTTTTACCATATCTTCAACGCCCTTGATTGATATCGCACGCCTCAGATTATATGACAAAAACATCAAAGCAGTCTCTCCGATGACCTTCGTTTTACCTTTCAACAGAAGATATGACATTCCGACAGCTCTTTTGACTGTGCCAAAAGGATGTTCTGACAGACATTTTCGTTCATTCATCTTCTTTTCATCCAGTTTGAAGCGAAACCGGACCTTTTGTGTGGTCACCACCTTCTTGCTGACCTTGATTCCGGTATCAGGCTTGTCATTATCATTGTGATTATATCCTTTGACCTTCATTACCAGTTTATCCTTTGAGAAGTCCGCTTCACGGAACGGGGACTTTGTACACTTGTTCTTGCAATGCTTACAAGCCAACTTGTTACAATATCTGATATCTCCATTGCGCTTGATTGACTTTTGACGAAGTATGGCGCCTTCGGGACAGATAACCAGATTTCTATGAGGGTCACGAATTAGATATCCTTTCCGAGCTTCCTCTACCATCTGCTCCTGAGTCATTTTCAAAACCGCATCATCTGATATTGTATACTCAGTGCTCTTGACTGAGATTATCTCCGGATTACTCAAGATGCCTCCATAGACATCTGGTATAGTGCCAGCCTGAAGACATTTCTTTACATCGTCAGGGGATGTGCTGCTCGGATTCAATTCTGTTGATTCTGCAGGATTGTATTCGAAGTCTACTGTCACTTCAGTCTCACCATCACGCTGGATAACATTCGGAACGACACCATTTTCTAGTGCTTTGGACATGTCTTCCGGTGATTGATAACCTTTGTCGGCAACGGCCTCAATCACATCCACGCCCACGTCGGTCTTTACTTCTGATGAGAGTTCGGTTATCTGCCCGTGATCTGTAGGACTGTCGGTAACCTTGAAGCCAACAATCATATGGCTGCCATCTTCAACTGCCGTTTGAGTGTTATAGCCCACACAGAAGCCTTCGTTACACTTCATCAGTTTGGCGTCAGGATCTGTAAGGGACTTCTGCTTCTGACCTGTTGCCTCCATCTCGCGGAGATATCCTTCATAACGTTCCTTGCGTTCCTGAAGAGTCTTGAGTTTAGCCTCAATTTCTTCCCTTGTCAGATTACGGTCATTGTCCTCATTGTCCGCTTCCTCCAAAGCTGAGAGGTAATGCTTGAT
>ENA-UEQL01001665-UEQL01001665.1-human-gut-metagenome-genome-assembly--contig:-NODE-1665-length-15277-cov-4.999211_pt1 | contig 15277 bp, 18 predicted proteins | sample MGYA00242905_ERZ507926 | MGnify/ENA primary metagenome ERZ507926 (study PRJEB26167, sample SAMN06115531) | human gut metagenome | host: Homo sapiens | place: China:Henan | collected 2015-09-09...
CTTTATTTTATTTTTAATGAAGAATGAAGACAAAGGTAGTGTTATTTTTACTATTTTTGTCCTTATGTTAAAGAATTAACCTTATAAATAAAGAATAATGGATAAAGTAATAATTAATTCGTATGAAGATTTTGAGAAATTAGTGGGACAGGAAATAGGTGTTTCTGACTATGTGGAAGTTTCTCAAGAACGTATTAACCTTTTTGCCGATGCAACATTGGATCATCAGTGGATTCACGTTGACACAGAACGCGCTAAAACCGAAAGTCCTTTTAAGAGTACCATTGCACACGGTTATCTCACCCTCTCCATGTTGCCTCATCTGTGGAATCAGATTATTGAGGTAAATAACCTGAAGATGATGATTAACTACGGAATGGATAAGATGAAGTTCGGTCAGGCTGTACTTTCCGGACAGAGCATCCGTCTGGTGGCTTCTCTGCATTCGTTGGCAAACCTGCGCGGTGTGGCAAAGGCGGAAATAAAGTTTGCCATCGAAATACAAGGTGAAAAGAAGAAGGCACTGGAAGGGGTGGCTATATTTTTGTATTATTTCAATTGATTATGCGTAAGATGGTATGCCCCCAATGCAAGGTGGGGGCATTTTTTGTGATGAACGGACAAGGTGAGCGCCTGCCGGTCTACATCTCTGACAAAGGTGAGATTGTACCTAAGGACGGCACCTCCTCGTTGGAGGGATACGACCAGGATACGGTTTATTGTTTGTGCTGTTCCTGGCGCGGGACTCCGAAACGTTTGGTGAAATACTGATGGACATACTCCTGCCACAAATGGCGGAGTGCCGCCACGGGATGGTACAACAGCATCCGTGGTCCGGCATACCGCATGACTTCACGCATCCGTTCTTTCATTTCGGGCTTGTAGCAGTGAATGCTGCATTGCCTGCAGGTGGATTTATTCTCACCGAAAGGACAGCGTGAAAGACGAATGCGGGCATATCCCAGCAATTCCTCGCATCGGGGACACAATTGCTTGTTACCTTCCTTTTTCCGGCAGTAGAGGCGGACCATCCGTTCTACTGTCTGTTTTTCCTGCTCGATACGGGATGGCATGTTTATTGTTTGGACTGCCAGCGTTTCAAGGTCGGGAAGAATTCTTTCATACCGGCAATGGCTTCCTCTTTAGTGAAATTCATTCCGGAATCCTTGTTGAATTCGTCGGTGAACTGTGCACAATGTTCTATCATTTCGTCCATAGTGCAGTCTTGTGCAAAATTGCCGTGCTGGTAGCAATAGGTGCAATATTCCTCGTTGAGGCTACCGTCGGCATTGGTTCCGAGTACTTCTGCAGATGACAAGGGCATTCCGCAGCTTTGGCAAAGTTTAGCTTCCATAATGTGTGGAGTTAAGTGATATGCAAATATAGAATATTATTTTGGTTGAAGCGTCCTTTTCAGATAAATCATGTCTTTCAGTTGCTTGCCTCCTTCAAATATGGGGTGGTCGTAATTATCGATAAAGAAATCGGGTACCCGGTGTGAGTATGCAAATCCGCAGCTTTCATAGAAGGGGATGGTTAGCGGACTGTCTCCAGTGCCGACAAGCATAGTATGGCACCGGTCTTTATAATGTTCAAGAACGAATGCTATCAGTTGTCTTCCATATCCCTGGCGCTGGTATTCCGGATAGACAGCTATGCTCTTTATTTCGTAGATTCCTTTATCCTCGCAGGTGATTACACAAGACGCTTTGACTGTATCATTATCGGATAGGATGAACATCTCTCCCCGTTCCAGATAACGGTCAATCATGGACTCTTGTTCGTCGGCAAGCAGCAGCAGGTCAAGATATTGCTTTTTGTTGCCGGATATGGGATGTATTCTTATCATATTTCTGAATTTCTGGTGTGAAGTTAGTCATTTTCTATTGAATTACAATGGATATCTCTTTTTAACTGTTGAATGGTTGAGAGTTGCCGGTGAACAAAATCTGCCATACGCCGTTCTTCTCATAACATGATAATCTGATGAAGTTATGAGTAAGTTGAAATTCTCTTTTCTGGTTTTGATGCTGATGGTATCAGTCTCGGCTTCTGCCGATTGGGCACCTGCTGATGTACAGGCTGCACTGAAGAAAATGTATCCTACGGTAGATGATGTTGCCTGGTCACATGATGAATCTTATTATGTGGCAGATTTCCTGATGAACGGTTTTGATACGAAAGTCTGGTTTGACGGGCAGGCGCAATGGGTAATGCAACAGACGGACTGGGAGACAATGGACGAAGTGCCCCCTGCCGTTTACAATGCTTTTGCCGCCAGTGAATATTCCGGAGGGATGGTGCAGAATGTCACTTGGGTACAGTTTCCCAAATGGCAGTCCATCGTGGCGGTAGAGGTAGGGATGGCAAATCTCCAGACGAAATATCAGATATTGTTTACCCCGACGGGCGAAATCATCCGTGCCCGTAATGTCACCTATACATACAATCCGCTCGGCGCAGCCACTTTCTTGTAACGTCTGTTCGCATACCTGCTGAATTTATCATATCTTTGCCTTCCCAAACCAGACTTTTATGGACAAAGACACTTTTCAGCAGGAGGTTTATAATGTAGTGGCCGCAATCCCTCCGGGGCGGGTGGTGACGTACGGACAGATAGCCTATCTTGTCGGAAGACCTCAATGTTCGCGCATGGTGGGACATGCTATGCACGATGTGCCCGACGGCATGTGTTTGCCCTGCCATCGGGTAGTGAACAGCCAGGGCAGGCTGGCACCGTGCTGGGCGGAACAGCGGGCTTTGCTGGAGGCAGAGGGCGTGACGTTCAGAAAGAATGGGTGTGTGGACATGAAAAAATGCCAGTGGGAATTCATGAAAGAGCAAATACAATAAGATTATGAAATTTATAGGTGCACATGTATCGGCCAGTGGGGGAGTGGAAGCGGCTCCCGTCAATGCCAGTGAGATAGGGGCAAATGCTTTTGCCTTGTTTACCAAGAACCAGCGTCAGTGGGTGGCAAGGCCGCTGACGGAGGAGAGTATCAGGGTGTTTAAGGAAAATTGCGGGAAGCTTGGCTTCGATTCCCGCTATATCCTGCCTCACGACAGTTATCTGATAAATTTAGGGCATCCCGAAGAAGAAGGGTTACAGAAAAGCCGTGCCGCTTTTCTGGATGAGATGCAGCGCTGCGAACAATTAGGGCTGAAGTTACTGAATTTTCATCCGGGCAGCCATTTGAATAAGATTTCCGTGGAAGAGTGTCTGGACAAGGTCGCTGAATCCATTAATCTTATATTGGGCAAGACGCACGATGTGGTGGCTGTCATAGAGAACACAGCCGGGCAGGGTAGCAATGTGGGAAACGAGTTCTGGCAGCTGGGACATATCATTGACCGGGTGGATGACAAGTCTCGCGTTGGAGTTTGCCTTGATACCTGCCACACGTATACAGCAGGCTATGATATAGTGAATGAGTATGACAAGGTGTTTGAGGAGTTTGACACAGCGGTAGGTTTCGGCTATCTGCGCGGTATACACCTGAATGACTCCAAGAAAGCACTCGGCTCCAGAGTAGACCGTCACGACAGCATCGGCAAGGGGCTGATAGGTATGGATTTCTTCCGGCGCTTTATGCAAGATGTGCGTTTTGACGGTATACCTATTATTTTGGAGACGCCCGATGAATCGCTTTGGGCAGAGGAGATAAAACTGTTGAGAAGCTTTGTCTCCTCTGATTGAGAGACTATGCCCTGAATACACATTCTATACGGTTACCGTCCGGGTCGAGGACGACACTTTCAAAATATCCGTCGCCGGAGGTACGGGGCTCTCCTGCGATGGTATATCCCGCTGTATGTAGCCGTTCTGTCTGTCGGAGGACAGCTTCCTGGCTGTCGAAGGCAAAGGCAAAGTGGGTCAGTCCCAGTCTGTTTTCCTCAATAGGGGTATTCTGTATGTCCGTACGGCTCATCAGTTCCAAATCCGTTCCTTCATCGAAGTGAAGGAAATAAGATTCGAATCCTTTTTTGGGGTTGATGTACTTTTCATTGCTGCTCCCGTTGAAGTAACGTGTGTAGAACTCTTTCATCTCTTCCAGTCGGAAGGTCCAGATGGCGATGTGATGTATCTTCATAAGTTTGCTAAATTATAATCTGTGTTCAATCTGAGTAATCTGTGGTGGGGTTGGTAATTGCAGGTGCAGAATAGGGAAAGGCTTTCCCGTCGGGTCGGTTTCGTCCCGGCCGGCCACTTGGAATCCCATATGTTGGTAAAATCGGCAAGCTTGTCCGTTCTGCTCGTTTACATCCACTTTGTGGATGTGTTTTTGGTGGACGGCGTACTCCATGAGCCGTTTTCCGTATCCCTTACCTTGTTGGTCGGGACGGACAAACAACATCTCGATGAGTTCATCGCTCAGTCCCATAAAGGCGGCAATTTCTTCTTTTTCGTTGCGGATGATGTAAAGCTCTACGGCAAGAAAGTACTGCTCTCTTATCAGTGGTTTGTAAAACTGTATATCCTTTTCTGCCAGGAAGTGGTGTGTGCTGCGGACAGAGGCTTCCCAGACGGTCAACAGTTCGTCATAATCTTGTGGGGTAGGTCGGAGTATCATCATTTATTGCATTACTTTGCTGGTTATTAATCAGTAGGCAGTCAGAATTCAGCTTCTTTGGTAATCCTTACGGTTTCTCCCGTTATAGGGTGGGTAAATTCTAAGTATTCGGCATGCAGATAAAGCCGGTCTGCTTTCTCCCCGTAAAGTTCATCACCGATGATGGGGCAGTGCAAGCCAAGCGGGTGTGCTGCATGTATACGTAGCTGATGGGTTCTTCCCGTGCGCGGATAGAAAGCGATACGGGTCCGTTTCCCGTCCAGACGTTCCAGAACTTGATAATCGGTGATGGCGGGCTTTCCGTGTTCGGTGTGTACCATTTGCCGTGGGCGGTCAAGTGGATTCAGGCAAAGCGGGAGGTCGACCGTACCTTTGTCCTTTGGGACAATACCCTCGAGCAATGCGACATAACGTTTCCTGACCAGGCGGTTCTTGAACTGGGCCTGCAGGTTCTGGTGTACACGCTTGGTCTTGGCAATGAGCATTAAACCGGAAGTGGCCATGTCGAGACGATGCACCGTCAGGGGACCGTCAGCTTCGGGATATTGCTCACGCATCAGGCTATAGACGGAGACTGCATCTTCCTTGCCGGGAACAGACAGCATTCCTGCCGGTTTGTTGATGACCGAAAGCCATGGGTCCTCATAAACAATCTCCAAATTTTGGGAGGGTACCTGCATTCTTTTCAACATGGGGTTTTCCTCTACTTGTAGACCTTGCAGCATGTGTTGCAGTATAGGTTCGCACTTTCCTTTGCAAGCCGGATAATAGTGGCCGTGATGGCGTATCTCTGTCTTGGGGGAATCACCCCACCAGAACTCGGCCATGGCAATAGGTTTCCATCCGTGCAGATAAGCTTGTTGCAGCAGTTTGGGGGCCGCACATTCACCTGCGCCGGCAGGAGGTGTCTTGTGCACGGTCTGCCCGAATATCTCACAGAGATTCTTGACTTCTCCCCGGTAATTCAGCATCCCGAACTGTTCGAATAGCTTTTGCTGCAATGCTGCAGAGCGGGTTTTACGTTCAGACTTCAATGCTGAAATCCGTCTTTCCCAGTCTTCTGTCTGCGTTTGCAGTGTGGTAATCCTTGCTTTCCATGAACGTTCCAGACGTTTATATTCCGCCTTTTGGAACTGGCTTTCCCGTATCAGTTCGGCTTCTTCCTGCGCATTGAGTTCTTTTTCTTTTCTGCGCTGTTCTCTGGCTGTTTTGGCTTCTTTCAACTGTGCTTTGGCTGTTGCCAGTATGTTTTCTGCTGACTGAATGGTCCGGGCAAGCTCTGCTGATAAGGCGGCATATGCTTTGTCATTTTCCAGTTGCCGGATGTTGCAGTTGATGGAAGAGATCTTCTCTTCTTCTATCTTGAAAAAGCCTTGTGGCTGTAGCAAGTTATATACGGGAGGAACAAAAAAGGGATGTAGGTTCTTTCCGGCCAATATGCCTGAGAATGCAGCTAAATATCCGGTTTCTCCATGCTCGGTTTGTACAATCAGTACCCCGAACATTTTGCCTTGGCGCAGTTCGTCCTTCCATGCAGTTTGTCGGGTAAGATAGCTTTGTACTTCTTTGGCTGCCAATATACATAATGGGTGCGGAGTATAGCAGAAAGGATAGGTGAACCTTTCCGGAAGCGGAATGTCGGTTATGGAAGTAGTAAAACGGTGCAACATCATGTTGCAAAGATACTATATTTCTCTCATAACAGACCGTTTGTACTGCAAATCTTTATTTCGTTGTATATAGGTTGTATCGCTTATGAAGAAAAAAACATCTTTGGGAAAGTTTTACTTATTCTCCGTTTATACAAATATGTATATATGTGTGAATTAACTTTGTTTTTGATAAATTGGCAACTCTGTTATCCTTAAAAAATGACTATTAATCTGTCTCGGATATTTTCTTCTTCCATAGACTTCTTTTTGTATACTTTAGATGTTATGCCGTCGTATGAATACGGATGAAGAGCTTTCGTCTTCCTTGAACGTTGTTTTCTTCAGAATCACCTTCGCTCCATTGGAAAGCGTAAGCTGAGTATAGCCCAGAGCATCATTTTTTGTCTCTTTCTTTATCTTTCCAGCCTTCGGAGTCTTTTCCATTAACGGCTCTGTAACCTGATTGTCGGCATAGGCTTCCACCTCCGTGCTATCGACCTCGGCAATCACCTGTTTCAATTGATCCACAGTAGGAACAGCCACGCCCTCCTTGTCCGGACAAAGCGACATCACAACCAAATTCTTACCCGGGACAAACTGCTCTTTTATATATGCGTTGATTTGGTCAACCGGCAGCATCGCAAACTGGTCCTTCATCGTGTTGTATTCATAGTCGACCGCAGTTATCGGATTTGACTCGATGAAATTATTGATATAAATCTGGGTGAAATAGTCATTTTTAGACGTCTTGAAATTGTTGTATTGTTTCTCCAACGCACTGACATACTCATTACGGGCACGCTCATACTCGCCTGCCGTAAAGCCGAATTTCTGCATACGCTTCAATTCTGTCAGCACCGCACGCAAAGCGGCTTCCGAACCTTTGTCGCCTACCACTGCCTGAAACAGCAATGCCCCTTTAGTGTTGGCATACAAGAAATTGCTCATTGCTGCATCACAAGCGCTAAACGGAGCGTCAGGCGACAGCTGTATAGCCGTGAGTCGCTCGTTAAGAACCTGATTGATGATGAAATCTATATATTCCATCAAGATTCCGATATCCGTATTGCGGAATTCTCTAGGCAAGAAATCATACTTCTGCGCCACAAACAACACGTTGGCAGGCATCTCTTTGTCCTTATCGGAAATAACGATAGGCTCCTCGTTGTCGCCAAGCACCTGATACTCAAATTTTGCTGGATTCTCAGGCATTTTTATAGGCGAGAACAACTCCTTGATTTTTGCCTCGACAGCGTCGACATCGACATCGCCGACAACGATAATGCCCTGCAAATCCGGACGATACCATTTCTCGTAATAGTCGCGGAGCACCTGTGGCTTGAAATTGTCGATAATGTCCATACTGCCAATCACGTCGTGGGTAGCATATTTTGTGCCTGGATAAAGTTCTGCGGCATGGCGATTGAGGATTCTCGAAACCGCACCGTTGCCCATACGCCACTCCTCATGGATGACGCCACGCTCCTTCTCAATCTCCTCGTCGGCAAGCGTCAACGCGTCAGCCCAATCGTGGAGGATAAGCAGACAAGAGTCGACAACCTCCTTCTTTTGAACAGGCACGTTCATTATGTCGTACACCGTCTCATCAGTGCCGGTGTGTGCGTTCAAGTTCATGCCAAACTTAACGCCCTTCGACTCCAGCCACGTCAGAATCAACTTGTCCGGGAAGTTTTTCGTGCCATTGAAACACATGTGCTCAAGGAAGTGAGCCAAACCATTTTGGTCCTCGTTTTCCTGCACCGCACCCACCTTCTGGGCGATATGGAAGTCAGCCTGTCCTTTTGGATATTCATTATGGCGTATATAGTACGTCAATCCATTCGGCAATTTTCCGACTCTAACCGCAGGGTCAGACAACTGCTGCGGCATCTGCGCTCTGACATTGGCGGTAAGCAACAGCACCGCCAACACCACGAACATCTTAACAAATGATTTCATAATAATACGTTGATTGTTATTCATTACAATTGACAAATTGGCATTCGACAACCATATATATGGTAATCAAATGCCAACTCATCATTTTCTTTTTAATTTAATTATTTCAACAAATCACGGATTTCCGCCAATACAGCGTCAACCGTAAAGCCGAACTTCTCTTCGAGCAATTTGTATGGCGCAGAGTATCCGAAATGATCCAATCCCGAGATTTTGCCCTTCGAGCCAACCACGCGGAGCAGTGTAGACGGGATTCCCGAAGTCTTGCCATAAGTAGGCACATCGTCAGGTATCAACGCTTTCCGATAACCATCCTCCTGCGACATAAACAATCCAATCGAAGGCACCGAAACTACTCTCGCATTCACGCCTTCTTCCTTCAATTGCTCAGCAGCCTTTACAAGCAGCATGACGTCAGAGCCGTTACCCACAAGCACCACATCAGGCTTTTCGCAGTTGACAACCGCATATCCGCCTTTCAGCATCTGCAAAGCGTCTGCATAACGGTCGCCGCCGGCACTTGGCAAGTCCTCCACATCCTGACGAGTGAGAATCAAACCAGTAGGCGAATCCACATTTTCCATCGCCATCTTCCATGCCACAGTCGTTTCCGCGCTGTCGGCAGGGCGAAGCACAAGCATACTGTTCTTGCCTGAATGATTCTTCAATTCCTCCATCAAACGTATCTGAGCCTCTTGTTCCACAGGCTGGTGTGTCGGTCCATCCTCTCCCACACGGAAAGAATCGTGAGTCCACACGTATTTCACCGGCAATTGCATCAGCGCAGTCATTCTGATTGCCGGCTTCATATAGTCAGAGAACACAAAGAATGTGCCGCAAGCGCAGAGCAAGCCACCATGAAGAGCGATGCCGTTCATCACCGTAGCCATTGTCAATTCAGCCACACCCGACTGAAGGAATTTTCCGCCATAATTGTCGGGAGCAATCACGCTGCCCGCTTTTTTGAGAAACGCTTCAGTCTTGTCGCTGTTTGACAAATCGGCTGATGACACAATCATATTCTTTACTTTCTCACCCAAAACAGTCAACACATCTGCCGACGACGCACGCGTAGCAATGTTAGGTTTATGGGCGATTGCCTTATAGTCGATTTCCGGGAGTTTGCCGTCAATCCACGACTGCAGTTCCGCCGCATCCTCCGGGTTTTCCTTAGCCCAAGCGTCAAATTTCGCACGGCGTTCGGCAACGATTGCCTTCAGCTCCTCTTTTCTGGCGGCATAAAGCGCCTTAGTCTCTTCAAAGACAGCCCATGGGTCTTCCGGATTTCCGCCCAGATTCTTGACTGTCATCTCATAGCTTGCGCCTGATTTGCTCAAAGGATTGCCATGCGTGCTGCACTTGAACTCAAAGCTGTTGCCATCGGCATCGACACATCCTTTGCCCATCACCGTGTTGCCAATAATCAGCGTAGGACGCTCGTCCTCCTTCAAAGCCTGATCCAGAGCCTTGCAGATTTCGTCAGAGTCGTTGCCGTCAATCTCAATTACGTTCCAATTCCATGCACGATATTTTGCAGCGGTGTCTTCCGATGTAACATCATCCACCATTGTCGCCAGCTGCACCTTGTTGCTGTCATAGAACATTATCAGGTTGCTCAATCCAAGATATCCAGCCAAGCGTCCTGCTCCTTGCGAAATCTCCTCCTGGACACCGCCGTCAGAGATAAAAGCATAAGTTTTATGCGAAACGACCTCACCGAAACGGGCTGCTATAAAACGCTCGGCGATGGCTGCGCCAACCGCCATTGCATGTCCCTGTCCGAGCGGACCAGAACCGTTCTCGATGCCTCTGCAAACATCCACTTCAGGGTGTCCGGGCGTAACACTGCCCCACTGACGCAGATTCTTCAAATCCTCTATCGAGAATTTACCACACATAGCCAAAACGCCATAAAGCATCGGCGACATGTGTCCGGGATCCAAGAAAAACCGGTCACGGGCAAACCATTTCGCATCATCTGGGTCGTAGACGATGTATTTGGAATACAGAGTATTCACATAGTCTGTGCCACTCATCGAGCCTCCAGGGTGTCCAGACTTTGCCTTCTCCACCATTGCGGCCTCCAATATGCGGATATTGTCCGCAACCTTTCTCATTGTTTTTGCATCCATTGCCACTGAATATTTTTGATATGGATATTATTCTATGATTTTTATGCGAATTAATATATTTTTCAACTCTTTGTTTTCGTGCCAATTAAACAAGTTAGAAACTATCACAAGGATTTGCCCTGCAACATTTTCACACAAAAAGCCCCCAAAAACATATAGGCGATGCCTTTATCTTGCGCCTTAACACGATGCAAATATAGTTATTCCGCCTCCAATATCCAAATATCCACACCCACAAATTAGGCTTTGGACAAGGAGTGGCATACAACAAAAAAGAGTCCGGTTGCTTGGCATCCTCACATGCGTCTGCAAACCATCTCCGTGCCATGCGGCAACTGCCATCCACATCACCTGCTATCTTGTCCACGATAGGTTTGCGCAAGAAGTAAGTTTAACTAAAAGATAGGCAAATAGAAATATTTGTCTATCTTTGTATCAAATCAAGGAGCAAACGATGGCACTGCAATCATATCTGCTATTGTAGTGGTTATCGCCCTCTTTATCACTTGCTCCGCGATTAAGCAAAACAATTCGTAATTTTTAAATAACAGCAGATATGGATAAAAACATTATTACAAACGGATATATAGATATTTTCCCCGAAAATATTGTATTTTTGTAGAGCCAAGTGAGAATTAAACAAGAAGCGCCTATTTATGAAATATTTTGCCGACTATATGAACGAGTCTATTTACGCAATAGATGAAAACTCTGGTGACGGAGTGATGGTTAATGCAAGAGGCCGAAGTGTCCAAATAGAACAGCAACGTTTTTCAGTGTAAGACTATGAAAAACACTGCGGGGGATGCCTTAGTGGCGGGGGCGCAAAGCCCCCAAGAACGACCAACAGCAATACAAACAAAAAAAGGAGACCGAAGTCTCCCAAAGATTAATTAATTTTGAAAACTTATAATACATGATTTCACAGACAGAATTTGACAGAGTTGCATCTGAAATATTACGCGATGTAAATGCAATGATGACAAAAATGCAGACATATAAAAAACATCTGCAATATGAAGTTCTTAAATATGCAACAACAGAGGAACTTGTAGATGTAAAATACTGTAAATACAATGACAATTTGGTGAAAAAGCTAATAGCACTTGCAGGAGAAGAGTATTCCGATGATTGTGGGGGATTGAAATCCTTATATTCAGCTTCAATGGCTGTTGCTACAATCATTAAAGAATATGGTTGGGGAACCAGATTTTTAACACCTGATGGACTTTATGAAATGGCAAATCTCATATCCAATTCTTTACTTCGCCATTCAGATGTTCTTAATGACGGAAATCTTAAAATGAAAAATCCCGCATATGAAATAGAATTATACACTCATTTTTTAGCACGAACAGAGGATGAAATAAAAACGGTGGGGTTTATGGGTATACCAATTAGATCGTTAAGAAAAATATCATATCCACATAATATGATTGGCATTTCAATTATTATCACTCAAACGCAGAAATTTCTACTCTTTATAGATAATGATTATGGAAGACTTGTTGTCACACAACGTACATATTGGGGTAAAGACGTTAACACTGCATATGAATTATTCGCACAAGATAAAGCATTAATAATAGACGGTAAACCTAAATATTTTGACACAGATGGATATATGATAAAATCATCAAAGTTTAATAGGGTTTTAGTAGAGCGAGGAATTGATGACAATGAGTTATACATAGCAACCAGTATTAATGTTTGATTTGTACGAATATGTTTATCGGATTTGAACCCTCTAATTATTCATGGTTTCTAAATAACTATGCCATTTGGATAGAGAATGGTTTTAACGGATTACAAAAAGATTACTATAAGGAATGTACAAATGTCGCTTTATGGTATGGTAAGATAAAAGGAAATCGCATCCAATTAATCTTCTTCAAAAATCGCAATGATTATGAACACATATTGCAAAGAGATTCTGTTGCATGGAGAATAGCGATTCATTACCAGTTTTGTAAGATTGTTAAATATCCCGAAGGTGCAAATAAAGAATTTATTACAGAGCTGATAATTAGTACTTTGATGGACATCTATAAAAATGGGAACATAAATAATCAAAAATATGGAAGAACTTCTTAAAATATACAATGGAATCTCAAAAGGGATAAATGATTTTTGCATAGATAATGTAGATAATGTGGAAACTATAAGGATTTTTACCGATAATCTGATGATCGCATTTTCACTACGGAAACATCCACGCAATCATGAATGGGTATTATTAGGAGAATTCAGACCTAATCTTTCTCCAGTTGCATTTATTAATGATAGCCAATGGTGGACTACTATAAAAGAAGTGACAGAAGATTGCCAAGGCTTTATGGATTATATGGTTCAAAATAACTTAAATATAAATAGCGCAGAATCTTATGCTTATGCCATTATATCATCCATCAAGGCACATATGGCTAAGTATCATCGAATATTATTTCCAGATTTATGTGCATATATAGAATGTCAGTTTCATATCTTAAAGGTATTAGGTTATTCCGAAATATCATTAAAAAAATCTTTCCCATTGGTACTTATGGAACTTATCAATCTTTTTCCAATTAAAATGTCTATTAATGTTGAATGGAGTACTTCCCCAGTTATATTAGACTTTAAAAATACTGGACAATTTGAGAAACTCAAATCGCTAATTACAAACCGTTGATTTTATATGTTGCTGTTGATTTCTTGCAGCATGATTGTAGAGTCCAACAGCAAGTGCAAAATTAGCGAAAGAACTTGAAGAATCTATCTTTTAGCGTGTCAAAGTCAATTTTTCCCTTGGTCTACGGTTGAGCTTCTTCTTAATTTCCATAATTCTACTATCTGAGAAGTCGTCAAAATTGGCTTTCTTCGGGATGTACTTCCGGATAAGCTTGTTGGCGTTCTCAATTGCGCCCTTCTGCCAAGAGCAGTAGGAGTCTGCGAAATATACCTTTCCGCGCTCCTTTCCTCCCCAGCTGAGCAGTCTCGTGATTTCAAGATGGGCGGCAAACTCACAGCCGTTGTCCGTTGTTATTGTGTGGACGAGAGCCCTGTATGGAAAAAGCAGCCTTGCCACGGTGTGCGCCGTGGGGACAGCCTTGCGGCCATGCTTGAGTTTCTCCATCAGCACAAAGTTTGTGGAACGCTCAGTGAGAGTGACGATGGCGTGTCCGTATGAATCCACGATGGTGTCCATCTCCCAGTCTCCGAACCTTGTGCCGTCGGCCTCCTGGGGACGCTCGTGGACGCTTGTGCGGTTGGCTATGTTCGTGGCCTTGGTGGGGGAGGACGTGACCTTCTTCACCGGGAACTTGGCGCGCACCGCGTCATTGACGTGACTTTCGCACATGCCGCAGGCCATCCCGTCGATCTTCAATGTGATCTGAACCATAATAGATACCTCCATATCAAAATTCCTGTCCCGTACCGCGCCATGTGGTTAGATAACGCTAACCACATGGCTTTGGAAATGCCGCTTCTGCGGCATTTCCGGCGGCACAGGGCCGTTTGTTACTTTTTGAAGCTGTCCTTCAAAGACACGCTGCGGTTGAACACCAGATGCTCCGCCGTGGAGTCCCGGTTATCCAGGCAGAAGTAGCCCACCCGCATGAACTGGAACGTGGGCGCGTTGATGCCGGTGCGGTTCTCCTGCTTGTCGAACTCCGCCGCCACCTTGCGCATCTCCGGCTCCACCTTGCAGCCGGTCAGCACCGTCAGGCTACCGGGGTTCAGGCAGTCCAGGAAGTCCTTGTCGGGGCCGTCCGGCGTGGCGTCGGAGAACAGATTGTCGTACAGCCGCACCTCGGCATCCATGCAGTTCTCCGCGTCCACCCAGTGGAGGGTGGCGCCCTTCACCTTGCGGCCGTCGGCGGGATCGCCGCCGCGGGAGTCGGGATCGTACTCACACAGCACCTCGGTGACGTTGCCGTTCTCGTCCTTCACGCAGCCAGTGCACTTCACCAGATACGCGCCCTTCAACCGGCACTCCAGGCCGTCGGGGGTCAGGCGCTTATACTTGGGCACGGGGACTTCCATGAAGTCATCCGCCTCGATCCACAGATGGCGGGAGAAGGTGATCTCATGGGTGCCCTGGGTGGGATCGGTGGGATTGTTCTCCACGGAGAAGGTCTCGCTCTTGCCCTCGGGATAGTTGGTGACCGTCAGCTTCACGGGGTGCAGCACCGCCATGGTACGCTCGGCGGTGGCGTTCAGATCCTCCCGCAGGCAGTGCTCCAGCGTGCCGTACTCGATGACGCTGGGGGTCTTGCCCACGCCGATCATCTCGCAGAAATTGCGGATGGAGGCGGCGGTATAGCCCCGGCGGCGCAGGCCGCACAACGTGGGCATCCGGGGATCGTCCCAGCCGGAGACATAGTGCTCCTCCACCAGCTTGCGCAGCTTCCGCTTGGACATGACGGTGTGGTCGATGTTCAGGCGGGCAAACTCGATCTGCCGGGGCTTGTGGTAGGGAATGGAGACGTTGTTCACCACCCAGTCGTACAGGGGACGGTGCTCCTCATACTCCAGGGAGCACAGGCTGTGGGTGATGCCCTCCAGGGCGTCCTGAATGGGATGGGCAAAGTCGTACATGGGGAAGATGCACCACTTGGTGCCCTGCCGGTGGTGGTTGATGAAGCGGATGCGGTAGATGACGGGGTCGCGCATGTTGAAGTTGCCGCTGGCCAGGTCGATCTTGGCGCGGAGGGTCATCTTGCCCTCCTCCACCTCGCCGTTCTTCATCTTTTCAAACAGCCGCAGGTTCTCCTCGATGGGCCGGTCGCGGTAGGGGGACACGGCGGGAATACCGATGTCGCCGCGGTTCTGCTTGAACTCCTCCGGCGTCAGGTCACAGACATAGGCCAGGCCCTTCTTGATGAGCTCTACCGCGTACTCATAGTCCTTCTCGAAATAGTCGCTGCCGTAATCATCCGTGTAGTTGACATTGTCGCTGCCCTCCTCTAATGCAGGG
>ENA-UEQL01001667-UEQL01001667.1-human-gut-metagenome-genome-assembly--contig:-NODE-1667-length-15268-cov-13.220657_pt1 | contig 15268 bp, 8 predicted proteins | sample MGYA00242905_ERZ507926 | MGnify/ENA primary metagenome ERZ507926 (study PRJEB26167, sample SAMN06115531) | human gut metagenome | host: Homo sapiens | place: China:Henan | collected 2015-09-09...
GATAACGGCATAAATCGAAGATTATTATCGTGAAATATAAACATTTTAAACAGGCCTTACTTTTTAAAGTGGGCTCAGCCATTAAACTCCCCAAGCCCTCTCTCTATACAAAAACACTCAATAATGTATTCAAAAATTTTACAAAAACTATACGGCTATGTATTATTTCCAAAAACTAAATTAGTGTTTGCATTGTATAAATTCTCAATGTAAGTCATACAGGTGCGATCCAATCATTTGCGGGTGGTCAGACGAAGGGAGGTGCGGACTAAGCGGTGGTCGGACGGGAGGAGGGGGCGTCCGTAGTCCTCTGCCACCACGCGGTAGGAGCGTACATCGGCTCCGAGAACATACACAAAGTCGATACGCTGGTTGGTGGAAACTGGGAGCCAGTTGGAGAATGTGCCATACCCGCCCTGCGGTTTGGTGCGACTGACAAAGCGTGCATCGCTAAAACCAGCGTTCTCAAAGAGGCTATGCACATCGGTCTCGTAGGGCTCAGCATTCAGGTCGCCCATGATGACGGCCGTGCGCCCGGAGGCTATCTCTTTGGCACGAGCGATACAGAGCATTGCGCCTTGTCGGCGTGCCTCGGTACCTTTGTAGTCGAGATGGGTGGACATGATGAGCATTTCCTCCGCCGAGTGTTTATTGCGGAGCAGCACCCATACCGCTACACGCTTGTAGGCTGCGTCCCATGCCAAGCCGGGTTGGTCGGGTTGCTCGGTAAGGAAGAAATGTCCGCTATCCAGCAGGTCGTACTTGTCTGTTCGGAACAACACCCCCACTCTCTCGCCGTGGCTCGCTGCCGCCGAATCACGGCCAAAAGCCACCAGGGTATAGTCGGGGAGCAGAGTGCGCAGGTCGTTCTCTTGCTTGGAGCCACCTATCTCGTTGAGGCTGAGGATGTCCATTCGGTTGTCGGTGATAGTGCGTGCCACATACGGCTTGCGCACCTCCCAGTTCTTGCTACCCACATCGCGTTTGGTAGCGATACGGATATTGTAGGTGCCTACAATATGCGTGGCAGCGTTGGAAGAAAGCGCCAACGCCACCAGACACATCAAAACAACACGCTTTTTCATTGTACCTGAGTACCTAACAGATTGTAGTATTTGCCGTCAGAGAGGATGAGCAACTGCCCGTTGCGCATGACCTTTACGGCTTGTTTCTCCACTTGGGCAGGTACGATAGCCAAATACGGATTGGCGTTCGGATCCATTGCCCCGCGAGTAGCCACCGACGGGCGCAGGTAGCCTCGTGCGTCGAGCGACACATTAACCGATACCGGGCAACCCCATGCTTGAACAAGTTGCTCCAAATCGGCTATCGTAGCACCCTCCACTGCCTCAAGAGGCGAGATAGTGGTTGCAAAACCGCCGTTGTCGGTAGGGAGGTTGGTACCGAAATAGTCGGCATAGTGGCGCACCTGCGCAGGAACGGTATAGAGGTCGTTGGGTTTCCAGCAGAACGCCCAGACGGAGTCTTTGTTGTTCTTCTCGCCGTTGTTGAACGTACCGAGGTAGTTGAAACCGCCCGAAGTGAAGAGGGTGTCGAGCGAGATACCCGTGAGTTTCTCGGTGTAAACGGTCGGGTTGGTCTTGTCGCCTTTGTCCAAATCGCCCTCGAGCATCACGGTATTGACAAACCACAGTTTGTCGTGCTGGGACATACGCACGGACGTGCCATAAGCAAAGGGTTTGTTGGTATCGATACCCACACGGAGGCAGGTGTTGTCGCCGAGGGTGCAACTGATAAGATGCACATCGTCGGTGCCGCTCATAGAGATACCCGCGCCGTTGCAATAGGCGACATTCTTGGCGATGGTGGTGTTCACACCCCAGAAATGCCCGGCACGGATCTGAATAGCCGCACCGTATTTGCCGTCGGCACTGTTGGTAGCCAGGCTGTTGTAACAGAACGAGCAACGCTCTGCCACGCAGGTGGATTCCGTAACGACCGACTTGTCCTCGGAGGTGTAGGTCTCCATCAGCATTGCGCCGCCGCGGCTGAAAGCCGTGTTGTGGTGGATATTGCAATCAAGGAGATGAAGCATACCGCCCTCAAAGGTGATACCCGCACCGCCGTTGCCATCGGAGAGGTTGTTGTATATCTGGCAGTTGCGCACCACGACATTTGCGCTGTTGCGGATATAGAGCGCACCCGCACCATACGCTGTCTCGGTCTCGAAATAGCAGCAGGTCATATCGATACCTTGCAGCACCACGGGTTCGGCGCACTCGATCCAAACAACGTGCTGCAGGTCGCCGTCATCGGGTTTGCCGTTGGCGTTCTTGTCCCCAGAGAAGACGGTAGGCGTTGCCGAAGGCCAAGTGAGCGACGGGGTGTCGGTACCCTTCAGCCCTGCGGGGTAGCCGCCGATGAGGGTTACAGAGGTCTTGATGGTGAAGATGTCGGTGTTGCTGACAGGGGTATAGACACCGCCTGCAAGGTGGAAGACATCGCCCGCTTCCGCCATACCGCCGGTAAGCACTTTCTGGAAATCGGAGGGGCAAAGCGCGCCCTCCCACGACTGACCGTCGCCCTCGGTGGAGGTGAGGTCGGGGCGGACAAACCACGTAGTGGCGGACATCTGTCCTGCGAGAAGCAGGACGAGAGACAAGATGGATAGTTTTTTCATTGTTGTTTTCTTAGTTTGTTAGTTGATTTATATAGCAGTTAATATCGAGTCAATTACGGCAACGACACGGCAACGACACGGCAACGAGAGCAGAGAATCACGAGGACATATGCTTGCTATTCCCACCCTGGGTTCTGGGTCAGAGCATTCTCGGTAAGGATAATCTCACTGAGCGGAATGGGATAGAGGTAATGCTTGTCCTCGAACTTACGCCCGCCGTCGGGTTGCTCCAATGTGCCATGCACCAGTTTGGCACCGCGATTGCCGTCGGGATAAAGGACGATGTCGGTACCAATCTTGAGGAATACCGAGGTGAGGTCGAAGGGTTTCTTGGTCTGCCAGAGAATCACATTGGACTTGCCGTCACCCGACAGGTCGTATTTGCCCTCACCCGCAAAAGCGGCACCGAGCATCGGTTGCGCCAGGGCTTCACCCTCTGCCCACCGCATAAGGTCGTCATAACGGAAGCCCTCCAATACCAGTTCGACCGCACGCTCACGGCGCACCTCAAGGATAGCCGCACGTTGTGTGGACGGGGTGCGGGCGATATGCGGATAGAGGGTTTGCAGATACGGGTCTTCGGCAGTAAGCGACGAGAGCGTGAGATGCGGCATACCGACACGGTCGCGCAGGAGATTGAGCGACATATCAAGGTCTTGCTGCGTCAGCGTCCCGAGTTCGGCTTTCGCCTCGGCATAGACGAGACACTGCTCCGCAAGGCGGAAGAGGGGCATATCGTTGTCGGATTTGTTGAAACCATAGGAATCTTCAAGAACGTACTTGATGAGTTGGTAACCCGTAGGCGAGGTGGAAAACGTATAGGGCTCAACCTCGGTCTTGTTGAGCGCAACATACTGTCCGGGCACGAAAAGCGTCTGCGCCAGACGCGGGTCGCGGTTGGTCAGTTCGTTGTGGAGCGAGATGGTGTCGTATCCTGCTTGGTTAGTATAAGGTTCGCCCGACAAAAGCAGGTACTGGTTGAGCAGATGTTTGGTAGCACCGCATTGCCCCTCCGACTGACAACGCAAGTAGGAAGTGGCGTTATGGGTAAGTGAGATAGTGGCGTTGTAGGCACGGGCGAGGATGACCTCATCGGGGTCGGCAGTCAGCGAAGTAAACAAGTCGCGATAGGGCTGCGTACCGCCGAAATGCAGCGAGTAACCGCCTTCTGTAAGGACCATACGAGAAGCCTCAGCGGCTTGCGTGAGCAGGTTTTGGATAGTCTGCTCGTCGCCCTGCTGATGGTAACGGAGCCATGTGCCCTCGAAAAGGGCAATACGTGCTTTGAGGGCGATGGCGGTATAGCGATTAACCTCGTAAGGCGTGTGGGCGGTACGCATAAGCGGTATGGCACGGTCCAGGTCGGCTAATGCCTTTTGAATGACCAGCGTGCGATTCTGGCGCGGATGACGCAGTTGGGTGATGTCACTGCTGCTGACGGGTTCGTCGTACCATGGCACATCGCCGAAACGACGCACTTTGTCGTAGTAGAACAAGGCACGGAAAAACAGTGCCACACCCGTGTAGTGGTTGCGAGCAACGGTGTCCTCGGTGCACTGACCTACATGCTGCAAGAAATAGTTGATATGGCGCAGGTCTTCCCACTGCCAATACGCTTCACCCGAATTGATGGTACGCGTACCGAGAACCACGTCGGAAAGGCTGTTACTAATAGTGAGATCAGATGGTTCGTTGTAGAGGTCGGACGCTGCGGGAAGCATCGTATAAAATTGGGTAGTGTAGCGGCGCAATTCGCTCTCGTTGCTAAAGAATGTAGCGGAGTTGGTGGTATCCTTTGGTACACGGTCAAGAACGTTGTCGCAACCGGCAAGAGATAGGAGACTGAACAACAGAAGACAAATATATGTATTTCTATTCATATTGCGTATTATTTAGAAGTCAATACTTGCGCCCACGGAGAAGGTGCGATTGAAATTGTAGGCTACGCCCGAATTGGCATACTTGGTATCGGACGAGGTGGCTTGCTCGGGGTCCACATACTTCGAGTGCTTGCGCAGCGGCGAGAAATAGAAGAGGTTTTCGCCCGACAAATAGAAGCGCAAGTTGCTGACCACCTTATTCTTAGGCAGCGGCACGGTATAACCGAGAGTGAGGTTCTTCAGACGGAAATACGCCACATTCTGCAGATAGCGGTCGTTGGTAGCATTGAGCGAATAGCCGGCTTCCAAGGCCTCGTAACCTCTGGCACGGGGGAAATAAGCGTCGGTATTCTGCTCCGTCCATACCTGATTGAGGAAATTGGTCGGAATAAAAGAGCAGTACGGACGACTGTATGGTCCCCAGAAAGAGATGGCATTGCCGCTCGGGTACCAATCCTGATGCCCCACACCGGTGAAGAAAGCCGACAGGTCGATACCATTCCACGCAAGCGAGAGTTTGATATTGTAGTTGTAGCGCGGCAGGGTGTTGCCGATGACTTTCAGGTCGCCGTGATCGTCGAGGGTATTGGCACCATAGGAGATGACACCATCGCCGTTTAGGTCGGCATAGCGGATATCGCCTGCCTGCAACCCCGGTGTGCCGAGAGAACCGTGCATGATATTGTCGTACATGGTGGAGTGGTCCACATCAACGGCTGCCATATATTCGTTGATCTCCGCAGCGGAGGCAAACAGTCCGTCGGCATGGTAGCCCCATATCTCGCCGAGACGCTGACCGGTATAGTAGTCGGTTAGGATATTTGAAGGGTTGTTGTAGCGCGTTACATCGGTTACATAATCGCTCAATCCGAAACTGATGCTGTACTCAAACGGGTACTTGCCCGCACGAAACGAGTCCGCCCAACCGATAGAAAACTCCCAGCCGCGAGTACGCATATCAGCGATATTCTGTCGTGGCTCGTCGGCACCATAGACCGACGGCAGTTTCATACCCGCACAGAGCATATTCTTTGTATCGCGGATATAGCCGTCGATGCTCATTGTCAGCCGGTTGCGTAAGAAGCCGAAGTCCCAACCGAGGTCGTAGGTGGTAACCGTCTCCCATGTCAGGTCAGACGCTTTCGGGTCGTCCTCACGGGCTATGTATGCCAAGGTCTTGCCGTCTAAGGTATATTTGATAGTTTCGCCTGTATGGATACTCTCTATATAAGTGTAATAGTCGTCGATATTCTGATTGCCGAGGCTGCCCACCGAGAAACGCAGTTTGCTGTTGCTCCATGCATTACCAATAGGCTGCCACCAACGCTCTTCGCTCATACGCCAGCCCAGCGAAGCCGAAGGCACAAACACCCATCTATGCCCGGGCGCAAAACGAGAGGAGCCGTCGCCACGCGCCGACAACTCGACCAAGTAACGCCCCGCATAGTCGTAGTTGGCACGAAGGAAAAAACCGAGTGTAGCATACTCCGCTATGCTTCCGTCTAACACCGTTACCTCGCCCGTGGCTAAGTTGAAAGCGTCCAATTCGGTATCCGACAGGTCTAACTGACGCGCCTTGGAACTGCGTTGTTCGTAGGTCTCAAACTGTCCGCCGCCCGTCAGTTTGAGCGAGTGTTGCCCTGCAAAAGTATGCCCGTAGGTGGCGTAGATATTGAGGTTGTGGTTCTGCACACGGTAGTACTGCTCCTGGTAATAGTCTTGCGCTTTCTCCGTGGTCAGCCATAGCACTTCGCCCGCTTTCTGCGAGTAGGGCACATTCGCCGAACGGTTGCGATACTCACGATAGCGAAACGAATAAGCATACTCGGCAGTAAGCGTCAAGTCGTGGATAATATCGAAGTCGAAGCGGTTGCGGGTTACGACCTCTCTATCCAGGTTGGTATTGCGGTGTTTGTTGTTGATAAATATCGCACTCACGCCGTCCATCACCGTACTTGTGCGGTTGGCATTGGTGTTGTAGTAGATAGGATAGCCGTCGGGTGTAGTGGCAGGCACACACGCCAAGGCGTGCGCATAAGTCAGGCGCAGCATATTAGACATAGACGACATCCCCGGGAAGAAACGCCGCGAAGCAAAGAAATTGGTGTTGTTGCTAAAACGCACCCACGGCTTGATCTGCGCTGTCAGTTTGGTTCGGATAGAATAGTTCTTATAGTAGTCGTTCACCTGCTGAAAGATACCGTCTTGGTCGAAGTAGCGACCCGAGACATAGTATTTTACCTTCTCGTTTCCTCCGCTGATGCTCAGGTTATGCTCCTGCTGCATTCGGTTCTTGCGGTAGGTCCAGTTGTACCAATCGAAATTGGCATAGTACTTATAGGTGCCATCCGCCTGCTCTACCACCCACGGGCGCACAGGGTTTTCGGTCTTATCGTTGAGGCGGGCTTCCAACTCGGCATAGTCGGCATCGGTATAGCCGGTGTAGTTGCGCCCGTCTTTGGGCAACATAAACATATCATTGATCTTGGCTGACCAATAACCTGTGGTGATATAGTCGGTCGAAGTCGTGTTTTGGCTCCAACCGGCACGATAGGAGTAACTGATTTTCGCCTTACCCTCGGTGCCGCTTTTGGTGGTTACCAATACCACGCCCGCCGAGGCTTTCGCACCATAGATAGCCGAAGCACTCGCGTCTTTGAGAATCGACACACTCTCTATATCGTTGGCGTTTAGACGGCTCAGACTGCCCTCTACGCCGTCGATCAGCACCAGCGGGGTAGCACCGCTCGTCAGCGAACTCACGCCACGGATATTGATTTGCATTCCCGCATCGGGCGAACCGCTGTTGGCTACGATGTTCAGTCCCGGGTCTGCGCCCTGCAAAGCCTGTGCCGCATTCGCCACCGAGCGATTGCTGATGTCTTTTGCATCCACTACGCTCACCGCACCGGTCAGGTTCACTTTCTTCTGCGTTCCGTAGCCCACTACCACCACTTCTTCGAGTTGCTCGGTGTCCTCGCTGAGCACCACGCGCATGTCTGATGATGCAGCCAACTCTTGCGACCGATAACCGATATACGAAATCTGCAGGCGTTGCCCCGCTGCGACATCGAGCGAGAAACGACCGTCAAAATCGGTGATTGTACCGACCGATGTACCGGCAATCACGATGTTGGCACCTATCACCGGTTCACCCTGCTTATCCACTACCACACCGCTTGCCACACCCTGCGAGGACACTGGGGTAGCAGGTTGCTCCTTTTGGCGCACCACGATATGCGTACTTCCCGCCATCTCATACTCCAGGTTGCGCTTAGGCAACACCTCTTGCAGGATGTTGCGCACCGAGGCTTGGCGCCGGAGCGTGATGTTTGCCGAATCAGCATTCAGCACCGCCGTGCGGTAGGAGAAACGATAATCGGTTTGTTGCTCTATGGCGGTCAGCAGTTGCCGCAGCGTTGCTCGTTGCAGACTGATGTTCACCACCTTGTCTTGCCCGTACACAGCCGGCGACAGCCATAGCAGCAGCACCGACACACAGAAAAGAAATTTGTTTTTATATCTCATCTCAATAGGTATTTACCAATTTGGGAACAGCGTTTCATTTGCCCCTCTATGTATAAAGACGCAAATCCACCGCCGATGTACCGACCTATTTATTATGTTCTACAACATACTTCCGAGACATATTGCCCATATCTGCATTGGGGCAGGGGATATGGTATCCACACAAAAAAGCGGATCAACAGCCCCATGCGGGGTACTGCCGATCCACTTCTTATTTGAGATTTAGACGGGTTTCCTTAGTTTGCAAACATCGCCTTTGCCAAGCCCTGCAGGTTATCTTCCCCGGGCAAGTTGGGATAGGCTTTCTGCATAGCGGCCACCAACTCATCAGCGTTCTTGCTCTTCTTGAGAAGGCTCTTTAGGGTCTTTAGGTAGCCAATTTTGAACTCCAAAGCCGCCTTGTCTGCTGCGCCGCCGTGCCCACCGATAAACAGTTGCGCACCCGACTTCAGCGAACGCTCTGCCTCGGCTATCTCTGCATTGATAGCGGCACGACTGCTCACTTGCAGCGGACTGATATGTGCCTTTGCCGGAGCCCAATGGGTGTAATAGACCTGCTTGCCGATTAAGATACTGGCAGCAGGGAAATCGCTGCTCGCACCATGGCGGAACTCAAACGATACACCTGCATAGTTCTCGGTGTTGCCAAAAGCGACCTCGGTAGCCTTGCCCGTAGGCAACTCGGTGATGGCATCGCCGAAGATATGAGCAAAGTTCTGCATCATACCGCCATAGATCTCGCCTTTGGAGAAGGCCGGCATACCCTCTGCCATCACTACATCATGCTCGCCCGTACCGCCTACATGGTAGTCGGAAATACGCTGACTGACAGGCTTATTCAATCCATCTAAGTACGCATTGAACTCAGCAATGTTGTCCTTAAACAGCGGTTGTTCCATCGTTACTACCGACTCTTTGCCTTCGATGATGTAACTTGCATCGCCCAAGGCGTCATTGGTGTAGTACACATGCAGTTTGAACCCGTCGAGGTCATATACCTCCACTTTGCCTTTGGTTTGTCCGTTTGCACCGAGTGCTATCACACTCATCAACGCCAAAATTGCTTTTTTCATTGTTTTATTATGTTTAGTTTTAGTTACTTACCACTATTTCTCTGCATTCGGGACACTTTTTAAGGGGCATTAATGGTGTCCAAGCATCCCTCGTAAATACAATGCCATTCAACGGAATCCTTATTCTCTGTTTTTCCGTACCCCCTCTCATCGAAATCCGCTGCAAAATTACTGCTTTTCCATATTCTACACAAGAACGCACCTGATTATCAGTTAGTTACCATTTGGTAACCATTGCAGATTATCAACCTGTTATCCATGCAAAAAAAATGCATTTTTTGTACCCCGTATGCCATGGCGCTCCGTTAAGACCAGCCCATTGCGCTTATGGGGGTCTCCGGGACTCCGTTAACGGTTAATTGACGATTAAACATATAATTAGATATGTAATTATGCATATTGATACTTCCATACTTCTCAAACAAAAACGCTCAATCATGTGTTCAAGAATTGTACAAAAACATCTACTACCGGGGATGTTCATTTCCAAAAACTAAATTAGTGTTTGTGTTGTGTGAGTTTTCCTTAACAGCCATGTTGTTCGTTACCAATGCAGGAAGAAAGTGAACAGAAAACCAGCAATATTTTTTAAGACTACTATGGGTATTGCAAAGGTAGCATTAGGGTATTATCGGGTTCGCTTAACCACATACTAATCACATACTAATCACATACTAATTACATAGTACAGTCAGTGGGCATACAGTAGCAAAATAGGGCGCAAAATATGGAACAAAAAGATAAAAATAAGACAAAATAAGATAGGAATAAGAACGAGAAAAGGGAGGAGAGCGTGTATTTTCCATTAAAGAACGATTGATTGACCGCTAAACGACCTCCCCAAGCCCCTCCAATGGAGGGGATGTTGCACAGCAGGGAGACATGGGGTCGCTGTAAAGATTACCTCATCGCGTCCACAGACTTATGGGGGGCAGGAATGGTCATTGAAGACGCTATGGTGCTCCGTTAACGGTTAATTGACGATTAAACATGTAATTATCATTGGTTTTTCAACATATAATTACCATATAATTAGACATGTAATTACGCATTATGCATTCATCATTATGCATTGAATAAAACATTCCGGATTTGATGCGTTGAGTTTGACCACACTCGGCACATAGAAACAGAAAAATGCACATAAAAGTTGCATATATCATTTTTTTTGTGTACCTTTGCGCCGTATTTAGTGGAAACTCTATCCACAGCAAGTTAAGTTTACTTTCAAGGTATATTTATCGAGATACATTTCCGGTGCCTTCATAAGAACAACTGTTTCTAGGATGATACTATGGGGTGTATAGGTGGAGAGGTATAGCCCTTGGAGTACATATTTCAAGATACATTTTTTATTTTATGCAATACGATTTGAATGAACTCGAGCAGAAATCGCTCGATGAACTGCGCGAGATTGCCGCATCGATGGGTCTGAAGACCAAACGGTCGCAATCCTTGCGTGAAATCTGCTATGGTATTTTGGATGCACAGGCAGATAACCGTGCCAAAGAAGTGCAAGCCCGCGAAGATGCCAAAGCAGAACGGCGTGTAGGGCGTCCGCGTAAGAACGCAGCCAAGCCCGCACAAGAGGAAACGGCAGCAGAAACACCGCAAACCCCTGCTACGACTCCGCAAGCAACAGAAACAGAAAACAATGTTGCACCCGCTCGGGTGCGCACTCGTGGCGTAAGGCAGGTGAGCAAGATAAGTACCACACACATGCCAAGCGAAAGCGTGTTGGCTACCGTGGGTAGCGAGAAAGAGCAGTTGGACGAGATGCAAGAGCAACTCAAGCAAAACAACCACCGCCAAAGCAAGACCATTCGCGCTATCGAAGCCCGCAAATCACCCCTACAACAAACCAACGCATTCCCTAAAGAAACACCCGCAACAGAAGAGCCGATAGGCACACAGACCGAACTGTTTGCAGAACAAAAAGCAGAGCCCGTTGCACCGGCAGAAAGCGTAGTTGTTCCTATCGCAGAGGCTCCCATAGCCGAACCTGCCGGCACTGTCGAGAGCACTGCAAGCGACCCCTCTACTCCCGTAGCACCAAACGCATCCGCCGGCAAGAAGCGCGGACGCAAATCGAAAGAGGAGTTGGCGCGTATAGCCGCAGAGAAAGCCGCAGAGTATGCACGCCTCCACCCCGAATTGGCACAGAACAACAACACTGAGGAGATACCCGCAGAGGAGGTAACAGCCGATACGACAGCACCTGTTTCGCAATACGAAGCACCTATACAGGAACGCGAGAACAACTACTACAACCAACCGCAGCGCCCCACGCCACAGCCACAAAACCAAGGGCGTGTACAAATCGACTTAGGCGAACATGTCATCGCCATGGGTACGCTCGAATGCACCCAAGACGGATACGGATTTCTACGCTCGGCTGACTACAACTACCTCCCATCGCCCGACGATGTATATGTAAGCAAAGACCAGATACGCACCAACGGACTCAAACCCGGCGACACTGTGGAGTGTACCATACGCGTAAACCGCGACCCGGACAAGTATTTCCCGCTGGATAAGGTAATCCGCATCAATGGTCTTGACCCCGAGAAAGCCAAACAACGCGTGGCTTTTGAAAACCTGACCCCTCTCTTCCCCGACGAAAAATTCACACTATGCAAAGGCGATAAATCTGACCCGCTATCCGTGCGTATCATCGACCTCTTTGCGCCGATTGGTAAAGGACAACGCGGATTGATAGTAGCGCAGCCTAAGACCGGTAAGACCGTCTTACTCAAAGAGATAGCCAACGCCATCGCAGCCAACCACCCCGAAGTATATATGATTGTGTTGCTCATCGATGAGCGACCCGAGGAAGTAACCGATATGGCACGCTCGGTAAATGCAGAAGTGATTGCCTCTACCTTCGACGAACCCGCAGAGAACCATGTGAAGGTAGCCAATATAGTACACGAGAAAGCCAAACGCCTCGTAGAGAGCGGACACGATGTAGTGATATTGCTCGATTCTATCACCCGTTTGGCACGAGCATACAACACCGTAGCCCCCTCCAGCGGCAAAGTGCTGTCCGGCGGTGTGGAAGCACAAGCACTACACAAGCCCAAGCGTTTCTTCGGCGCAGCGCGTAACATAGAGAACGGCGGAAGCCTCACTATCATCGCCACCGCCCTCACCGAGACCGGCAGCAAGATGGACGACCTGATATTTGAGGAATTCAAAGGAACAGGCAACATGGAGTTGCAACTCGACCGCAAACTGGCAAACAAACGCGTTTTCCCCGCCGTAGATATTCCGGCTTCCAGCACTCGACGCGACGACCTGCTTCTACCGCCAAGCGTACTATCGAGAATGTGGCAGATACGCAAGACTCTGAGCGATATGAACGATGTCGAGATGATGGAGAGAATAAAAGCATACATGGAGCGCACCGAAGACAACTACCAGTTCTTGCTGGCTGTCAACGGAGAGCGAAACCTGTAAATAATGCATAATGCATAATGCATGATTTCATGCACGGCTTGCCATTCTTAATTCTTCATTAGCGTATGATTAGGATAGTTGTACTGAACGGACCCAACCTGAATATGCTGGGGCGCAGAGAACCAAGCATATACGGTACAGAATCGATGGAGCAGATAATGCTCGGTCTGCAGCACGAGTATCCGGATGTAGAGTTTATCTATCGGCAGAGCAACCACGAAGGCGACCTCATCGATTGGGTGCAGCAATACACCTTGCCCGATGACGATAACACCCTACCCTGCGACGGCATCATACTCAACGCCGGCGGTTACACCCATACGAGCGTTGCCCTACACGACGCCGTAGCAATGGCGCAAGTGCCGGTAATAGAAGTGCATATATCCGATATTCGCCGGCGTGAGGCTTTTCGGCAAATAAGCCTGCTGACGGATGTATGCACACAAACGATTATGGGGATAGGAACCCGCTGCTACCAAGAGGCAGCAACCATACTTATCAACAATGCAAAGACTGATTAGTACACTATGTATCTTGCTCACTGCTTGCGTGATATGGGCGGACAGCCGTATCACGGGGCGCGTGGTGGACAACGCTACGCGTGAGGCCATCGACTTTGCTAATGTCAGCCTCAGCAAGTCGGGCGAGAGTGTACCGACAGGAGGCACTATCACCGATACCGACGGACGCTTCACCATAGAGCATATAGCCGATGGCGAATATACCTTGACAATTAGTTTTATGGGCTATAGCGAGCAGCGCAAAGTGCTGACTATAAAGGGCAAAGACCTGAATATAGGCACCATACTGCTCAGCGAAGACACCCAAGCATTGCAAGAGGTGGAAGTGGTAGGACAGGGCAGTTCGATGCGCTTCGAGTTGGATAGAAAAGTCTTTACAGTGGATCAGAATATCTCATCGGCTGCCAATACAGACCGGGACAGTTATTACGGACCGGGTAACGATCCTCTGAAAGCCTATGGAAAGACAACGGATTTAACCGCTATGGGTGGTGCACAATACGTACATACGTTTGACAAGTGCTTTTTTATGCCTTCTGATCTCACGGCAGGGCTTGAATATAACCGTGACCGCCTAAAAGATAACATGTGTGGATATAACCGTCACACGGATCAGACGGTGAATATTTACAGTGCTTTTCTGCAGAACGAATGGAAGAACGACCGTTGGGGGATTCTGATTGGTGGTCGTCTGGATAAGCATAATATGGTGGATAATGTGATCTTTAGTCCCCGTGCCAACTTGCGTTTTAATCCTACCCAGAATATTAACCTGCGTTTAAGCTATTCTTCCGGATTTCGTGCTCCGCAGGCTTTTGATGAGGATATGCATATTGAAAATGTGGGCGGAACGGTGGCTATGATCGAGCGTGCAAAGGATTTGAAAGAAGAGAAATCCCAAAGTTTCAGTGCTTCTGCAGATATGTATCATCGTTTCGGAGCATTCCAGACGAATTTGTTGATTGAGGGTTTTTATACAAGACTGACCGATGTTTTCGTATTGGGCGAACCTTACGACCGTGGTGATGGTATATTAGTGAAAACACGTAGCAATGGCCCCGGTGCTAAAGTGATGGGATTGACACTGGAAGGTAAAGTGGCTTATCTTTCTATCCTGCAAATACAAGCGGGATTAACTTTACAACGTAGCCGGTACGATGAACCGCATAAGTGGCATGACGATGCACCGGCAGAAAAGAAGATTTTCCGTACTCCCGATACATACGGTTATTTCACTGCTACTTGTACCCCCATCAAACCTTTATCTATTGCTTTGTCAGGAACCTATACCGGCAGGATGTTGGTGCAACGTATGGATATCACCGCCGAGAATGCCGAACTGGGTAAAATGCCTGAAAGAAAAGCGGAAGCAATCAGAACACCTCGTTTCTTTGATTTGGGAGTGAAACTGGCTTATGACTTCAAGTTATACAAAACGGTTGATTTGCAATTAAACGGCGGAGTTCAGAATATTTTTGAGTCTTATCAGAAGGACTTTGACAGAGGAGCTAACCGGGATTCCGGTTATATTTACGGTCCTTCTTTGCCGAGAAGTTTCTTTGCCGGAGTAAAGATCAGCTATTAATCGGTCATAAAAATAGTTTCCCGGCACGGTACTTTTTGTTTCCTGCGTTGAAACACTTTGTTTCAAATGGTGAAACAAAGTGTTTTTTCAAGATGCGCAAATATAGTGCAAACCTATTAAAATTCAAATAGTTATAAAACTAATGTTTTAATCGGATGTGGTGAATAAAGCTAAATAGAGCATATTTGGGAGTGAGTTATGTTACTTATCTGTTACCTCTTCCAATTTGCCTACTAATCGGATATAAGGCATTAGTTTTCAATATATTGCATTATTCTTCATAACTTCAAATACCTCAACAGTAATTAAATTTGTAACTAAAAAAGTTGAGTTATGAGAAGTACATTCAGAGTGTTGTTTTACACTAAAAATCAATCGATTAAGAATGGTAAAGTACCTGTAATGGGACGTATTACCATCAACAAGACCACAGCTTGCTTTAGCTGTAAGAAGGAGGTGTCTATTTCTTTATGGGACGCCAAAGCTAATAGGGCTAAAGGGAAATCCGAGGAGGCCCGTACACTCAATCAGGAGCTTGACAATATCAAGGCGCAAATCACCAGGCACTACCAGTACATCTG
>ENA-UEQL01001670-UEQL01001670.1-human-gut-metagenome-genome-assembly--contig:-NODE-1670-length-15258-cov-8.893551_pt1 | contig 15258 bp, 14 predicted proteins | sample MGYA00242905_ERZ507926 | MGnify/ENA primary metagenome ERZ507926 (study PRJEB26167, sample SAMN06115531) | human gut metagenome | host: Homo sapiens | place: China:Henan | collected 2015-09-09...
GTGGCGTATTCGACATACGCGAGCGGTCTTGGCGGCTTCCCTAACGGAGCTATTCGCCAAAAGCATTCGCCAAATCATTTTTGGAATATCAACACGGCTATTGCGTCTTTTTGCAAGATTACCTCGGCCGAGTCTCCGCCGCCCGAGACTTTGCAGCCGCCAACTTCCCCGCTCTCTGCGAATTTGAATCCGGGGACTCTGAAACCCGCTTTCATAGAGTCCGCCGACGACTGCGAGACCGCCACCGCGAGCTTGTCGCCCGCCGTAAACACGGAATAGTCCACGCGGGGATTCGAGCACTCGGCAAAATCGGTTCCGCGGAAAGAGCCGTTGAGAATAAGCCCGCGGTATTTGTCGCGCAAAGCGCCGACCTCCTTTAAATACGCCTGGTAGTTCGGCGCCTCGGCGAGGGTGGCGCGGCAGCGGTATATTTCGGCGTCCGTCCGCCAGCCGCGGAGGACGGCGAGGTTCACCCTGCGCTTGACGTCGGTGTCGTCGCGGATGTCCCTGTCGGTCGTGCGGGTTTCGGGGAATATGTACTGGAAGAGCGGGACAAAATCCGTGCGCGGCACGCCGCAATCGTCCTTGAACGAAAGCCAAGTGTAGACGCCGACATTGTGCACGTAATCCGCATAGTCAGACGTGCAGTCCGTCAGCCATTCTATTCCGAAAGTAGCGTCGGGGTTTTTAGCCTTTATGTGTTCGCGGAGCTTTTCGAGCATTTTGCGCTTGGCGCCCATCACCTCCATGAAAGGAACTTCGTGCCCGTGCGATTCGTCCCAGCAGACCTGGCTCATAAAACCGAGCTGGTCGAAGAACACGCCGTCGGCGCCCATTCCGAGCGCGCGGTCGGCGAGGTTTTTGAGGACTTCGAGCCACTCGGCGGACGACGGGCAGGCTGTGACGAAAGTCTTGTTGCCGAAAGTCCGCAGCGCTGTGCCCGCCCCGCCGAACTTGTAGCGCTCTATGTGTTCGCTCCCGCCCGGGACCTTGACGCTTATCCTGCGCCCGAGCTTCTTGTAAAAATCCGTGGCGGCGTCTATGAGCTGGCCGTTGTAATATATTATCACTTTCCCGCCGCCTTTTTTAAATTCGGCGATCGCCTTTTTGAGAGCCTCGTCGCCGCCCTGATCCGCTTCGGGAGAGTAGTGCGGATATCCCGCGTCGTGCCCCTCCTTGAACCAGCCGAATAAAAAGAGGGTGTCGATATCCGCCGCAAGCCCGTCTTTGAGAATCTTCGGGAAGTCGGAATATTTGAAAAACTGCTTTCCGTACTGGTGGCGCGCAATGAGCCTCTGCCAGCCGTTGGACGACGAGAGCGAATCTGCGGGTTTGAACGGCTTGCGCCATGCGTCCGCCCATTTTGCGTAAAATTTTGCGCCGTCCTCCCACCTGCCCACGGGCGCGAGCGCATAGGCGGGATATTTCTCGGACTCCCCGGGTTTGAGAAACGGATATTTCACAAATCCCGCGTCGATTGCGCGCTCCTTTTTGCCGTCCACCGCCCTTCCGCGGAACAAGTGAAGGGTCTTTTGGAAGGAATCGTCATAGCTTGCCATATAGAGCGCGCCCTTCCCCTTCGGGCGCTCGATGAAGAAGCAGTTGAGCGCAAGCACCCCCGGGTAGACCTCCGAGCGCTCGACGGCGTTGTAGTCTTCCGCCATATAGCCGGTTCTGGCGCCCTCAACCCACTTGCGCAGGCTCTGCCCTCCGCGCGCGGCGTAGGCTCCGCCCGACCGCGACCAAATGACTCTGGATTTTTCGGAATCGGGAATATTTTTTACCAACGGGAACTGGAACTCGCGCAAAACGAGGTCTTTTGAGGCGTTTTTTACCTCCGGTTTCAGCAAAACCTGCCCGCCGTCGAGGGAACATTCGATTTTGACGGGGAATTGCCCGCCGTATTCGAGCAGGATTTTATCGGGGGAAGGTTTCGATATTTTGAGCGGGGCGTCGGATGGCAGCCACTCGTTTTCGAGCGAATCTCCGCGCGAATATATGGCGCGCCAAAGATCTCCGCCGCCGGCGTATTCCGCGCCGGAAACTTTGTTTTTCAGCGAGGAAAGCCTCCCGTTTTCGTCGAGCTCGAATTTTACCGAACTGTTTTCGAGGGCGTATTTTTCCCCTCCCCAAGCCTGCCCGAACGCCGAAAGCGCGAGAGCCAGAATTACGTATGTCGCGTATCTATGCATAATGAGACCCACAATATAGCCGCACAAGAGCGCTGTAAAGCCGATTTTTCGCTTCCGCCAACCGGCGGGTCCCCGTCGCGCCGCCGCAGACGCGCGGATTTCCTCTCGAAAATTTTCCGCGCCCGCCGGCTTTTTCCGGAAGCCATTCCATGAGCGGGGTATCGTTATTATATGGCGGAATCAGCCGCCGAAACGGCACTGCAAACATCATGGACAAAAAAAGCGTCGAGCTGCCGAACAAGGCCGCGGCGGAGGGAGGCGCGGGGCGTTTTGCGCCGGCGGCTCCCTTTTTTTGTTGCAACGCGCCCGGCCGCGCAATTTAACGGGAGCGCAATGGAGAACAAAAAAGCCTTTTTCAACCACTTCAACATCAACGTATCCGACATCGAAAAGAGCGCCGGCTTCTACGGGCGCGCGCTCGGGCTCAAAAAAGTCGGCGGGATAGACTCTCCCGACGGGTCGTTTAAAATAGCGTACCTCGGTGACGGCGAGACGCCATTCAGGCTCGAGCTCACATGGCTGAGGGACAAGAAAGGCAAATACGACCTCGGCGACAACGAGAGCCACCTGTGCATGACCGTCCGCGGAGACTACGGCAAATGGCGGGAATTCCACAAAAAAATGGGCTGCGTGTGCTTTGAAAACTTCGACATGGATTTGTATTTCATAGAAGACCCAGACGGCTACTGGATTGAAATCCTCTCCGAAAGCCGCAAATAGGCCGCGCATAGCCCGCTCAGGGAGCGGCGGCGGAGACCGCGCCCTCGCCGCGCGTTTTTCTCTTGAAAACGCGCGCAGGCAAAATTAATTTTTCCCGAAAAGCGCCGCGTATGCGCGCTTTGCGCCAAAACCTAATTTTTGCCATGACGACAAATACCCGCCTCCTTTCCGCAGCCGCCGTGTCGATTGCCTTCGCCGCGGCGCTCTCCGCCGCCGACATAACCATTTTCGACGGCGCAAAAAATATCGGCTTTCCCGCAAAAAAATGCGAAATAAAAGACGGGGCGCTCCTGACTGCGCGCGACGCCGAATTTGAGGGAAACTGGGACCTGTCAAAAAATCTCGACTTCAAATTCGACGTCGAAAACGCGTCCAACACGCATACCCTGAAACTGAAACTTCAAATTTGCGACAGCAAGGCAAAGACCACCGACTTCCTGCAAACGGGCACGGTGGAGCTCGCCCCGAGAGAGAGGAGGACTTTCGTATACAAGCACCCGCGCCCGCCGAAACATCCGGAGGTGGCGGCAAAAATCAAGGGAATGCGCGCAAGCCCTTTCGGGGGAGGCGACAGGTCGAGCCTGCCGTCGGACTATTCGAAAATCGAAAAAATAAAGCTCGTCAACAGGCATCGAGTGCCCATGAAACTCTATTCGCTGACCGCCGCCGAGCACGACCCCGCCGACGTTCCGGCATGGTTCAACATGTCCGAAAAGGAATTTTTCCCGTTTGTGGACAAATACGGGCAGTTCAAATTCAGGGAATGGCCGGGCAAGGCGCGCTTTGACGGCGACCTCAAAGCAGCCGCCGAAAAGGAGCGGAAGGAGCTTGCGGGAAACCCCGGCCCCGTAAACCGCGACAGGTTCGGGGGCTGGACGGCGGGCGGAAAGCGCGAGGCCACGGGGCATTTCAGAACCGAAAAAATCGGCGGCAAATGGTGGCTCGTGGATCCCGACGGAAACCTGTTCTGGTCGCACGGCGTGGTGAGGGTGACGCCCTCGTCCGCCATAACGCCGCTCGACGGCAGAAAATTCTACTTTGAAAACCTCCCCCAAAAGGACGACCCGTTCGCCCTCTTCTATACCACGAAAGACGAACTTCTCGTCCCCCACTACCAAAAGCGGGGAATCAAGGAGACCTACGACTTCTCCGCCGCGAACATTTTCAGGAAATACGGCGACAACTGGCGCGACAAATACGCCGAAATCGCCCACAAACGCCTGCGCAGCTGGGGGCTCAACACCATAGCCAACAGCTCGGACAGCTCGATTTTCTTGCAGCGCAAGACGCCCTACATCGAAAGGTTCGAGGTGAAGGGCCCCGCCCTCGCAAACTCCGACGGCTGGTGGTGGCCGTTCCGCGACCCGTTCGCCAAGGAATTCCGCGAAGACGTGAAGAGAAATCTCAAAGAGCGCAAGGAGCAGCTCAACGACCCGTGGTGCATAGGGTTTTTCGTGGACAATGAGCTCCATTGGGGCGGACCGGAGGATTTGGCAAAATGCGCGCTCGCCTCGCCCGCCGACATGCCGGCAAAAAGGGCGTTCGCGGAAGATTTGAAGAAAAAGTATTCCGGCGACATAAAAAAGCTCAACGAGGCGTGGAAAACGTCGTACTCCGACTGGAACGACTTCCTCTCGAAGACCGAAGTCCCCAAAGGCGCGGATTCCGGCGACCTGAAAAATTTCACAGCAAAAATGGCCGAGGAATATTTCAAGGCGATCCGCGACGAGCTCAAGGCGCTCGCCCCTAACAAGCTGTACATGGGCTGCCGCTTTGCGGGCGGCTCCAACGAGCTGGCGATCAACGCCGCCGCGAAATATTGCGACGTCATAAGCTACAACCTGTACCGCGACCATTTGAAAGGCTTCAAACTCCCCAAGGGAATAGACAAGCCCGTGATGGTCGGGGAATGGCACTTCGGCTCCACCGACCGCGGCCCCTTCCACCCGTCGCTCATAATGAAGGCCGACCAGAACGCGCGCGCGCAAGCGTATTACGACTACGCCAAATCCGCCCTCGAAAACCCCGCGATAGTCGGAATACACTGGCACCAGTTCTCCGACCAGGCGGTGACGGGCAGATTCGACGGCGAGAACTTCCAGGTCGGACTCACCGACGTGTGCGACAACCCCTACCCCGAGACCATATCGAAAGTCAGGGAAATCGGCTATAAGATGTACGAAGTGAGAAACAAGGCGAAAGCTGAATAGGGCGGATTCGCCGCGGAATTTGAATCCTCCGAAAAGCCCGCGCGTTTGCGCGGGCTTTTGCCTATGCCGGAGGAGGCTGCGGAAAAATTGAACAATCCGCGCCCTGCTGCGGGTATGAACGGGGCGCGGCGGCGCAAGCAAAGGAAAACCCTATATCTCCGCCCCGCCCTCCGAAAACGCGGATTGCCCGCCGCCCACCGCGCGCAAAAAAGCCCCGAGCATTTGCGCGGGGCGAAAAAGGCAAAGGCGCAGCGCCGCAGCGCGCGGCAATGCGCGCACCGTTAAAATTCAAAGCCTATCTGCGCCGAAATCACGTGTATGTGGGCGTAGTAGTCGCCCTTGAGCGTCGTGGGCAAGGGAAGCGATTCGGTTCTGTCCATCGAGCTGTCCAGGACAAAGATATAAGAGTACGCCAAATCGAAAGACACGTTGCCTATTTTATAGCCTATGCCGCAGCTTGCCCAGATTCTGTCGGAGCACGGAATGCGCGAAGTGCGGTTTTTTGCGCCGTTGACGGGGCTTTCGTCGTAGGCCGCGCCTATGCGGATGGTGAGGTTTTCGATTTCCTCGGGGTAGTAGTGGAAGCCGAGAGCCACTCGGGAGGAGTCCTCCCAGTTTTCGGGAATGCTGACGGTGCCCGCGGTGCTGCCCTCTATCGTCACATTCTCGAACGCCGACCAGCGGGTGTAGGCGTATTCCGCCATAACCGCGAACTCGCGGAAAGCGCCGCGCAGACGCTGGTATATGCCGACTGTGAAAGTGTCGGGCATGTACATGTCCGCGGAGATGTCGGCGCGCAGAACGTCGTTGAGGTGCTCTCCGCCCGTGAGGGTGTGCGAAACCTGGCTTCGCCACGCAAACCCGAAGCGGCCGTCCTCGGCGTACTGTATCGTAAAGCCCAAATTGCCGCCGACGCTCCAGCTCTGGCCGGTGTAGTCGAGCGTTCCCATGCCGGGGATGTAGCTTGCGAGCGTGCAATAGGCAAACTGCGCGCTCACTCCGCCGCCGACGGAAAACCAGTCGTTAACCTTGTAGGCGAACCCCGGGTTGATGTCGGTCGTGAAAAGGTAGCTGCGCGTGCCCTGCATTCTGCCGAACCAGTCCCCGTTATATTTGGATTCAAGGCCGTATGGGGCGGTCACCGAGAGGGTTCCGTAAAGGTCCTCCGTAAACCTGTGGACGACGTAGAAATTCGGGACAACCTCGTTCGTCCCGCAAGTGCCCTCGCTGTTAGGCCCCATGAGGGCAGGCGGAGTCGAGCCCCTGTCGTTGACGCAGAGCGTCGGCAGGACGAGGGAGACGACTGAGTCCGTGCGCGTCATGCCGACTTCGAGCGGCATAAAGCACGCCGCCGACGGATTCCAGAACGCGGCGGAGGCGTCGTTGTTGGCATTGACGGTGGCCCCCGCCATGGCGTTGCCCATGTTGGCGGCGCCCTGCTCTACTATCTGGTAGCCGGCGCCGAACGCCGAAGCCGCCGCGAAAACCGATGACGCGGCGAAAAGTGTCGTTAAGTTTTTCATAATTTACGGGAAAGAAGCGATGCAAAATGAACGCGCGTTCATTGTCAAATAAAAAAATGAATGAACGTTCATTCACCGAGCCGCATTCCCGCCCCCGCCCTTTGCCAACCCGCTAAAATTCTTGTATTTTTAACGGACAACCGCCTTCAATCCGCCGGACGGCGGACGCATGCCTCCAACTTTCCGGACTTGCGCAGGGCGTTAACGGGGCAAGGCGGCTTAACGCAAATTTTCGCGAAAAGCTCCCGCGCACGCCCCGAATCAAAAAACAAAAGAACGGGGCGGCGTTCCACGCCCATGACATTCCGGCTTCCGTGCGCATTTTCTCCCATACCGCTTTCCGCGCGCCCGTTTCCAACCCGCAGACGCGCCGAAAAATAAAATTCGCCTTGCCTTGCGCCGGCCTTTTGGGGATTATTCCTTTAAAAAACCGGCATGTCCCAGACCACGCGCGACAAAATTTTGAAGACGACTTTCCTGCTGCTCCTCGAAAAGGGGTACGACAGGGTTCTCGTGAGCGACATTCAGGACAGGCTCGGAATTTCGCGCGGGCTGATGTACAGGTATTTCAAGAGCAAGTCGGAGCTCTTTTTTGAGGCGTGCCGGAAATATTTTTACGACAAATTTTTTCCGGAGCTCGACTACGACAAGATAACGCTCGCCGAATTTTTCCGCAACGCCGAAAAGGCGGTCGGCTCCATGACGAACATCGACGGCGAAGAGGTCGACATCCTGAAATACAATACCCTTTATTCGGCGATGATCCAGTGCGAGCCCAAATTCAAGCGCGAGGCGCAGGCGGAATTCGACAAGGCGCGCAAGGTGATCCGCAACGCGATAAAAAGGGGCGAAATAAAAAAGCTTCCGGAAAATTTCATAGGGGCGACGATTCTCGCCATATTCGGGCGCACGAGCTACATCACCCAGACGCCCTCAAACTCATACGTCTGCAAGAGAATCCTCGAGGACATCGGCCAGTTCTACCGCCTGATAAGGCGCAAATAGCGCGAATCCGCCGCTTATAAGCGGGCGCCTCCGCCGTCGGTTTACTGTTAACTAAAAAAGAAGGAATTTCTTCTTTTCCAAAAATGCGGCTTTTCGTATATAGGAATTATTATGGAAATCAATACTACACATACCCCCCATACTTCTGGCATACTGTCAGTTATCGCGTTTGCCGCGGCTGCGGCCATCGCGCCGCAAGCCGGAGCGCAATCGCAAGACATCTATTTCAACGATATCTCCGACAACGATTCAACGTACATAAACAATCCCGCAAACTGGTTTGCGAACCCCGAAAAAACCGACCCTTTTGAAGGCTCCCTCGACGGCTCGCAAGACGCCTACATTTCGGCGTCCGGAACGCTCACCACAAAAATAGCGGCCAATTCCACCCCTATTTTCGGGAACCTGAACTATTCGCTCACGGAATTCAACGCCGGCGGTGATTTCATAACATTCGGGAACGACACCTTTCTGCAAACCTCCGGAAACCTGGTCACTAACTTTACTCTGTCTAAGGAATCCACAGCATCCTACGGGCAGCAGCTGACGCAAAAAATTACGATGTGGAGCAACGCCAAAATGCGCGTCGGCGGGGATTGGCTCATCAACGCCGACAGAAACGGCTCCCCCGACTACCTCTCTCTGCGGATCACCGACGGCGTGGGATCCCCCGGCAGGGCAAGCATACAAATCGACGGCAACGTAATATCGCGGGGAACTCTCATATTCTCGACGGACAACGTAAATTTCACGGTAAACGGAGCTGTGGACATAAGCGGGGGGCAGTGGAATATGCTTGCAAACAACACGCAGTCGGAAGTCTTCACCCGTACGGTGGGCGGAATCGGAGACGCCGACGGCAGCGGGGAAGGCGCGAGCGTCAGGTTCAACATCGCAAAAGAAAATTGGGTTTCCGCATCCGCCAGAACCGTAAACCTCGTATTGACCAACTCGTCGTCCTACGAGGTCTCCGGGTCTTTCGCCATGTACGAAAACAGCCAGGACAAACTGAACATCACAATGTCCGCCGCCGACGCCGGAAACGGCAGGCAAATTTTGCGGTTCGCCCCCGCGGGCTCCTACTGGTGCAACGGGATGCAGCTTGCGGACGCCAACATAAACAATGTGGAAATCAGCAGCGGCAGGCTCGACATCGGAATGCACGGCGGAATGAAAGGCGCCAACCTCAGCCTCTACGGGTACAGCGGCAACGCCGCCGACGCCGTGTTCAGCGCGGCGGGAACGGTCTACGGAATGGACATCGGAAGAGTCCAGTTCGACTCAATGAGCTTCTACGAAGGCACGATAGTTTTCGACCTCGGCGAAACCGACTGCGACTTCATTCAAATTAACGGTGGAGTGACAAAAGATTCCCCCGGAGCGCAAATAGTGTTCGACATAAACATATCAAAGGACGACCTTCAAATTTATCTCGAAACCCTCGGCGCGGAGACTATGGAGTGGGATTTGATGAGCTTCAAAACCGACGACTCCGATTTTGATCTCGCGGACGTAATCCTCAAAACGCAGGCGGGAATAGACGGAGAATTGAGCTTCCTCGCAGACGGCGAAACGGGGCTCACGACGGTGCAGCTCTCCCTCGGAGCAGTCCCCGAACCCGCGGCGGTTGCGGCAATTCTCGGAGCAATCGCGCTTTCCATCGCCGCATACCGCAGGAGAAAATAAAGCGGCAATTTTTAAGCGCAAAAGAAAACGGGCGCGCGGGGCTTCGGCTCCGCGCGCTTTAATTTGCCCCGACTCATAATTCCCTGTCGCGCTTTGAAAAAATCCGCCCGCGCGCCGCGCGCAAAACCGCGCCCTCCGTTCCACAGCCGACGCAAAAAAGTCCGGAGCGCCGGAAAAAACGCGAAGTGAAACCTTTTGCGCGGCGGCTCGTTTAAACGGATAAAAACGGGCGCGTACTGCCGCCCACCGCCAACTATCAAAGGGAAATGGAAAATATGAACGCGCAAATAATGAAAATTCTGGCAACCGTGGCGATAGCCGCATCCGCTTTCGCGGCCTTTGCCGCGCCGAATCCGGAGGCGAAAATGCACAGGCTCTCCGCAACGATAGAAAAGGAGCGCCCGAAGCTCGACAGCGAAACGATGCGGCTTGTCGCCGCCTACCGCAAAAATCCGTCGGAGGGAAACAGGGCGGCGCTAAAAAAGCGGGTCGAGGCGAATTACGACAAAGTGCTCGCGCGCAAGAAGGCAAAACTTGAAGACCTGAAAAAAACAGCAAAAGAGGCTTCCAAAGTGCGCGAAATGCAAGAGATCGTCGACGAGATGACGGCGAACAGAAACCTCAGCGTCGAGCGGACGATGAGCCGCTTCTCCGACCCGCGCCTCCGCCCGGGCGCCCGAACGCCGAAAGACGGCTATCTTCCGGTGCTCGGCGCCGCGCAAAACGTCTGCATATCCTACGCGCCCGTCACGAACGCCGAATACCGCGCGTTTTTGAAATCCGCCGGCAAAAGCGTCCCCGAAAACGCCTCAGACGCAAGGTATCCCGCGGTAAACGTCTCGCGCGAGGACGCCGAAGCCTACTGCAAATGGCTTTCGCAAAAGGACGGCGGGGCGGCCTACCGCCTGCCGACCGCCGCGGAATGGGAGCTCGCCGCGGGCCATATGCCGAAGGACGCGGATTTCAACTGCGGAATCGGCGACAAAACTTCGCCCGTCGACGCCTATGCCAAAACCCTGTCCGCGTGCGGGGCGATAGACATGTGGGGAAACTGCTGGGAGTGGACTTCTACGGACGCCGCTGGCCCGGGCGGAGAGAAGTTCGCGGAAGTCAAGGGAGGCGCGTTCGACTCCGCCAGAACGGAGTGCCGCACCGAGCGCAGGGGAGAAATGCGAAATCCCGCAAAGGGATACGGAAACGTCGGATTCCGCGTGGTGAGGGAAAAATAATTTCCTCCCGCGGTGGGGAGAATCCCCAAAGGGAGGCCGAAGCGCGGGTTTTGCGGCGCGCCGCAAAACCCCGCAGAGCAGCAAACCGCCTGTAAAAAATTCTCAACGAACGGCGCAAAGCGGGCGCAACCTCCGCAATGCGCGCAAAAAAACGGCGGCCGCAAAGCCGCCGTTTTTTAAAGGCCCATCCGGCCTGCCAAGCTTACTTGCCGACTTTGAAGTCAGCGCCGGGCTTGAACTTAACAACCTTCGAAGCCTTGATCTTGATTTTTTCCTTCGTCTGGGGATTGATGCCCATGCGAGCCTTGCGTTCGGCGACCGAGAAAGTGCCGAAGCCGATAAGCTGAAGCTTCTTGTTCTTCTTAACGCCAGCCTTGATCGCCGCGAGAACAACATTGAGAGCCGTTTCGGCGCAGGCTTTCGTTGCGTCCTTGCCGAGGAGTTTCTGGATTTCAAGAATGAGTTCTGCTTTATTCATATTTGTTTTTTATTGGTTGTTAGAGGAAATCTACGCCGGATATATTCTGGTAGTAGAAAATCGAGAAGCAAGACGCCCGATTCCGCTTTATCAAAGGTGTGCCCCCAATTCGGCCGAACCGATGTTTTGCTCTCCTTTTTAACGCACAAGTTAGATTTTTTCGGGGGACAGTCAACAAAAATATCGAAATATTTTTGCGCCCCGCGGCGCGCAAAAGCTTTCCCCGAAAGGGACGGATTGCCATTCGCCCGCAAACTCCGCGCGCAACTTACGAAATTTGCGCGCGGAAACGCGGGTTCACCATACAAGCCTCGGAGCCTCCTTTTCAAGCAACTCCATTCCCGCGTTCGAGTTCGCCCCGTCCGCCGCCGAAACCGCGAGCGCGAGCGCCCAGAACCTGTCGGCGTGCCCGTCGGAAGTGCGCTCCGCGCAAAACCGCAGAGTTCCGCCCGCGCCGACTTCCTTGCGCACGCTCCTTATGTCGGCGATGACTTCGATGTCGTCGGGAATCCTTATTTTTGCGTCCTCGAAGCGCGCTTTCAGCGGGTACGCGAGCGCCTCTTTCACCCCCGCCGTAAACGTCACTCCTCCCACGCGCGCGCCGCCGTACCGCTCCGCCGCCCTCTCGGCGAACTGCCTGCCCAGGCCGCTCTGGTCGATGAGCGCGCGCCTGAGATTGGGAAGGCGCAAAAACCTGTGAAGCTCCGCCTCCTGATGGGAGAACGGGACGTTTTCGAGCGCGGAGATTTCGCGCGTATACAGAGTGTCGCCGACGCGCTCGAGCAGCCAGAACACCGACAAGTCCCTGCTCCGCCCCACGTCGACGCCCAAAAACAGCGGGTTTGCCCCGCCCTCCGCAGCGCGCCAATTTCCGTCCTCCGGCCTGTACAGACACCGCGATATGCAGTCGCACCCGACGAAGCCCGCGGAGTCGTCGGCGGGAGAGCACATGTACTCCTGCAAAAAGCTCTCCTCGTCCGCGCAGGAATTTTTAACGTAGTCGAAATACTCGCCCTCGTCCATTCCGAGAACCTCGTGCCCCTCGGGCAACGCCGCTTTGAGCTTGCCGAGAAACCCCTGTTCGAGCGCGTCCTGCAAAGTCACGCGGTGCAGCGACACCTTCTTCGGGTTGCCGCCGTGCCGAGCCTCGTCGACGAGCCTCTTGAAAAAATTTCCCGAGCCCCTGTGCGTCGAGATTATCTCCATCCGCCCGCCCCACGTGATGCCCGGGTACGCTATGGCGTAGAGCCGCTCCGGCTCCGGATGGAGGGCGAATTCGTCGAGAACGCGGGTGCCGCGCTTCCCCGCCTGGGCGTCGGCGTTTGACGACAGCGACCATATCCGCGTGCCGTTGGCGAACCCTATCGAATTCGCGGAGGAGTCGCGGGCGACGCCGGAAAACCCGAAATCGCGCACGGCGGTTCCGAGTATGTCGGCGAATTTTGCGCAGTCGGCGAGAAACAGGCGCGCCTGCGTCTCGTCGCGCGACGCCACCCACGAGTCGAGCCTTCCGCCCGAGAGCGAGTGCTCACGCACGAGCGAATACGCCGCGGTCCAGCTCATGCCGATCTGCCTCGACTTCTCCATGATTTTTATGCGCGATTTGTCCTCTATCCACGCGCGCTGGTACGGCAGAAAAAACGAGTCCGAACCCATGTCAGAGCAGCTTCAGCTTTTCCTCTATTTTGCGGAGCGTCCGCGCCGAAACCCCCGCGCCCTCCGCCCTGCAAGGCTTTCCCGCCGGACGCCTGGAATCCGCCGAAAACAGCTTCTGGACTATCCCCGCGAGCGTCCCGACCTCCGAAACGTCGGCGTCCCCCGCCGCGCACAGGCGGTCGAAAACTATCTCCCACAGGAGCGCGAGAGACGCCTCGGGAGCTTCGAGGGAGATTTCGGAATCGACGAGGGCGTCGGCGCGCTCCTTTGCGGCGCGGATTCTCTCGAGATGCGCCCCGAACGCCGGCGCTATTCCCGTAGAAGGAGCGCATACGTCAGCTGGCCGGCGGGAGGCGCGCTCCGCGCCCTCCGGCGCGGCTGAGGGCTTTGGGGAAACTTTCCTTCGCGCGGCCATCTAAAATTCCCCCGATTCGAGGTAGTCGGCGCCCTCGCACGTAAGGCTCGCGCGGACGCTCGACGGGCTTATGCGCGAGGGCCGCAACTCCACGAGCCCCTTTTGCCGCAGGTATTCGAGCTCCCTGCCGAGCTCGCGCAAATCGCACTCGAACCCCGAAAGCCTCAACCCTTCCAGCACCACGCTCGGCGAAAGCCCCGCCGGAAACGCGGCTTCGAGCTGCAAGAGCGCCGCGCGGCGCAGCATCAGGCGATCCTCCCCGCCGCTCATTCGGCCTCCTTCGACTTCATGAAAAGCCTGTCGGTTTTAACGCTGAGCTCCGCTATGCGCTGGTTGGCGATCTGCGCCTGCGCCACGAGCGAGCTGATGTTCTGCGCGTTGCGGCTTATAAGCTCGCGCGCCTCGTCGAGCCCCCGCGAATAACACTTGTGCATGGAACGCGTTTCCTCGCGGATTTCAGCGCGCAGGCTCCTCAGGTCCTGCACGGCGTCCGAGACGCAGTGCATCATTTCCGCGCGCACTTTCTCCATGTGCGAATACGTGACGTAGGTAAGTTTCGGGTCGGGCTTTTCCGCGTGAAATTCGCGTATCCTCAAAACGAGGTAGTACGCGCCCAGCAGCGAAGTCAAAACCACGAGCCCCGTGCCTATAAATCCGGCGTTTTCAATTTCCATATCCCCGATTCTATCCGAACGCCGCCAAAACGCAAAAATACTTTTGATACTTTTGATTCTTACCGCGGAAGCGCATTCGCCGGAACGCGCGGCTTCGCGGAAGCCGGCGAACCCTAAGAGAAAAGATTTCCGCAAAAAGGCACGGCGGGGCGCGAAGTTTAAGAGAATGCGCTGGCGGCGGTCTGGAGCGGTGTTCTGGACGGCCCGCTGAGCGTGATGAACAGCGTGGTGTGGGACCTGCTGGATGCAGGCACCCAGTACATCGACAGCATCGCCTACTCGGCCTACTACGCATCTCTGGGGGCGGTGATCTGATGGCGGAGGAGCTTACCTTTCATCTGGAGGAGTTCGAGGGGCCGCTGGAGCTGCTTCTGGCGCTGGTGACGAAGCACAAGATGGACCTGCACAACATCCCCATCCTTGCGCTGATCGACCAGTACACCCGCACCGTGGAGGCCGCACAGGCCGTAGACCCCGACGTTTCCAGCTCCTTTATCGAGATGGCAGCCCACCTCGTGGAGATGAAGAGCTACCTGCTGCTGCCCCGCAGCACCGAGGGTGAGCGGATGAAGCAGGAGCTGACCGGCCAGCTCATCGAGTACGACCAGTGCCGCCGGATGTCGGCTGCGCTCCGCGCCGCCGCCGAGGCGTCGCCCACCTTCGTCCGCCCGCCGCTGCGGCTGGAACGGGACGAGACCTACGCCCTCAACCATCTGCCGCAGGTGCTGGCCGACTGCTGGGAGGGGCTGATGGGCCGCACGCCCGCCCGGCGCGTCCCGACGCAGGCGGTCTTTGAGCCGCTGGTGGCTGCCCCGCAGGTGTCGGTGAGCAGCCGGGTGGTGTACATCCTGCGCCGTCTCATCGCGGGCGGCGCGGCCCGGATGAGCCAGCTCTTCGCCCGCAGCCAGAGCCGCAGCACCAACGTGGCCACCTTTCTGGCCCTGCTGGAGCTGGTGCGCGGCGGGCGCGTCACCCTCGGCCCGAAGGGGGAGCTGGCCATGCAGCGCGGACGCCTGCCCCGTGAAAAGGCAAAGGAGGAAGAATGAACCAGAAACAGACCAAAGCTGCCGTCGAGGCGATGCTTTTTGCGGCGGGCGACCCGGTAAGCGCCGATAAGCTCGCCGCCGCCGTCCAGCTGCCCCAGGCCGCAGTGGAGACTGCGCTGGAAGATCTGCGCGCCCGCTATGCCCGGGAGGATTCGGGCCTCTGCCTGCTCCATCTGGACACCCGCTGGCAGCTGGCGACCAAGACCGAGTGGGCCGACTGCATCCGCCGCCTGCTGGACGCGAGGCGTTCGGTGCCCCTCGGCCCGGCGGCGATGGAGACGCTGACGGTCATTGCGTACAATCAGCCCGTCTCCCGCGCCTTCATCGAGCAGGTGCGCGGCGTGGATTCCTCGTCCAGCGTCAGCAGCCTGCTGCAGAAGGGACTCATCGAGGAGGCGGGCCGCCTCGATCTGCCCGGCCACCC
>ENA-UEQL01001673-UEQL01001673.1-human-gut-metagenome-genome-assembly--contig:-NODE-1673-length-15253-cov-10.129283_pt1 | contig 15253 bp, 15 predicted proteins | sample MGYA00242905_ERZ507926 | MGnify/ENA primary metagenome ERZ507926 (study PRJEB26167, sample SAMN06115531) | human gut metagenome | host: Homo sapiens | place: China:Henan | collected 2015-09-09...
ACCAAACCTACACCGTGATGGGAACAACCTCCAAATAAAGAGGAACCTCCATAATTCTCCCAAAACAAGGGGCTGCCTACACTTGTCAGACAGCCCCTTGTTTGTATATATACTCTCTTAGTCAGAGAACTTGGCGCAGATAAACTCGCGGTTCAGACGCGCGATATTAGCCAGCGAAACCGACTTCGGACACTCGGCAGCACATGCACCGGTGTTGGTACAGTTACCGAAACCGAGTTCGTCCATCTTCGCAAGCATATTCTTCGCACGCTGTTTAGCCTCTACCTTACCTTGCGGCAGGAGTGCGAGTTGCGATACCTTGGCAGCCACGAACAACATAGCGGAACCGTTCTTGCAGGCAGCAGCGCACGCACCGCAACCTATACACGAAGCCGCGTCCATTGCCTCATCAGCCGCCGCCTTGGAGATAGGTATGGCATTGGCATCAGGTACACCACCTGTATTGACACTCACGAAACCACCGGCTTGCATAATCTTGTCATACGCTTGACGGTCCACCATCAGGTCTTTGATAACAGGGAACGCACGGCTGCGCCATGGTTCAACGGTAATGGTCTCGCCGTCGTGGAACTTGCGCATGTGCAACTGACAAGTGGTGATGGCGGAGTCTGGTCCGTGCGGGTGTCCGTTCACATACATGGAGCACATACCGCAGATACCCTCGCGGCAATCGTGGTCGAAAGCGATAGGGTCTTTATGCTCACTGATGAGTTGCTCGTTAAGAATGTCAATCATCTCCAAGAACGAAGCACCTTGGAAGATGTGCTTTAACTCGTAGGTCTCAAAATGGCCTTGCGCCTTCGGTCCGGCCTGCCGCCAAACACGAACTTTTATATCAATATACTGATCCATATTTGTTTAGTAGTTTAATTGTTAGAAGTTAAGAAGAAGTTTAAGTGGTTGATTTTATTTAGGAGTTCAGTAGAAGCCTAAGACTATGCCAACATATCTACTATGGATGCGAAGTTCGAAAGGGTTTAACGGTAGTCCCATCTCCATCTTTAGGCATAAAACTAAATTGAAGATTAGTTAACAAACGGCTAATCTCCACGACAAGCAGTTCCATACTTTGCATATCGTTTTCAGAAATATAACCCAACAATCTTGAAACTTCCAATTGGCTCATAACTTCCATTAGAGAACCATAAGACAATTCCAAAAAGTGAATCTTTTCCTTGTAAGAATAGCGTGTGGTACCTTCAGCAATATTTGAGGTTACAGAAACTGCAGCGCGCCGTAACTGACTACAGAGCGCGAATTGCTCCTCTTTAGGATATTTCTTTAGTAGTTGGTACACTTTTGTAACCATTTCCATGGCTTTTGCATACACTACTAATTTCCTGTAACCTAAATAATCCATCCGGTTAAACCATTAACTTATTAACTTTTTCAACTTCTCCTAAACTTCTCAACTCCTTAACTCCTCAACCAGAAACTAACTCTTATAATTTCTCGTCTTTCTCTCCGTAAATTCATAATCCAACGGCTCTTTGATAAGTTCGGGTTCGCTGTCCTCGCCGGTGTATTTCCAGCAGGATACATACGAGAACTTGTCGTCCTGACGGAGTGCCTCACCTTCGGGAGTCTGATACTCCTCGCGGAAGTGTCCGCCACACGACTCCTCACGGTTGAGGGCGTCGAGTGCCATCAGTTTGCCAATCTCAATGAAGTCAGCCAAGCGCAGTGCTTTCTCCAACTCGTTGTTGAGTGTGCTTGCCTCGCCCGGGATATAGACGTTGCTCCAGAACTCTTTCTTGATAGCATCGATCTTCTCGATAGCCGTCTTCAAGCCCTCTGCGGTACGTCCCATACCTACGAAGTCCCACATCACGAGACCCAACTCTTTGTGAATCGAATCCACCGAGCGTTTACCTTGGATAGCCATCAAGCGGTCAATCTTGTCTTGCACTTTCTTCTCAGCCTCTGCGAACTCGGGCAGGTCGGTGGACATACGAGGTACGCCAATCTGGTCGGAGAGGTAGTTTTGAATAGTGTAAGGCAATACGAAATAACCGTCAGCCAGACCTTGCATCAATGCCGAAGCACCGAGACGGTTTGCGCCGTGGTCGGAGAAGTTAGCCTCGCCGATACAGAACAAGCCCTTCACGCTGGTTTGCAGTTCGTAGTCCACCCAGATACCACCCATCGTATAGTGGATAGCGGGGAATATCATCATCGGGTTCTCGTAGGGGTTCTCGTCCACGATTTTCTCATACATCTGGAAGAGGTTACCATATTTCTGAGCGACTACATCCTTGCCGAGGCGTTGGATAGCGTCGGAGAAATCGAGGAAGACAGCCAAACCGGTGTTGTTGACGCCATAACCTTTGTCGCAGCGCTCTTTGGCAGCACGCGAAGCCACATCGCGCGGAACGAGGTTACCGAAAGCGGGGTAACGACGCTCCAAGTAGTAGTCGCGGTCTTCTTCGGGTATGTCGCGGCCCTTAATCTCACCGCGTTGCAGTTTCTGTGCGTCTTCGAGTTTCTTCGGCACCCAAATACGGCCATCGTTACGGAGCGACTCTGACATAAGGGTCAGTTTGGATTGGAAATCACCGTGCTTCGGAATACAGGTCGGGTGGATCTGTGCGTAGCAGGGATTAGCGAAGTATGCGCCGTGGCGATACATCTGCATAGCCGCCGAACCATTGGACGCCATAGCGTTGGTAGAGAGGAAGAAGGTGTTGCCGTATCCGCCCGAAGCGATAACTACTGCGTGTGCGAAATAACGCTCAATACGTCCTGTGATAAGGTTGCGAGCAATGATACCGCGTGCGCGTGCCTCGCCGTTCTCGTCCTTAATCATCACGATGTCGAGCATCTCGTGGCGGTTATACATCTTCACTTTGCCTTTACCAATCTGACGGCTCAGGGCAGAGTATGCGCCGAGGAGCAATTGTTGTCCCGTCTGACCCTTGGCGTAGAAAGTGCGGCTTACCTGTGCACCACCGAAGGAACGGTTGTCGAGCAGTCCGCCGTACTCGCGAGCGAAAGGCACGCCTTGTGCGACACACTGGTCGATGATGTTGTTGCTGACCTCAGCCAAACGATAGACATTTGCCTCTCGAGCGCGGTAGTCGCCACCCTTGATGGTATCGTAGTAGAGGCGATAGATAGAGTCGCCGTCGTTCTGATAGTTCTTGGCAGCGTTGATACCGCCTTGTGCAGCGATAGAGTGCGCACGACGGGGCGAGTCTTGAATACAGAAGTTGAGTACATTAAAGCCCATCTCAGCCAACGAAGCGGCAGCGGATGCACCTGCCAAACCCGTACCTACGACGATGATGTCGATCTTGCGTTTGTTGGCAGGGTTGACCAGTTTCTGATGGTCTTTGTAGTTTGTCCATTTGTTCTCCAACGGACCTGCGGGAATCTTCGCCATCTCAGGCGTGATGATTCCTGTTGCTTGTTTTAGTGCCATATATTTGTTAAATTATTTGCAATGAATCGTTACTATTATTGGGGATAAGATGTTGTATAATATACTAGGTTATGTGAATCTGGAACTTCTATGATTTCTCGACATCCCCATATGTCACAGACATCATATAAAGATGAAACCATTGTTATTATGAATGGTTTTTCTTGTAATGTACTATTTTTTTCAAAATACTCTTCTATTGTGCAACCTAAATAATCGGACAGTTCCTCTTCGTAAAAATAAATTTCTGCAAGATTACCATTTACAAAATGCGGAATACCCCAAAATGTAATATCTTCAGATGCTATAAGAATAGGCAAGTAGTCCTTTTCACAAAAGGTTACTTTGTTTTCTGTTGTGTTGAATGCAACACGGAGTGAGGAATGTTCTGGCATAGGCATATAGTTTATCCATAACATACGGCTATAACATCCAATAGAAATACTACCATTAATGTACAATGCATCTTCTTCAGAAATAGCACCTTGTTCATATGCTTCTTCTATAATTGTAGAGTATTTATCTGCGTATTCCCACATTAGAGCACTATCCAAATTAAAAGCAATATCGTAAAACTCTTGGAGATTAACAACACTTTCATCAAAATTGTTCTTTACAAATTCCACATCGTCCATTTTTATATTATCAACACAACTGAATAACTGATCTTGAATAATAGGTATTAGTGTATCACACCCGTATATACGAAAATCTTGTAACACACGAAGTACATTTTCTAATATAGCAGAACGATCTGATAGGTCCGTATATTCTATAAAAGACTTTTCATTCAACAATTGACAAATGACATAGTTGTGTATTAATCCAGCATCCATTCCTATAGTAGTATTAATAGTAGGCACAGAGAAATCATTCCACATACTTATTGGATCACGGCGATCTATGTCAGTGAAATCACCTTTCATATTTGGACCGCCAAATGATAAATCCGTGGGATCATATACTTGCGCTTCCTCGCCTTGTTCAATATAGGCAATAATAGATAACGTTGCCCCAACTGCGGTACCACCAGCAAGAGCACCCCAAAAGCCACCAAGTATTCCTCCTATAATTTCTCCCTGCTGAAACCCTAATAGATCATAATACATAACACTGTTACTTTCTTCCTTCAATTCCTTAGTGTCTTGTTCTTCCTTATGTTCATTTTCTCCTTTGTTATTGGAGTCTTCATTGTATCTACTAGGCATTTGGGATACTTGATTACCTACAGGATAACACTTAACAAGGTATTCTTGATTCAATAATTGGATTCTCTCTTTCCAATCATTATTATTTATTGAAGATACCTCGTCTTGTCTATCAGAACATCCTACCATTAGTAGAGGTACTAACAGAGAACATAATAAAATTATAAATACTCGCTTTTTCATAATAAAATAGCAATTAAACATATACATGTAACATACATACTTATAAGAAAATTCTTACGGCTGTCTTGCACAAAAGAGAACATAGTTTTACATTCAACATTTTTTTCTTCCTTTTTACGCTGAAAATAACAGAACACAGATAACCCGATACATATCACTATGTTGCTAATGAGTAGCACTAAACTAACATTATGAGACATCCAAAATGTCCAATTTAAGTATGCTATATCTATACTTAAGAAAAGTATAAGAAGAAAAACAAAATACAGATGATCAATATTTTTATGTTTCCCTACGCCATACAAATAAGTTGCTACCAAGCATAGAAATGTGAATCCTAGTATTATTGTAGTTACATAAACTGGCCATTCTAATTTAAGGATATGAAAAAGTTTAATCAGGATAACAGATAGTACATTGAGTGCCGTTATCAGATAAGTAGTTTTATACAAATGTTCCATGGATAAAAGTTACATTACATAGATGAAACTTAACTGCTTATGCGCAGAGCATGCCGATACCTACGCCGAGGTAGTAGAATACCACGATAGCGAAGGGCAGGATAACGAGGGTGGCAACCACGGTACCGATGACGCGGATACGCTTCATCCATTTGAGGTTGTTCCAACCGAGTGTGTGCAAAGCCGACCAAACACCATGGTTGAGGTGGAACCACAATGCTGCCAACCAGATAATGTACAATGCGCAGTAAACTTGTCCCCAAACAGGTGTGGTGAACAATGCTTTTACATATGCTGCACCGTTCTGCGGATCAAAAGCCCCTGCCGTGGCACCGCCGGTCAGTTCTGCCAACTGCATACGGAACCAGAAGTTGTAGAGGTGAAGCACCAAGAAACCGAGCACGCAAGCACCCAAGATGAGCATGTTCTCCGATTCCCAATCCACGCCCTCACGCTTAGCGGTAACGGCGTAACGGTCATTACCACGCGCAAAACGGTTCTGAATGGTCAGATAGACAGCATAACAGAAGTGAATAAGGATGAGCAAAGCGAGCCCAAGCGTACCCACAATTGCATACCAATTGGCTCCCAAGACGGAGCAAATCCAGTTGTACGCTTCCTCCGAGAAGACCAGCGCCACATTCATGCAGCCGTGGAAGAGGAGAAAGAAGACCAGAGCGAGGCCGGTAATGCTCATAACGAACTTACGGCCGATAGATGAATCTTTTAACCACATAGTTTTTTTGATGATTTATTTAGTTATTATTTTGCCTTGTTGAGGTAGGTATGGTGCCCCAAATACGCGTCTGACACCATACAGCGTGCAAAGTTACGCAATTTTTCTGATATGCACAATATGTATTTTGTTTTTGCCAAGTGGCTTATTCAGTTACAGACAGTGTGTAGCGAAATATGTGTAGGTAAGGCTGACCGTTGCGACGGATTTAAGAGGGTTAAATAGGTATTAAGGCACTTATCCGACGATAGAGAAGGCCGATGATAGGTAGATAAACAACTGCTCTTCGCTGATTTGCTCTATCATCTCACCTCGCGCAACCGATATACGCCCCGTTTCCTCAGAAACAACGATAGCCATCGCATCGGTTTTCTCGGTCAAACCGAGTGCCGCACGGTGTCGCAAGCCGTAATGCTGCGGTATGTCTTGGTTCTTAGAAACAGGCAATATACAGGCGGCACTGAGCAATTTTCCGTCTTTGATAATCAGTGCGCCGTCGTGTAGCGGTGTATTTTTGAAAAAGATATTCTCTATCAGTCGTGCGGAGATACGCGCATCGAGTCGCTCGCCCGTGTCGGCATACTCGCTCAGGTCTTGTTTGCCTGCAAAGACGATGAGTGCACCGGTTTTCGATTGCGACATGTGGCGACACGCTTGCGCTATCTGCTGAACTCGCTTGTCGGTGGCATTCTGTTCTTCCTTGCGGTGTCGGAATTGGAAAGTACTAAATCGCGCACCTACACGATAGAAGAAACTGCGTATCTCCTCTTGGAAAATCACAATCAGCGCGATGGCACCCACACTGATGATTCGGTCGAACAACGCACCGGTCAGGTCTAATTGGAAAACGAAACTGACCAAGAACCAAACCACCAAGAATGCAAGGATACCCCAGAACAGGTTAGCCGCACCCGAGCGGCGCAACAAGCGAAAGGCCTCGTACAAGATGAGTGCGACGCACAATATATCTATTATGTCCTTAAACCCGAATTGGAATGCCATAACCTATTGGTTTTGTTGCAGTTGATTGTAGATAGCGATAGTTTCTGCCGCGGCTTTGGTATCGTGTACACGCAGGATCTTCGCCCCACCGAGCAGGGCCACCATATTCACCGCCGTTGTGGCGTTGAGCGACTCTTCTTGTGTAATGCCTAATGCTTTGTAGAGCATCGACTTACGCGACAAGCCGGCTAAGACGGGGCGGTCTAATACCGACAACTCGTGCATTCGGTTGAGCAACAGGTAGTTCTGCTCTAAAGTCTTGGAGAAGCCAAAGCCAGGGTCGAGAATGACATCGGCGACGCCTAACTGCGACAGTCGGTCTAAGCGCACTTGAAAATACGCTATCATATCCGAAAGCAAGTCATCGTAGTCGGTAAGTGTTTGCATAGTGGCGGGTGTACCGCGCATGTGCATTAGGATATAAGGCACTTGCAGCGATGCCACGGTGTCGAACATCTGCTTATCCAACTCGCCGCCCGAAATATCGTTGATGATAGCCACGCCTGTCTCTTCCACGGCTCGCCGTGCCACATTCGCACGGAAAGTATCCACCGACATAATGGCGTCGGGAAACTCGCGCTGTATGGCCGAAGCCGCCATTTTGACGCGCCGCCATTCTTCTTCGGGCGACACCACGGGTGCTCCCGGACGAGTGGAATAGCCACCTATATCTAAGATGGCAGCACCGGCGGCCAATGCACGCTCGGCCGCACGCAATACCGCATCCTCGTCCGCTAAGCGCGTGGACGGAACAAAACTGTCGGGCGTGGCATTCAGGATAGCCATCACTACGGGCTTCTCCAATGAGAATAAACTCCCCCGTATATTCAAAAACTCTGTATGCATAACTGAGTACAAAGTTACAAAATTCTTCTCAAACACACCACCAAAATGCCCCGAGAATGTATAAAAATCTGTGATTTGAGTGGAAAATACATTTTTTTTCTACTTTTTCGGAGTTTTATTGGTCAGAATGACTTTTTTTTTGTAACTTTGCAGGCTGAAAATCGTAAATAACTTCATACACCTATATGATGAACAAAGTATCTAAGTATCTGTTTTTGGCTTTGGTCGTAGCGTTGAGTGGCTGCAACTCGCGCGAATTGAACACAAAAGTCTCCAACACCACGGGTTGGAACTACTATGATGTAGAGACCACCAATTTTGAGGCAAAAGAGGGCGTGGGCAATGTAAACCCCGTAGGAATGGTGCCTATCCAAGGTGGTACCTTTACTATCGGTGAGAAAGACGAGTTTATCACCGCTCCGCGCAACAATGCTTCTCGGTCGCTTACCGTAAGTTCTTTCTATATGGATAAGTACGAGGTAACCAACCTCAACTGGAACGAGTATCTCCATTGGCTGGAGATCGTGTTTGGGGCGACCGCTCCCGAGTTGGTGGACAAGGCACGCCCCGACCACACCGTATGGCGTGAGGACTTGGCGTACAACGACCCCTACGAGGACAACTATTTTAAGCACCCCGCATTCTCGTTCTACCCCGTAGTAGGTGTCACATGGGAGCAGGCTATGGCATACTGCCAATGGCGTACCGATCGTGTCAACGAGATGGCGCTTGTTAAAGCAGGTGCTATCGTAGTACCGCCGTTTGCTGACTTGCAGCCGACCGACGACGAGGCATACAAAGACGAATGGGAAACCGCTACCGGATACGAGATGGATTCATACGAGGAGGTCAGTCCCGAAGACCCCGAGGAGACCATTACTATGTATCGCCCCTCATACGAGTATATCCGTGATAAGTTTGTCTTCAACACCGAGAAATACCTTCTCGACGATACCTACAACCCCGATTTTGGTAAGAAGCCGATGTACGACTCGTATGGTGTAGAGCGTAAGGTGAACCGTGCGGACGGTATCTTCGTTACAGGTTACCGTCTGCCTACCGAGGCTGAGTGGGAGTTCGCGGCTTATGCGCCTATCGCAGGCGAAGACGGACTGACCATAGAGGGTAAGATTTATCCGTGGTCAGGCTATCACCCACGCGACTTGAGTAAGAAAAACGCAGGTCAGTTGCAGGCTAACTTTGTTCGTGGACGAGGCGATATGATGGGTGTGAGCGGTGCTCTGAACGACCACTATGTGATCACCGCACCTGTAGATGCGTATGCACCGAACGATTTCGGACTCTACAACATGGCAGGTAATGTCAACGAATGGGTGCTCGATGTCTATCGTGAGACCAGTTACCAAGAACTGTCTGAGTACAACTCTTTCCGTGGTAATATCTACACCACCCCCATACTAAGCGAGGACGGCGCATATCAGATTGACTCTACCGGTTGCATCCGAGTTACCTATCGTGGCACAGATGACCGCCGTGATGTACGAGACGGTGACTTCGCTTCGCTCATCGATACCGACTACCCGCTGGATACCGTGGCTGTGGCTAACCTCACCGAGGTGAAGACTGACCCGACCGATATACTCGCACCGAGAATCACAAAGAACACGCGCGTATATAAGGGTGGTTCGTGGGCTGACCGTATCTATTGGCTCAACCCCTCTACCCGTCGTTACTTAGACCAAGACAAGAGTTCCAGCAAGATTGGTTTCCGCTGTGCAATGTCCACACTTGGCGACCAAATACCGAGTACTGATACACGCAAATAAAGGAATAATCTTTAATTCTAATCAGATATGAATATCCCAACTAATCTGCGCTACACGAGCGACCATGAGTGGATTCGTGTAGAAGGCAATGAAGCCTATGTCGGAATCACAGACTACGCACAGTCGGAACTTGGTGAGATCGTCTTTGTAGATGTAAACACCGTAGGTGAGACCGTAGCCAAAGGCGAGACTTTCGGTTCGGTAGAGGCTGTAAAGACCGTTTCTGACCTCAATATCCCCGTTACCGGTGAGGTATTGGAGTTTAATGAGACGCTCAACGACCAACCCGAATTGGTCAACAACGACCCTTACGGCGAAGGTTGGATGATTAAGATTGCTATCAAAGACGCAGCCGAACTCAACGACTTGCTCGACGCTGCGGCCTACGAGGCACTCATCAGCAAATAAGGATATAGATAAGAGGTGCTGCAGCGTTAGCGGTTACGGGGGTATCTGTTGTAATACCTAAATGCTCTGCTATGATACCTAAATGCTCTGCTATGATACCTAAATGCTCTGCTATGTAACTATGCAGCAGGATATGTAAGGTCGTTCGGATGATTTCTTAGGCCGCTTACATTCTGTACACGCTATTTCTACACTCTCTACTTGTCTTACCAAAGAGACTTTTTTGATATACCACAAGCGGTTGCTCTTACGGGCAACCGCTTGTGGTATATATCATACTTGTTTTACATTATGATTGTTTAGATCATACTTGTTTCATGGGGAGTACTTAACCTATAATGGTTAGTTATCGTATAGGGATATGTCGGATTTACTGCCAACAAGTATATAGTTCCCCAAAAATTATATGTCTAATTATACGATGATTATATGTTTCATAGTCCCCACCCAGCGACATCCCCTCCTCCGGAGGGGCTTGGGGAGGTCAATTATGCATTATGCATTCTTCATTATGCATTGTATTACGCATCGAATTACAAGCAGTAGTAGGGCGATACCGCCTATATACGCCAATATCTTTACCGCTCGCGGGGTGTATCGCTCGGGCGGCAGGGTGCGTATCTGCTCGCGGGTCTGATAGACGGTATCACAGGTATGGAGCGTGCGATAGCGGATACGGTCGCGATACCTATCCACATACACCGTATCGCCGCTACTGTACTCGTGTATATAGATACTGTCTATCCTATACACGCTATCGCTTCTCGCCGAACTCGTCCGGGTGCTGTCGGCGGTAGCGATCGGCAATACGCCGGTTCTCGATATACTGCATCCGCTCGTGAGCAGGACAAGCCACATCATACAGAGGAGCAGCAGGCTTAGGGTCAATGATTTCCAGATAGATCGTTTCATGTTGCTGTTGGGTTTGTAGTAAGAGTTCGGTCAGTCGGTCTTCCTCCTCGCGTGTAGGCACGAGGATACATCCCGACGAGTGGCGGGGTTTGGTGCCTACATGGAAGCGTATGCCCGACCGCCCCGGCACACTGTTCACCACCGGCAGCAGGCGTTTGAAACGAGGAGAGGCGGTTACGTTCACCGTGTACCATAGCGCAAGTATCTCTACCCCGCTACGCTCTAAGGTCAGGCACCATAGACGACCATCGATATATAACTTGCCCGGCAGAGCCTCGCCCTGCACCGAGCCACGAACTAATGTCAGTTTCATACTAATGTATATTTTAAGAACATATAATTATCTTATAATTAACCATATAATTAATGAGTAATTCATGGTAATTATATGTTTCCTTATGCCTCACTCTGCCCCCTATGGAGGGGATTGAGGAGGTCAGGGCTTAGCGTCGTTTTCTGTAGTGATAATCCACGCCGATGAGGGCACCGGCAAAGGTGAGAGTCTCGCCGTAGGCGGTCAGTACGGTAGGGTCGATATACCCGGCAGGCGGTAGAAAAAGGGCTGTGGCAATCAGTCCCAAACCGAATACCACAGCCAACACCGCCAACCATAATTCAATCCGCTTCATCGTCAATTCATAATTGGGTGTTCCAAAAACATATAATTGCCATATAATTAACTATATAATGGATGAGTAATTCTACGATAATTATATGTTTCCTAGTCTCTACCCCACACATCCCCTCATATAGAGGGGCTTTGGGGAGGTCAATTATGCATTATGCATTGAATTACGCATTGAATTACGCATTGTACGCGTTCCACTCTTGGTTGAACACATATCGGTAGAGCGTCTTGTATGCGCTCTGCGCAGCGAAAGCGGCTTGGTCGGCAGCCATCTTCGATGCATCTTTCAGACGCTTGCGCGTTGCCGATGCCACGCTTTTGAACTTAGCACGCTGTGCCAACTCGCTCTCCGAGGGCATCGTGCTGCGCTTACCGTAGCGCACTGCGAACTTGGTACTGCCGCGGTGAGCGAAACCCACTGCGCTGTCCTTACCGATCTTGCCACACACATCCTTTACAGGATACTCAAAACTTACTTTTGCCATACTCTTGTTGGTTTTAGTGAATGAATAAAGGTTTTTGTAATTCATTATGCATTCTGCATTATACATTATGCATTGCATTTGAATTACGCTGCAAAGATACATCAAAAACGCCTCCCCCGTTGCGCATAGTGCGCAATAGTTGCTATGATGATATACGAATATAGTCTCTATTTCTTTATGAGGTTTTTTACCTAATTTTTGCGCATACCATTTTTTTGCAGTAACTTTGTCCCAAGTTTTATCAAACACCTTACCACTTACCCACAAATAACCACACCACCATGCCACTACCTATCAACATCAACTATCTCATCAACCGAAAGGTCGAATCCAACCGACTTGAGTGCAAAGCAGGCTGGAACCCCGACAAGATATACCACACCATCTGCGCTTTCGCTACCGACCTTGACAACGAGGGAGGGGGATATATCATCATCGGAGCAGAAGAAGAAAATGGTGTCATCAAACGACCCGTCAAAGGATTAGATGACAATACTATCGACACCATACAACGACAGATGATCGGCTTCGATGCCAAAATACAACCTACCTACCGATACATCACATCCGTCGAACAAATCGACGACAAAAACATACTCGTACTATGGGTACCAGCAGGAGCCAACCGACCATACACCGTACCCGAAAGCGTGGTAGCCAAAACCTCACAACCCAAATTCTATATCCGAAGCAAAGCCTCTACTATCGAAGCCAAAGGAGATACACTCAACGAAGTACACCTACTCGCCAACAGAGTGCCTTTCGACGAACGAGGAAACGAAAATATTACACTCAACGACATCTCTGCACTCAGACTATACGACCACTTGAGAAGCGTCAATAGCAAACTCGCCGACGACTTCTCACCTGCCGCAATCGCAGACATTCTCGACAAGATGAACCTGCTGGTCGGACCACCCGAACATCGACTAATCAAAAATGTCGCGGCTATGATGTTCTGCGACACACCCGAAAAATTCTTCCCCTATACGCAAGTGGATATTGTGCAATTCCCCGAAGGACGAGTGGAAAACCCCGACTTGATGGTGGAAGTACCTAAAATAATAGGTCCTATACCAAAAATCATCAACGAGACACTATCCTATCTGCGAACGAATGTAATCAAACAGCACATCATCAAACCTGCCAACTCGGAGAAATCGGAAAAAGCATTCAACTACCCCTACCAAGCACTCGAAGAGGCTGTCGTCAATGCTCTGTACCACAGAGACTACCAAGAACCCGAACCTGTCGAGATAGCCATCGAACCAACAGGTATCGACATACTCAGTTATAGCGGCCCCGACCGCTCTATCAGCGAAGATGCTATCAAAGAGGCTCGCATACTCAAAGCAAGACGATATAGAAATCGACGATTGGGAGACTTCTTGAAAGAGTTAGGACTAACCGAGGGACGAGCAACAGGAATACCTACCATACAAAAGCACCTCAGGCTCAACGGCTCCCCTGCCGCTACCATACAAACCGATGAGGATAGATCATATTTTCTTATCACTATCCCATGCCGAGAGGATATGATTAGAATGGAGGATATAGATACACCCGACTCCGATGACATACTTTCTACTACACTTTTTAGTGTACTTAAAAGTCCCAACTTACAAGTTTATATCGCTGATAATGTGAGCGTTACAGCACTTAAAAATCAACTTCAAAATTTGTTTTTACAAGTCTACTTACAAGTCTGGGACAAAGCCAAAGTAAAAAGAGAAAATTTGATTGAAGCAGTGATAACGACATTCGGGAATCTCTATCGGCGCACGGAACTGTCTGCCGGGGAATTAGCTGCATGCACACAAGTCGGTACTCTTTATCAGTTCCGGCGCAATATATTAGACCCTATCATTGCCAACGGATATGTAGAGATGACTATACCCGACAAACCCAAGAGTTCCAAACAGACCTACCGCCTCACTTCAAAAGGCATAGACCTGTGGACTGACAACCTACTCGCTGCGACCGAACAGTCGGAAACCAATACAACTACTGCAGAGAAGTATTAGTAAAAATTAGCCCACCACAACCCATTATATGTTTCATAGTTTTCCCCTTTGGAGGGGCTTGGGGAGGTCAATTGTGCATTCTTAATTATGCATTCTTAATTATGCATTATGCATTGCGCTATGCGTTGGCTGACACGATTCGCCGCACTTGGGCCTCGGAGAGGAAGAAAGCATTGCCGGTGGCGGCATAAGCACGCATAGCCGGCATGCCCTCACGCAACAGCGAAAAAAACATCTCGCATATCAATCGATTGCGACGACTCAACAGTTGATTATCTCGTTTCATAAGTAGTTGTTTTTTATAGACAGACCTCCCCAAGAGACAGACCTCCCCAAGAGACAGACCTCCCCAAGAGACAGACATCCCCAAGCCCCTCCAAAGGAGGGGATGTTTGCAAAGAGGGAACAAAAAGAACATATAAGACAGACCTCCCCAAGCCCCTCCAAGGGAGGGGATGTTTGCAAAGAAGGAACATTAAACATATAAGACAGACCTCCCCAAGCCCCTCCAAGGGAGGGGATGTTGCACAGCAGGAACATTAAAATATAATTATGCATTATGCATTCTTCATTATGCATTTACTTACATTTTGACAAAAGCGAAGATGCGGTTAGGTCTCGGTTAGGTCTCGACAAGCGTTCGACAAAAATGAGGAATGTAGAGATTGCCATTTTGTTACCACCACTTCGACCACAGGTTACTTTTTGATATTTGCGGAAGATAAGGTACCAGTAGTACCAGTTACCAGTTCATTTTATAAAATACACACCCGCCCGCGCGTGTGCGGGTGTATATATACAGAATCAACTGGTCCAACTGGTACCGGTACCGTCATCGGAAATAGTTGCATAGTACCTCTTATTCGTTTTTACTTCCTCGCTACTGCGTTGATATACAAGCCATCCACGCACTTTTTGCGGACCACGCCTTACACATTTGAACCCCTGTTTATTGAGCAACATCCCCAACCTATTGAGCGGCATCGGGCGTTTGATACTACCCTCACGCACAAGCACATCGCTGATCTGTGCCGTCGTCAAGAACTCGCCCATACCTTCCGCCGGGACATCGAATAGGACGCTTAGCAGTTGTTCCTCGTTGTCTTGTGCGCGGAACTCGTCCTGGTGCTG
>ENA-UEQL01001674-UEQL01001674.1-human-gut-metagenome-genome-assembly--contig:-NODE-1674-length-15247-cov-5.611536_pt1 | contig 15247 bp, 14 predicted proteins | sample MGYA00242905_ERZ507926 | MGnify/ENA primary metagenome ERZ507926 (study PRJEB26167, sample SAMN06115531) | human gut metagenome | host: Homo sapiens | place: China:Henan | collected 2015-09-09...
TTGTCCTCAGGATAAAGCGAGGTCAGTTCAATGCCGATAGGCAACAATTGCTCTATTTCCGCCAACCTTTCGTCCACTGCTTTACCCACAGCTACCACATTATCCTTTGCTCCACTGGCCACACCTATACCGATAGCACGTTTACCATTGACCCGCATCAAGGTTGAAGGCGGATCATAATATCCACGCTCCACTGTTGCAATATCCCCCAAACGGGCTTCCCGTCCGTCTTTGCTGATAATCAACTGGTTTTCTATATCTTCCAGACTGGTATAAGTCCCTTCCGTACGCAAGCGCAACTGATAAATTTCTGTCGCTATATCTCCTGTATTCACCTGTATGTTCTGCTTCTGCAAAATGCCCATAATCGAAGTGGGATCAATACCCAATGCCGAAAGTTTGGAGGTAGATATCTTGACATTGATCACTTCGGTCTGCTCTCCGTATAACATTACTTTCTGTACTCCCTCAATCGGAGTCAACTGAGTACGGATACGCTGTGCCCAGTCACGCAAATCGGTATACGAGAAGCCCTCATCAGCTGTCAAAGCATAATAAATACCATACACATCACCAAAGTCATCATTTACAGTAATGGTAGACGCCCCACTGGGCAACTTGGGTTGTATATTCGCCACTTTACGACGTAATTCGTCCCATTTTACAGGCATATAATCCGGATCAATCGTAGGCTGAAGTTCAATAGAAATCTTAGACAGTCCGAAATAAGATTCCGATTTAATCTGATATACATCTGTCATGGACTGAATTTCACGTTCAATCGGTTCCGTAATCAGTTTCTCCACTTCATGTGGATTCGCTCCCGGATACTGGGTAACCAATACCGCAGTCTTTATCACGAAAGGCGCATCTTCTTTCTTAGGCAGCTTGAAGAAGGAGATTACTCCGCCTATCAACAAAATAGCCAAAAAGAAATAGATAACCTTCCGGTTCTCCAAAGAATATTTTGGAATATTCATGATATGCTCTCTCCTTTTTTATTCTGTTAATATTTTTACTTGCTGGCCATCTACCAGATAAGACGCTCCGGCAGACACAACCTGTTCGCCCGGTTCAATATTTCCGGATACTATCAGGTCGTTACGTCCTACAATAATTCCCTCATCACTGACTTTACGCAGTTCTACTTTCTGTGTAGACGGATTATATATAAATACGATCTTGCTATTCAAGTTATTATCAAACACTACAGCGGACAAAGGCACTGTAATTCCTTCTTTTACCACATCATTCTCAATATTGACAATAACACGGCAAGAAAAGCCCACCGATACCTTATATTTTTTCAAATCAAATTCCGGATCATCAATGTAAAGGAATACAGGAACTCCTGCCCCATCGGGAGAAGCCTCTACATACTCCTTTACTTTTGCCTGAAATAATTTTCCTTTATAGGCATCAAATTCTACGTAAATAGTAGAAGGAGAAGTTACATAAGAAATATTCGTTTCGGGGATAGTGAACTCCACTTGCAATTTAGCCGGATTAATCAAACACACCACTCCTTGTCCTGGCTGTACACGCTGATAGTTTTCAACATATTTTTTTTGGATAAAGCCATCAAATGGAGCGCGTAGCTTGGTGTCATTCAATGTGTTTTGCGCATTTTCAAATGCCGATTTGGCATTGGTATACGAAGCTTGGGTCGTTTCGAACTCTTGCATGGAAATAGCATTCTTGGCCAACAGTTTCTCTGCGCGTTGCATCTGTGATGACGCCTTTTGGAATGAAGCCCTCTTAGCGTCATAATCCAGTTTGTAATCTGTCGGATCAATTTCGGCCACTACCTGTCCTTTCTTCACCCGTCTCGAAGAATTTGAAGCAGACAATGCTTCTGGTAACTTTATTAACATTTTTTGTACTTCAACTAATGCTTTGTTTGTCTGTGCAAAAATTGTAAGATTCTTGCTTTTCCGAAAATATTTAATTGAATTCCATGCTCCAAAAGCGGAAACAACTGCAAGTATCACGTTAATAATTGTCAAAACAATATCCAACATGCCCATTATTCTCCCAGTCTTGTTTTCTTATAGTACTGAAGAATCCGAACATAGTTATCGTACTCAGATGCAAGTTCCTGCGCATTCTCGTCACTCCATGCAAACTGTCCAATTACACCTAAAAATCCTTTTTCCTTCTTTCCCCAATACTCCTCATCTTGTAAAAATTTAGACAAGGTATCATAATCAAATACTCTTCCATCATCCACTGTTTGACAAATAAAATCAAACCAACGTTCCTCATCACAAGGATGCGATGAGCCAGTAGACTTATTTGCAGTATTACAAAATAAAGTTAATTTATTTAGTGCCGATTCAGAAATATAATCAAGTGGGTTAAAACAACCCGATGACGGTCCGACAACTTTAATATCTTCATGTGTTTGACCATACACTTTAGCTATATCATTATAAAATAAATCGAGCAACTGATTATATTCCTCAATAGTCAACTGGTTCTTTTGTAGTGGAACAATATTACAAACCTTAACATATCCGTCACGCCAGGTATCTTTTCCATAATAAATTGAGACCTCAGCATGAGGGGCTTGATCTCCGACATAATCAGCAAGAATATAATCTTTCAACATCTGATTACGTTTTGGCTTAATCCAATTCGTAGGAAACACCGTATATATATTTTTTGACAAGCTGTCTAATACCGGTTTATTTCCCACAAAACTGAGTTCTTTATACACATGCATGAGCTATTCCTCCTCTCAATTCCTTCACATCTCAGCCGATCACCGAATCCCTGATTCTTAGATCGTTGCCTGCTGCTCACCACGAAGAGGTGTGCAAAGTTTCGAGCAGCAAAGCTGTGAGAGGTTTCCCACAGCTCAAATATAACCATTTAAAAACTAGTTTTCAAGGGCACAGGTGAAATATACATCAACCTGTATTGCTGTATCAAGGCTGCATTCAAACGACGTAGCCCTTGCTCTTGATGACCTCCACGACCTGAGAGACATATTTCTGGCAGGTATCGGGGTCGGGGGCTTCCACCATCACACGGACAAGCGGCTCGGTGCCGGACTCGCGCACCAGAATACGACCAGTATCGCCCAGTGCCTCAGCTACGGCCTTGACTGCTGCCTGCACTGCTTCATCATCCTGTGCAGCTTTCTTGTCGGTCACACGGACATTCTCCAGAACCTGCGGGTAGATCTTCAGCGGCTCAGCCAGCTTGCTCATGGGCAGTTTCTTGGCAAGCATTACTTCCATCATTTTCAGACTGGTCAGGATACCATCACCCGTACTGGCGTACTTGCTGAAGATAATATGACCACTCTGCTCACCGCCGATACGGCAGCCGTTCTTAGCCATGTACTCATAGACGTACTTGTCGCCCACAGCGGTCTTGGCGTAGCCGATGCCCTTCTCATCAAAAGCCTTATACAGCCCAAAGTTGGACATGACCGTGGTAACGACGGTATTGGTCAGCAGTTTGCCACGCTCCTTCATATAGCAGCCATAGATGTACAGGATATGGTCGCCGGTGATAACATTACCCTTCTCGTCTACGCACAGGCAGCGATCAGCATCGCCGTCATAGGCAAAACCGATGTCCAGCCCTTTCTCTACCACGAACTTCTGCAGGCCCTCGATGTGGGTGGAACCAGCATTGTTGTTGATGTTCAGGCCATTCGGCTGATTGTTGATGACATAGGTGTCTGCCCCCAACGCATCAAACACGCTCTTGGCAATGTTCCAGCTGGCACCGTTGGCGCAGTCCAGACCGACCTTGACACCCTTGAAGGAGTAGATGCCCAAGGAGATCAGGTAACCCATGTAGCGGTTACGGCCGGACACATAGTCTACAGTGCATCCGATATGTTCCCGGTGAGCAAAAGGCAGCTCCGGCCAGTCCTTATCGAATACATGGAGCTTTCCGTCAATATAATCCTCCACCAGCAGCAAGGTTTCTTCCGGCATCTTTTCGCCGTAGCAGTCGATCAGTTTAATGCCATTGTCGTAGTACGGATTATGGCTGGCAGAGATCATGATGCCGCAGTCGAAGTCATCCACGCGGGCGATGTAAGCCACAGACGGCGTAGTGGTGACGTGGAGCAGATAAGCGTCCGCGCCGGAAGCGGTCAGACCAGCCACCAGGCTGTACTCGAACATATAAGAACTGCGGCGGGTATCCTTGCCGATGACAATACGGGCAGGGTTCGTATCGCCGTTGCGTTCCCGCAGCATATTGTAGTACCAGCCCAGGAAACGACCTACTTTGTAAGCGTGGTCAGCAGTCAGAGTGATTCCAGCTTCCCCGCGGAAGCCGTCAGTACCAAAGTATTTTCCCATTATGTAATTGTATCCTCATCCAAAGAGTGAATATGCGAATATGTATATGCTTTAGCCGAGGGTATCCCTCGTTGTCTGCTGCTCACCACGGAGAGGTAGCATACTTGAGCAGCACAGCCATGTGGATTAACACATGGCCGATAAATCCTCGAAAACGCAGAGTTGTTTATCACGGAAGATTTTTTTCTATGAACTCAGAAACTATCTTTTCGTATTTCTCTGGATTTGTTCTATAGCATTCCTTATGTGTTGCACCAGAAACTATATATAAGTCTTTTTCGCCTTGACAACTGTCATAAATCTTATATGCCATCGACAGAGGTGCTCGATTATCTTTATCACCATGAATAATTAGAATTGGCACATTTGTCTTTGATACCGCTACGCTTGCATCTGCGTCTTTCAAGTCAAAATGGCCCCAGATTTTTGTTCCCACATTTACCATCTGAGTAAATATATCACTTAACAATTCATAACGCAGTTTATTCTTGCTCCCTACCTTTATCATTTCTAAAGGCGTTGTAAAGCCCGCATCATCAATGATTCCACAAACAGACTTTGGTAAATTCAAGTCACTACTCATCAATACGGCAGCCCCGCCCATAGAAAATCCCATAAGATATATAGGCACCTGTTCTCCAAATTCAGAAGCCACCCAATTTGCCCAGTCACAACAGTCATATCTTTCCAACACACCAAGTGTCGAAATATTTCCTCCGCTCTCACCATGTGCTCGCAAGCTTACTAGTAGGAGGTTCCATTTATGCTCTTCTGTAATTCTGTAAATTGGCACTCCACATACATAGCTATCAGACCAAAGTCCATGAAAAAAGATTATAATTGGTGCATTTTTCTTTCTTTCAAAATAATGGCCGACTAATTTCACTCCATCAGATGCCGTGATCGTAATCTCCCTATTTGGCTCATTCTTTATCTTGTACGCTTCTGTTATTATTTTATACTGCCATTCATCAGCGATTTCTAAATCCGGCCAGTGTATTTCTCTTCTTGAGCAAGCCCTCTGAAAAGCATATTTACTTGCCACTATCAGCACCATTATTCCGATGACTAAAGTCAGCAGAAATATTAATCTATTTTTCCCATTTATATGTGCTTTCGTCATAAAAAACACTTCCATATAGCTTATACAGAGTTACATATACTAGCCTGATTATGCATTTAGCCGGATAGATATCCGTTGCCTGCTGCTCACCACGAAGAGGTAGCATATTCGAGCAGCACAGCCATGTGGCTGTGCACATGGCCGATAAGTATTAGTCTCTGCGGAACAAGTCACGAGTATAGACCTTATCCTGCACGTCATCCAAGCAGCTATCATAGCGGTTGGCAATGATGGCTTGGCTGCGCTTCTTGAATTCTTCAAGATCGTTCACGACCTCGCTGCCGAAAAAGGTAGAGCCATTCTCCAGAGTCGGCTCGTAGATGATAACCGTTGCGCCCTTTGCCTTGATACGCTTCATGACACCCTGAATGGAACTCTGACGGAAGTTATCGGAGTTAGATTTCATGGTCAGGCGGTATACGCCAACCACCACATTGTGTTCCTTGCTAGGATCATAAGCCTCGTTTGCTTCATATGCGCCAGCGATCTCCAGCACACGGTCAGCAATGTAGTCTTTTCGGGTACGGTTAGACTCCACGATTGCTTCAATCAGGTTCTCCGGCACATCAGCGTAATTGGCCAGAAGCTGCTTGGTGTCCTTGGGCAAGCAGTAACCGCCGTAGCCAAAGCTTGGGTTGTTGTACTGATCACCAATACGAGGATCAAGGCACACACCCTTGATAATTTGCTGCGTATTCAGTCCCTTCATCTCCGCATAGGTGTCCAGCTCGTTGAAATAGCTGACACGCAGAGCCAGATAAGTGTTGGCAAACAACTTAACAGTCTCGGCTTCCGTAAAGCCCATGATCAGGGTGTCGATATTCTCCTTGATTGCACCTTCCTGGAGCAGGCCTGCAAAGGTGTTGGCAGCCTTCACCAGGCGAGCGTTATCCACATCAGTACCCACAATGATACGGCTCGGGTACAGATTGTCGTACAGAGCTTTAGACTCCCGCAGGAACTCCGGGCTGAAAATGATGTTGTCGCAGTGGTACTTTTCGCGCACAGAAGCCGTGAATCCGACCGGAATCGTGGACTTGATGACCATGATGGCATCAGGATTATACTGGATCACCAGCTTGATGACAGCTTCTACTGCAGAAGTATCAAAGAAGTTTTTCTTGCTGTCATAGTTAGTAGGTGCTGCAATAACTACAAAATCCGCATCCTTATAGGCAGCTTCAGCATCCAGCGTGGCAGTCAGATTTAAGTCCTTTTCTGCCAGATACTTTTCAATGTACTCGTCCCGAATTGGGGACTTCTTATGGTTGATGAGGTCAACCTTCTCCGAGATAATGTCCACTGCCATGACCTCATGGTGCTGGGACAACAGCGTGGCAATGGACAAACCGACATAGCCAGTACCTGCAACTGCGATTTTCATAGTCTTCCCCTCTCTTCTTATTCCATATAAAACTCTTTATACCACTCAGCAAACTTCCGCAGGCCTTCACGCAGTGGGGTATGGGGCTTAAAACCGAAGTCACGCTCCAACGGCTCAGTGTCAGCAAAGGTCACAGGCACGTCACCGGGCTGCATGGGAACCAGCTCCTTGTGAGCCTCAAAGTCATAGTCCGCAGGGAGTACACCGGCACGCACCAGCTCCTCCGATAGGATCTGCACAAAGTCCAGCAGGTTCTCCGGGTTGGAGTTGCCGATATTGTAGACTGCATAGGGCGGGATGGGCAAACCATCCTCGCCATTCTTCTTTTCAGGAGCTTTCGCCATCACACGGACAACGCCTTCCACGATGTCATCCACATAAGTAAAGTCCCGCTTGCAGTTGCCGTAGTTGAAGATCTTGATAGTTTCGCCCTTCACCAGCTTATTGGTAAAGCCAAAATATGCCATATCCGGACGACCAGCAGGGCCATAGACCGTGAAGAACCGCAGACCAGTAGAGGGGATATTGTAGAGTTTGGAGTAAGCGTGTGCCATCAGCTCATTGGACTTCTTGGTAGCCGCATACAGAGAAACCGGATTGTCCACCTTGTCATCGGTGGAGTAGGGCACCTTCTTGTTGCTGCCGTAGACAGAGCTAGAAGATGCATACACCAGATGCTCCACGGGATAATGGCGGCAGGCTTCCAGAATGTTATAGAAGCCAATCATGTTACTCTCGATGTAGGCGTCCGGGTTTGTAATAGAGTAGCGAACGCCAGCCTGAGCACCCAGATTGACCACAATATCCGGGTGATATTGCTCAAAAATGCTGTTGATAAGTGCCTTGTCCGCAAGGCTGCCCTTGATAAAAGTGTAGTTCTCGAACTTCTGAAGCTCCGCCAAGCGAGCTTCCTTGATACGAACGTCGTAATAATCGTTCATGTTATCCAGACCGATGACCTTGGTATCCGGCTCGGTAGTCAGGATACGCTTGGCAAGGTTGGAGCCGATAAAACCGGACGAACCAGTTATAAATACTGTTTTAGCCATTTCTATCACCCTTACCCTTTTCTCCACACCATCTTATTAACTACGTTTACATACCCCTGAATGATGCGAACCACCTTCATGGACACGGTCTCGTCCACGTAGTCGGGGCAGGGCTTACCCAGAACGCCCTTCTGCTTCATCTCGATTGCCATATCGGTGGCGTTGAGCAGTTCCCGGGTGGTAATGCCAGCCAAGATGAAGTCGCCGGCTTCCAGTGCCTCGGGGCGCTCGGTGGAGGTGCGGATGCACACGGCGGCAATGGGATGACCAATGGACAGATAGAAGCTGCTCTCCTCGGGCAGCGTGCCGGAGTCGGAGACGATTGCCAAAGCGTTCATTTGCAGCTTGTTATAGTCGTTGAAGCCCAGCGGCTCGTTGACCCGGACCCGAGGGTCCAGCTGGAAGCCGCTCTGTTCCAGGCGGTGCTTGCTGCGGGGATGGCAGGAGTACAGGATCGGCATATCATACTTTTCTGCCAGCGCATTGATGGCGGTAAACAGGCTCAGGAAGTTCTTTTCAGAGTCGATGTTCTCCTCACGGTGGGCGGACAGCAGAATATACTTATCCTTCTCCAGTCCCAGACGCTCCAGCACATCGCTTTTCTGGATCTTCTCCAGATTCATGTGCAGCACCTCTGCCATAGGAGAACCTGTCTGGTAGGTACGCTCCTTGGGCAGGCCGGTATCTGCCAGATACTTCCGGGCGAACTCGGAATAGCACATATTCACGTCAGAAATTACATCCACGATGCGGCGATTGGTCTCCTCGGGCAGGCACTCATCCTTGCAGCGGTTGCCGGCCTCCATGTGAAACAGCGGAATGTGCAGCCGCTTCGCAGAGATGGCAGACAGGCAGGAGTTGGTATCGCCCAGCACCAGATAGCCCTCCGGCTGCAATTCGGACAGAAGCTCATAGCTCCGGCCCAGAATATTGCCGCAGGTCACGCCCAGATTCTCGCCCACCACGGGCACCAGAATGTCGGGGCCATATTCCCCGAAGGTGTTCTTCAGTTCGAAATCCTCCCAGAAAACGGTAGAAAGATTTCTGTCCCAATTCTGATTGTAATAGACCACGCAGCAGTCAAAATATTCCCGGCAGCGCTTGATAACCGCAGCCAACCGAATGATTTCCGGACGGGTGCCGCAGCCAATCATAACCTTGGTTCGCCCATCATTTTTCCATGTAAAATTGTGTTCCATAAAATTCTCCTAACGTCAACCGGTATCTCCTCTTACACCGGCTCGAAGAAAGTGTCCGGATGGTTCGGGTCAAAGATCTCATTGCAGGTCATCACCGTCACCAGATTTTCCGTCTCCGACAGATTGATGATATTGTGAGTCCAGCCGGGAATCATGTGGACAGCCTCGATCTTATCCCCAGAAACCTCAAACTCCACCGTTTCTCCGGTGTTAATATTCCGTTCCTGAATCAGTCCGTGACCTGCCACCACAATGAACAGCTCCCACTTGGAGTTGTGCCAGTGCTGTCCCTTGGTGATTCCGGGACGGCTGATGTTGATGCTCACCTGCCCACAATCGGCGGTATGCACCAGTTCCGTGAAAGAGCCACGGTTGTCCACGTTCATTTTCAGAGCGTACTTAAATTTGTCTGTGGGCAGATAGGTCAGGTACAGGGAGTACAGTTTCTTTGCAAAAGAGCCGTCCGGCATCTTGGGCATCATGAGGGTCGTGGGCTGCGCCTTGAACTCCTGCAACAGATCCACGATTTCGCCCAGCGTAACCTTGTGGGTCACAGGAACACAACAATAGCGGCCATCTTCTTTCAGGACAGTCTCCACACCGTCAAACTCACAGTGCTGTTCTTTGCCTTCCAGCAGGTCAAACATCCCTTCTACAAGATCGTCGATGTACAGCAACTCCAACTCGGTGCTGCGGTCGTTGACGGTGAAGGGCTCATCATTGGCAACCGCCCAGCAGAAGGTGCTGACGGCGCTGTTGTACTTGGGGCGGCTGTGGCCCATCAGGTTCACAAAACGGTAGACGGCAACCTTAGCCCCAGTCTCCTGAGCATACTGGAAGAATAGTTCCTCGCCAGCCTTCTTGCTGCGTCCGTACTCGCTGTTGCCGAAACGACCAGCCAGCGTGGCCTGAATGGAAGAAGACAGCATGATGGTTGCCTTGTTGTTGTGCTTTTTCAGGCAGTTCAGCAGATCAGATGCAAAGCCGAAGTTTCCCTTCATGAAGTCTTCCGGGTTCTCCGGGCGATTCACGCCTGCCAGATTGAATACGAAGTCTGCTTTCTGGCAGTACTCGTCCAGCTCCGCCGGGGTGGAATCCAGATCATACTCGTAGATTTCTTTAATATCCAATGCCGGGCGAGTCTTGTTCTTCCCATCCCGGATGTTTTTCAGGTTGTTGCACAGGGCGGTTCCTACCATGCCCTTGGCACCTGTGACTAGAATGTTCATTCTCTCACCTCTTAGTATACTGCGGTGCAGTCCTGAATATCTGCGCCATCCGGCACAGTTGCATGATTGCAGATGGTGCAGTTGCTGCCAATGCGGGTAAAGTTGCCCACAGTGGCACCGGTGCGAACTACGCTGTTGGTGTAGATAAGGGCGTAGTCCCCTACCGTCGCATCACAGTGGACCTCTGTTCCGGCATTCAGCAGAACACCGTCGCCAACGGACGCACCGTTCTGGACACAGGCATTTTGCAATACCACACAACCGCATCCCAACTTTGCGTATGGACTGATGTAGGCACTGGGAGCAATGATGTTGGGGAACGCATAGTCAAGTGCTTTTGCTTTCTCATACACCTGTGCCCGAAACCGGTTATTGCCGATGCCCACCACCAGCAGGTCATAGTTTTTCCGCAACTCTGGTAAATCGGAAAGACCTCCAACCACCGGAATGCCACAGATCTCAGTGTCCACGTCTTGTCCATCATCCACAAAAGCACAGTCGTATTGGAGCATCGCCTGTTCCGCCACCATGCGCCCGAAGCCACCGGCACCAACCAGCAGCAGTCTTTCTTTAGACATTGGGGATGCCCTTCAGTGCGTTCTGGACATATTCCGTGGTCAGAATCTTCTTGACAGTGCCTTCCACATCCAAGCGTTCGGTGTTGTGGCTGGTGTAGGACTCGTCTGCCATGGTATGTACCTCGCCCTTGACCACAAACTTGTCGTAGTTCAGGTCACGGTTGTCAGCGGCAACACGGAAGTAGTGACCCATATCCTGGCTGCGCAGACGCTCCTCACGGGTCATCAGGGTCTCGAACAACTTCTCGCCGTGACGAGTGCCGATGATGTTCGTGCCGGTATCGCCGAACAGCTGCTGGACTGCCTTTGCCAAATCGCCGATGGTGGAAGCATCAGACTTCTGGATGAACAAATCACCGGGATTTGCATGTTGGAAAGCGAACAAGACCAGATCCACAGCCTCGTCCAGGTTCATCAGGAAACGGGTCATGTTGGGATCGGTGATGGTGATGGGGTTGCCTGCCTTGATTTGGTCGATGAACAGCGGAATGACAGAACCACGGCTGCACATGACGTTGCCATAACGGGTGCAGCAGATGGTCGTGCCGCCCCGCTCAGCTGCCACACGGGCGTTTGCGTAGATGACGTGCTCCATCATGGCTTTGGAGATGCCCATGGCGTTGATGGGATAGGCTGCCTTGTCGGTGGACAGGCAGACAACACGCTTGACCCCGGCATCAATAGCAGCGTGAAGGACATTGTCAGTACCGATGATGTTGGTCTGAACCGCCTGCATGGGGAAGAACTCGCAGGAAGGAACCTGCTTCAGAGCAGCAGCATGGAAGATGTAATCAACACCAGGCATAGCGTCACGGATAGACTGGGGGTTGCGGACATCACCGATGTAGAACTTGACCTTCTTGGCGTTCTCCGGGTGCTTGGCCTGAAGCTCATGACGCATATCGTCCTGCTTCTTTTCATCACGGGAGAAGATACGAATCTCCTTCAGGTCAGAATCCAGGAAGTGCTTCAGAACGGTAGAGCCAAAAGAACCAGTACCACCAGTAATCATAAGGGTTGCGTTATCAAATGCAGACATTTTAAATTTCCTCCATATCAATCTTATTTCAACAGTACACATCTTAAATTCAGAAGAAATTAATCATATACTGTTTTCCATCTTTAATGTTAAAACGAGGCAAATCGAACCGATTGGATTCTGTAAAGCAATTTGTTGGATGCCCCGTCACACCAAAAGCTGCTTTATACAGATTAAGTTTCTTCAGAAGTTTAATCGTATCCGAATTGAACTGGCCATGCGGATACGCGTAGACATCAACGCTCTTACCGATGATTCTTTGGAGAGTTTTCTTTGACTCAACAAGTTCCAATTCTTGCTCACCAACACTTAATGTCGTCATAACTCGGTGAGATACTCCATGCGATCCTATCGTAACCAATGGATCCTTTGCCATCTCTTTTAATTGTTCTATAGAAATATATCCTGGTGTATCAAGAAGATCAACGGGCACGAAAATTGTAAATGGTATTTCTCTGGCCTTAAGTACCGGATAAACCACACGGAATACATCTTCGAGACCATCATCAAAGGTCAGTAGATATTTTCCATTGTTCTGTGCTTTAAATGTTAAATAATCCGACATCTGCATGAATTTTCGGTCTTGTTTAAGGAGTCTTATAAACTGATCATATTGAATAATGCAATCGCTTACAGGAGTAATATTTCCATCATCAACATGATGTAGCATTAAAACATAAGATGCAGGAATTCTGAAAAAAAGAGATTTTAATACTTTTTTCATAGCTTTTCTTTCCTTTTCAAAACTCTACCTCTAACTTGTGCTAGCTCACTTTCAGTTAAACCAGCTTTAAGGAGAATCACCAGATATATGATAACAAATAACAAACATTCGAAAGCAAAAGCGATCCAAGTCACCGGACAATATCGATTCACTATTGAAAGAACGATTGCCGGAACGAGTAACGCAACCCATGTTTTTCCAATAATACTCTGATAAATTTTCAACATTGGAAATCCAAATTTCTTATAATAGTACAAATTCATAAGAATTAAACTACCAATGGTCCAGCTCACAGCTGTTCCGAAGCAAGCAGCAAAATAGCCGAATTTCCTTGTTCCAAAATAAGTAATAAATGCATTCAATCCCGTTGTCGAAAGTAATGCAACTGTTTGAAAACCAAGGAGATTTTTGCCTTTAATACAGCAAGACAAGCATTCACACACAATTCAAAAATTGACGGAATCATCAGAATCAAAGTAATGTAGTATACGTCTTGAAAGCCATCTCCAAGCCACAAATAAATGAAGTTTTTCCCCAATACAGCAAATCCAACAAAGGCGGCTCCTAGTAAGCAAAATTGGACTCTTCCGGTGTTAACAATAGTTTTTTGAACTTTTTTTAATCCATCTTTTTCTTCTAAGATTCCAATAATTGATGGCAACAGCACACCAGAAATTGCAGTTGATAATTGCTGAAACATTCCGAAGATTGTCAACCCCATCGAGTATACCGCAACGGCAGCTGCGCTCACAACGGCGCCAATAACAATGTTGTCCAGGTTTCCATTGACTTGATTGACAATAGATGTTGAAAAGATTAAGAGTGTATACTTAAATGACTCCGAAAAAAGGGAAGCATCCCAATGCTCAAAGCGCACTCTAGTCTTGTGTTTGACAAATGCCCAATAAATTTCAATCATTAAAAAAACACTTGTCAGAGTTAAATTAATCAGCACCAGACCCATCGAATTAGGGTAAAATTGTAAAACAATAAAAACAAGCAGTATACGGCAAACCAATCGAACTAGCTTGATTCCATTTCCGAACAGAAAATCATTATATCCCGTCACAATTCCGTTAACTACATTTTCAATGATACATAGCAGCATATTAATGCTAAGAACGAGGAAAAGATTTTTTGCATGTGCTAATTGATCAGATGTAAATGTTGCCTTATAAATATTACCAAGTTGTGAATATACTCCAGTGCATACTATAGTTACAAGAAGCAATACTATCGTTGCCTCCAGAAAAAGAATAGCTATTAGATTCGGGATGTCTTTCTCTCGGTTATCTGATTTGTATTTAGCAATATACCTCGTTACAGTTCCACCTAATCCAAGATCAAGAATCATCAAGGATGAACTCAATGAAGCAACCGTCTTATACATACCATATTCTACGGTTCCTAATCTTGACAAAATATATGGTGTAATCAACAGCCCATACACTGCATTCAACACAATTAGTATATATGAGAGCAATGCTCCCCCTACTACTTGTTTTTTTTCACTCTTCATTAATCCACTCTCCAAATCATTGCAAAATGTCTTATAGATTATTATGTTTTAATCTATATAATTTGTAGTATAAGCGTGGCGAAATAGCAATAACAGCAATCCATATATAGGGTATCCTGAATGTGGTAATCCACTCTTTTGAAGCGCAAAAAAGCCTAGCTTGTTCTCTGAGACTGTCATCAAGTTCCCTTTCGTGCTTCTTATCTTTCGCTGCAATAAGCGCATTGCTAATCAAGAAGTTATATTTAAACTTTGCGATTAAATTCTTATCAAGCGAAATCTCTCTTTTTTCCATTTTTTTGATAATAGAAAAGCAACTCATAGTTTTATTTGTGAATTTACAATGAGTTTGACTTCCTTCCCTGTACAAATATCCAATACGGTCATTAACCGATATGTGTTTAATATAACTCCCTGCGCGCAACTGATAATCCAAGTCTTCGTAGAAATGTATAGACTCATCCAACTCAATTTGTTGAGCAATGCTACGTTTGAAAACAGAAAAAACGAGTCCGGACGGATAGACACGATCTGCTAAAAGTCTATAAAACGAGTTATCGTCGGTACTTATGTTGTGTGGGATATTGAGTTCTACAACATTACTCTTCTTTTCATTCCCCCAGTAGTATCCAGATGTGACAACAACATCCGGACTTGATTCGTCGATTATTTTTTTAATTTCTTTAAAATAGAAAGGGAAAATATAATCATCGCTATCGACAAATGTAATATAATCACCCTTGGCACATGAAATACCATAATTTCTTGCCGCAGATACACCACTGTTTTTTCGGTGATGAACAGTAAATCTACCATCTATCTCTGCGTATTTATCGCAAATACTTGATGATTTATCTGTTGATCCATCATCAACTAAAATCACTTCAAAATCACTGAATTGCTGATTTTTTATTGAATCTAAGCAATTCGGTAGAAATTTTTCTGTATTAAAAACAGGGACAACAATGCTTAGTAACATACTCCCTCCTGTAATCCTAACAAGTTCTTATTCAAGCTATTAAGTACTGCATTAATAATACAAAAAGCAGTAAATAGCCACTGAAAGCCCGCCAAA
>ENA-UEQL01001677-UEQL01001677.1-human-gut-metagenome-genome-assembly--contig:-NODE-1677-length-15235-cov-11.698773_pt1 | contig 15235 bp, 8 predicted proteins | sample MGYA00242905_ERZ507926 | MGnify/ENA primary metagenome ERZ507926 (study PRJEB26167, sample SAMN06115531) | human gut metagenome | host: Homo sapiens | place: China:Henan | collected 2015-09-09...
CATCGTGGCCGGATTCTGGACCATGTACAACCAACTTTTTTTCACCTTACCTGTCTTTATCTCACAATGGATCGACACGAGTGTGCTATACCATTTTTTTGAAAAGTACATTCCTTTCATCAGCACGAATTATAGTCCGGCTCCGGGAGTTATGGATGCCGAATTCGTGACAAACTTCGATACCCTATACATCATTATCTTCCAAATTATCGTGTCAAGTATCGTGATGCGCATGAAACCTCTTAAATCCATGATTTCGGGATTTTTAGTCTGTTCCATAGGAATGGCTCTCACCCTTGATCATCACCCTTTTCTTGCATAACGTGCTTTTCACGCTAGTTGCGATACTGATCTTCTCGTTGGGCGAAATGGCCGGATCACCGAAAATCACAGAATATATCGGTCGAATCGCCCCACACGATAAAAAGGCCCTCTACATGGGATACTCCTTTATCCCCGTTTTCATCGGTAACGTCTTTGCCGGAATCATCTCCGGTGTAGTCTATCAAAATATGGCGGATAAAGTGATGATCACTCGTCAGTTTGTTGCCGAAAAAGGCCTCCAACTACCGGACGGTTTGTCAAATAACGCCTATTTCGATCATGTAGCCCAACAGGTCAACCTCACCCCTAATGAGTTAACCAACCTACTATGGAACGAGTATTCCCCCTCCGACATATGGATGGTAATACTGGCTATCGGACTAGGTACCACTTTGTTGCTCTACATCTACGACCGGGTGATAAATAAAACTAAAAGATAAAAACTAAAGGGAAAAAGTTTAAAATCTAAAATCTTAACATCCTCATTCTGCAACGGACAATCAATAAAGCATTATATTTGTACTCGTAACACTAAAATAAAAGCATAACATGAAAAAGAGTTATATTGTAATAGGAGTAATTATCGTCATTGTGATTGGAATCTTCATGTGGTTCAAAGGAAGTTACAATCAAATGGTAACCCGGAGTGAGAATGTATCCTCCCAATGGTCGAACGTGGAAAATCAATACCAACGTCGTCTAGACCTGATCCCGAACCTCGTGAACACGGTGAAAGGCTACGCAGAGCATGAACAGAACACGTTGACTCAAGTCGTGGAGGCCCGTGCAAAAGCCACGCAAATGCGGGTAAACTTTGATCAACTGGACGAGCAAACCATCCAGAAGTTCAATAATATGCAAGGCGAACTTTCCTCTGCCCTCTCCCGTTTGATGGCGATCTCCGAGCAATACCCGGACTTGAAAGCTAACGAGAACTTCCGTGACTTACAAGCCCAACTGGAAGGAACAGAAAATCGTATTGCCGTTGAAAGACGCAAGTTTAACGAGGAAGTGAAAGGTTATAACGCCACAATCCGCAGGAAGTACTGATGACCATCGCATAATTTTTATTCAACTCCACATCTGTTAACGGAACAATATGAGGATTTTCAGTACCGACATCTTCCATCGGAATAAATTCATAAAATACCCCATAGTCAATCATCAGTAACATGGAAGGATCACTGAAATCATTTTGTAATCCGAAAAAACCTTCACTGGCATTGTATGTTTCCATATAATGCATCTTGTCGCTACGAATAAGCTGTTTATATTGTTCGCGATAAGGAGTAAAAGCAACCCCTCCATGAAAAAAAACTTCCAAATCAGGCCATACTTCCGCCAAATTATCCGTTCCCTTCACTTCCAGAATATGTTTCAGTACAGCCATCATCCATGACGGCACTCCTGAAAGATTGGTCACATTCTGATTCATTGTGGCACGAGTAATCCTTTCTACTTTTTCCTCGAAATCACTCAGCAACGCAATCTTTTTATCGGGCACCCGAATCAGATTGACCAACGGATTCACATTTTCAATCAATATGGCAGAAAGGTCTCCTACAAGACTTCGTTTCACATTATAGTTTGGTGCATGGCTTCCTCCAAGAATCAGACCTTTTCCAGAGAAAAAACGACTCTCAGGATTTTGTTGGAGATACAGCGCCACTGCATCCATACCACCCGCATAATGAATATCATGAAGTCCCTCCCTGCTGACAGGAATAAACTTACTTTTGTCATTAGTTGTTCCTGAAGATTTGGCAAACCACTGCACTTCTCCACGCCACAGGACATCTTTCTCTCCATGACGCATCCGTTCCACGTATGGCTTGATTTCTTCGTAAGTCTGTATAGGTACACGTTGAAAGTCTTGATATCTCTTTATGTCTTTATAGCCATATTTCAATCCCCACTCCGTATGGGCCGCATCCTTCATCAGCCGGCAAAACACTTTATGTTGGAGCGCCTCAGCCTGAGTTGCATACAAGGCTGTCGCTTTTTGTCTGGGCTTGAATAGCGTACTAATTAATCTGGTAGAATTCATTTGTCTTAGTATACGATTCGTTATATCTTGCAAAAATAGCTTATTTCTATATTATAATGGCTGATAACATTATTTTTTTTATAGTTTTCTACATTACTTTTATTTTTTGTTATCTTTACGGTCGCTTACAACTTAACATCAAAGGCTATGAAGATAGGAATATTGACATCAGGAGGAGACTGTCCAGGAATAAACGCCACAATTAGAGGAGTTTGCAAAACAGCGATAAATCATTACGGTATGGAAGTTTATGGAATTCATAGCGGATTCCGGGGATTGCTGGACAATGACGTAGAACCATTGACAGAAAAATCATTATCGGGCTTGTTAAATCTGGGAGGGACAATACTAGGCACTTCCAGAGAAAAGCCATTCAAGAAACGCCTGTCGGCAGCCTCGGAGGACAAACCGGCTTTGATGTTAAAGAATATCCATGATCTAGGTCTGGACTGTATCGTATGTATCGGCGGAAACGGAACCCAAAAGACCGCAGCCAAACTGGCCCAAGCAGGTGTGAACGTTGTTTCCGTACCTAAAACAATAGATAACGATGTTTGGGGAACAGACGTTTCATTCGGATTCGATTCTGCCGTAACCATTGCTACCGATGCCATTGACCGGCTGCATTCTACAGCCAGTTCACACCAACGTGTCATGGTTATTGAAGTGATGGGACATAAAGCTGGCTGGATTGCACTTTATTCCGGAATGGCGGGAGGCGGTGACGTGATTCTTATTCCGGAACTGTCTTATGATATTCATAATATAGGCAATACCATCATTGAACGCTTGAAAAAAGGGAAGCCCTATTCCATTGTTGTTGTCGCAGAAGGCATCAAAACCATGGACGGCAAAAAAGCCGCCGAATATATAGCCCAAGAAATAGAATATGAAACCGGATTCGAGACCCGTGAAACTGTACTGGGATATATCCAGCGTGGCGGCTCTCCTACTCCCTACGACCGTAATCTGGCCACTCGTATGGGTGGACATGCCACAGAACTGATTGCTTCCGGACAATTCGGACGAATGGTCTCTCTGCAAGGTGCGGAAATTGGCTCCATCCCTCTGAATGAAGTGGCTGGTAAATTAAAACTTGTCAATGAGAACCATGACCTGATTGTACAAGGCAAACGGATGGGAATCTGCTTCGGATAAGAAGCAGATTCAATCCTTTTCCATATACTTGGATGGAGACACTCCGAATTGCTCGGTAAAATGCTTTCGGAGCGTACGTGTATCACTATATCCTACCATTTCGGCTATTTCCTGAATGGAATACCTGTTCTCCATAATAAGGGAGGCAGCCTTGCTCATCCGTACACTCCGAATCATATCAATAGCAGCCAGTTCGCTACGTTGCTTTATTTTTCTATAAAGGGTAGGCTGACTCATATTCAATTGCTCCGCCAACATTTTTACATTAAAGTTCTCATTCGCCAGATTAGCTTCTATGACATGAATAATTTGCTGTATAAAATCATCCGGAGCATTATTCCCATCCGCTTCCGGTTCACTTTCCTGCTGCTTCAACATCAACGTCTTTGTATATATCCTCTTCAGGCGTTCCCGCTGGAGTATCAGGTTCCGGACTTTTGCCTTCAATACCTCCGGATTGAAGGGTTTCATCATATAATCATCCACACCTATTTTTGAAGCCTGCAACACATCCGCATCCTCAGCCTTTGCCGTCAGCATCAAAATAGGGATATGTGCTGTCCGAGGCTGCTCACGCAATTCCCGGCAACAGGTAAACCCATCTTTTACAGGCATCATTATATCAGAAATAATCAAATCCGGAATTTTACTCATTGCCACATCACCCCCCTCTTCACCGTTTGCCGCCTCATATACGGCATAATCTTTACAGAATAAAGAACAGACATAATGCCGGATTTCCTCATTGTCCTCAATAACAAGAAGAGATGTTTTTTTATTCGAAGGCTTGTCTTCCTGCCCTTCCGCCTGCATTACCGGTAACGGAAGAGCATATTCCTCCATCTCCGGAGCACCAACAATCTCATACCGGTCCTCTGCAAAATGTGCATTTCCCTCAGGAATCAATAATGTGAAAGTGCTACCCTTTCCGAGAGTACTGTCCAAATTCACCGTGCCATGATGAAGATCCATCGTATTTTTAACAATACGCAAGCCTATACCTACCTTATTAGAAAACAAAGGTGTATTTTCTCCGGTAATAAATGATTCAAAAATCCTCCCCCGTAACTCTTCCGGTATTCCTTTACCTGTATCCGATATGATTATACTGCAAAATGAATATCCATCTATCTCGATACGGTTCATCTTAAAAATCACCTTTCCATTCGGAGATGTATACTTAAACGCATTAGATAATAAATTACGGATAGCCGAACTTATTTTTTCCACGTCTATCCATAGCAAAAGTGGCTCATTCAGCGATTCAACCGTAAAGTTAATCCCTTCTGTTTCTGCCAGTTCATGAAAAGGATCGGTTATCTGCTTTGCCAATACCACTATATCGACTTTCGAAATCCGGAGTTTAATCATACCTGCTTCAATCTTCTGCACATAAAGCAAATGATCGACCAATGTCTGCAAAGAGGTTCCATTGCGATACATGGCAGCCAGTTTAGTATAGACGGTGTCTGAAGGGCGGACGGTTCCTAACAATTCCTGCAGGGGAGATAAGATTAAAGTTAAAGGTGTACGCAACTCGTGAGCTGCATTCGTAAAGAAATTCTCGCGTTCCATCCGAATCTGCTTCTCCTTGTCACGCTCTACAGTAGCAGCAAATATCTCATGTTCCAAGCGCAACTCATGCTCCAACCTCTTTTGCCGTAATTTAATACGCTGCATAACCATATAAACTATTATCCCTCCCAGCACCATCATACAGAAGCGGAAAAAGAAAGTTTCACTCCAATGAGGCAAAATCTCTACTCTCAACGAGGTTATTTTACTGTCTCTTTCATCCGGATAAATATTTTTCACCTCAAAAACATATTCCCCGGCAGGAAGGTTAGCATACGAAACTTTTTCCCCTCCGTTGGCCACAAGCCAATCAGGCTGATAAGGACGAAGCCTGTAACTATACTTCTGCTGGCTTTCAGAATAAGAAAGGTTATTGAACGTCAGCGCAAAGTCACGATTCGCATGATTCAACCGGACAAAAGGCGTATAGAAAATACTTTGTGAAAGAATGGTCTGCCCATTGACCTCTCTTCCTATCTCTACAGGTTTATTATTTACCTCCAATCCGGTAATCACGACAGATTCGGAAGTGGTAAACGCTTTAATGTCATCGGGGTTAAAATAAGTAAGATTTTTATTATTTCCCCAAAACAGGACATCCTCCCAATGCAGGACAGAACGGTTACTGCCCGCAATGTAATAATTATAAAACAAATGCTGATGACGGCTATAACGGGAAATACCTGAATTAGAGCCCAACCAGATTTGCCCGTCCGCATCCTCAGTCATGCAACCAATAAAGTTACTGCACAATCCATCCCGGGTAGTATATACATGAGTTATCGCATCCTGTCCGGGAGAGAAAACTGCCAGACCGGCCATGTATCCGACATACAAATTACCATCGGACGAAGCTAATAATGAACGAACGGAATTCTCAGCCATACCATACTTCTTTTCATAGCCGGTCTGCAGTTCTTTTTCATTTATCACTTTACATATACCATAATTCGCAGTGCCCAGCCAAAGCGTATGATCGTCGGTTTCAGCCATAGCACGAATATAAAGAGGAGACAAGTTCTGTAATCCGGATACTTTGAAATGTATCTTCTTACCCCTGTTCGTTTCACGGTCGAATAGCCAAAGTCCTTTATGTGTACCAATCCAAAAACGACCTTTGCTATCAAGAAATAAGGCCCAGACAGATGATTTGTTAAGGTCACCATCTTCCGTGATCAATCGCAATATTTTGAATGAGCGTTCTTTTTTATAATAACAGGTCAATGAACCATCTGAATTCCCAAACCATAAATTCCCTTTCTCATCTTTCAGACTGCACAACACTGTCTGTTGTTTTTTCACATCTTGATCTCCTACTTGAAAGAAGTCTATTTTTTCCGAAGTACCAAACGCTGTCCGGCTCCGCATAATTCCTTTATGGTATGTTGCCAACCAAAGATAATGATCGTCATCCGCTACAATAGAACAAATCTCATTATGCCTGTCCTGATAAAAACAATTATAAAACTGCATACGCAAATCCGACCAGATAACTCCTCCACCATCCGTACCAATCCACAGAATACCATGTGAATCGTAATAAGCCGCAATCATCCTCGTTTCAAGATTGCGGTACATCAAAGAAGAAGTGTTACTATAAACTTCTGTCAATATCTCGTCCTGATTATTTTTATCTATTGTCATCACCGTATATCCATTCCACGTTACGGCTAGATATTTATTCTCATTTAATCTGATAACACCGAAAACATCTGTATGAGAAAGTCTGTCGGATACCGGAGCCACATGATAAGTCAACTGCTTGATTTTCTCGGTTCGTTCATTGTAATAAATAACCCCATGAGCAATTGTAGAAATCCATATCCGACCATCATCATACAAAACAGAATTTACAGACAGACTACCGATACGCCCCAGGTCAATCACCCGAAAGGAATTCAGGTTTGTCGCATCCAGCAAGATAATTCTACCTTTTTCATCAATCAGACAGATACTTTTTTTATCCGAAGAATAAGTGATGGCAACCAAAAGATTATCCTGGTTATTCCAGCCTGTATATTTTTCTTGAACCCGGAGCCGAAGCTCACCCTCTTTTGATGCGCACCGCTTCATTAAATGCAACTCACTCCCGGAAATCACCCAAACCAACGAATCGTTCTTCTGCAATATCCCTCGAGATGGAATACCCTGTCCCGAAGAAGAAACCACAGACAAAAACCGTTCTTTTTTCAAATCAAATGCAGAAAAGACACCATTATCCACAAATGCCAGCACCCCATCAAAAGCTTCCTTCAAGTTTGAGATACTAGGATAACTATTACTTTGTTCAAAATTCGTAATCTGCCTGCCGTCATAACGGCTCAGCCCGTTTCGGGTTCCAAACCAGACGAAACCTTCTTTATCCTTATAAACAGCAGATACGGTATTGTCGGCCAATCCGTTTTGCATATTAAGCAGATGCACATCTTTTTCTAAAAACGCATAACACACATCCGGCAGTAATATACATACTCCAATTATAACCAGTGATAAGATTTTAAGGTTCATATTTAATTCATTACCTGTAGCAAAGGAATAAAATAAAAAAGAGATAACAACAAAGATTCACCAAAAAATATAGAGATGCATTAAACATGCATACTGAATGAAATGAACGTGTATTAAGCCACTTCACTGATTAACATACATTTGCAATGTATTAACCTAATGTCTAATTAAAAAACAGAGAAGCATGAAAAAAATCTCAATTCTATTTTTGATATTGCTTTGCAACTGTACATTCCTGTACGCCCAGCAATTCAGCATCACCGGTGTAGTCACGGATAAAAAGCTCAAAGAGCCTATTATCGGTGCCAGTGTCATTGTCAAAGGGACAACCAATGGAACGGTGACTGACCTTGATGGAAATTTCACAATCCAAGTTTCAAAAGAAAATGTGTTGGTTATCTCTTTTATCGGATACATCACACAAGAAATTAAAGTCAATGAAAACCAAACTTCGTATAACATTCAAATGTCTGAAGACACACAAACGTTGGATGAGGTTGTCGTAGTCGGTTTCGGTACACAAAGAAAAGCTAATCTGACAGACGCTGTAGCTACAGTAGATACTAAAGTACTCGATTCCCGTCCCGTCACTAACTTAGGCCAATCATTACAAGGTACTGTTCCTGGTTTAAATTTATCTGTTGGAGGCTTAGGAGGACAATTAGGACAAACTATGGATGTGAACATCCGTGGTACAGGTACTATTTCTACAGGTTCTAAAGCTGCTACGTTAGTTTTAATTGACGGTATAGAAGGCAATATGAACAATCTGAATCCGGATGATGTAGAGTCTATCTCCGTATTAAAAGATGCAGCCGCCAGTTCTATTTATGGTTCACGTGCAGCATTCGGCGTGATTTTGATTACTACTAAAAAAGGTAAAGCAGGAAAAGCCAATATCTCTTATTCCGGAAATGCCCGTTATGCCGGTCCTAACCATTTGCCGAATTTAATGAACTCCTACCAATTCGCTAACTATTTTAACGAAGGTAGTATTAACGGAGGAGGAAAAGCTATTTTTGATGAAGATACCATGGAACGTATCCAGCAATACATGAATGGTGAAATTACAACCAGCACTATTGCCAATGCAAATGGTAACTGGCAATTCCATGAAAAAGCCAATGACAATGTTAACTGGTACAAAACCCACTACAAATGGGCATGGTCTCAAGAGCATAACCTGAATATCAACGGAGGCAGTGATAAAAGCCAATATTATGTATCAACCAACTATCTGGATCAAGACGGTAATCTGCGTTACGGAAATGATTCCTATGAACGTATTTCAACCAATGCAAAATTTAATGCACAACCTTTTAAATGGTTGGATATAGAAGTTAATACTAAATATGTTTATACCAAATTAGACAACCCTCTTTACAGCGACATGAATGGCTTATTCTATCATGATGTGGCACGCCTATGGCCTACAATGCCGTTTAAAGATCCTAACGGCTACTATATGCGCAATGGAAAATTAGGACAACTTACGAATGGAAGTCGTTCCATTACCAGTAATAATAACGTTTATCTGCAAGGACAACTTGTTTTTCATCCTTTGAAAAACTGGAATATATATGCAAATGTAGGGTTACGCTTGATTGATCAAGTACAAAGACAGAATCTGAATAAAGTATATGAACACAATGTAGTCGGAGAAGCATTAGAACTGGCATACGGTGGAGAATACGCAGTAGGACAAACCGGAGCTATGCAATATTGGACTAAAGCCAATCATTTGACAACCAGCTTGTATAGTGATTATTCTTTTTCATTCGACGAACATCAATTCAAAGTAATGGCAGGCGTTAATACAGAAAAATACAACAACCGTTATCTTTCTGTAAAACGTATGGATCTCATTACTGAATCAGTACCCGAAATCGGCACTGCAACAGGCGAAGATAAAATTAATGAAGCCAGTGCTTACACTTGGGCTACAGCGGGTTTCTTTGGACGTATTAACTATGATTATTCCAATAAATATTTTATTGCTGGTAACTTACGCTATGACGGTTCTTCTCGTTTCCTCCGAAAAGACCGTTGGGGACTGTTCGGTTCGTTTTCTTTAGGCTGGAATATGGCGGCCGAAGATTTTTTCCCGGTAGATGAAAATATTATCAACCAATTAAAGCCTCGTGTATCCTGGGGTACACTAGGTAATCAAAATACGAATTCTTATTATCCCATGTATTTATTGCAAACAGTCAAGCCCAATGGAGGAAGCTGGCTAATGGGAGACTCTAAACCAACTGTTGCCGGTATGCCTGGAACAATTAGCAGTTCATTGACTTGGGAAACAGTACAATCCTTAAATATTGGTTTTGATTTAGGAATGTTCAGAAATCGACTTAACATAAATTTCGATTATTTTATCCGTAAGACATTGGATATGGTCGGTCCGGCTTCTGAAGTTGCTTCTATCTATGGCATCGGTATGCCGGCAAGCAATAACACAGACTTACGCACCAAAGGATGGGAAGTAGCCGCCAGTTGGCGTGACAGAATAGGACAAGTTAATTATAATATAGGCTTCAACATGGCAGATTCCCGCTCATTTGTCGACAAGTATCCCAACGAATCCAAATCACTCAACACCTATTATAAAGATCAGGAATTAGGAGCCATTTGGGGATATGTAACTCATGGAATAGCTAAAAGCCAATCGGAAATGGACGAATGGACAAAAGATAACAACCCTTCATGGGGCTCAGGCTGGGGCGAAGGTGATATTATGTTCGAAGACCTTAATGGAGATAAAGTAATCAACGAAGGAGCTAATACAGTAGACGATCCGGGAGACCGCAAAATTATTGGTAACTCCACCCCACGTTTCAGATTTGGCTTAGATTTAGGAGTTGAATGGAAAGGTATCGACTTTAGTATGTTCTGGCAAGGAGTCGCAAAACGCGATTTATGGCTGGATGGTCCCATGTTTTGGGGAATCTCGGGAGGAGAATGGCAATCAACCGGCTTAAAAGAGCATTTGGATTATTATCGCCCAGAAAATACAACTTCTGTATTTGGTCCCAATACCAATGCTTATTTTCCCAAAATGTATATGAGCAAAGATATGAATCAAAAAGTACAAACGCGTTACTTGCAAAACGGCGCCTATGCCCGTTTAAAAAATATCCAACTAGGATATACTTTCCCGACACAAATCATCAACAAACTACATATGCAGAAATTACGTGTATATGTCAGTGCCGAGAATGTATTGACTATCACTAGCCTACCTAGCGGTTTTGACCCAGAAACAACTTATTCAAGTTATTCTGATGGGAATTCCGGAAAAACTTATCCGCTACAAACAACTATATCTTTTGGACTACATGCAACATTCTAAATAATAAAACATATGAAAAAGATTCTATTATATACATTCATAGCCGCTGCAAGTGTTTTTACGACCTCATGCAATGATTATCTGGATTGCGAACCTATCACTTCTGTCAGCACCAATGTCTATCTTTATTCCGAAACAGACCTGGCTGCTTATGCTGCCAAATTTTATAATGACAGTGAAGACGAAAAAGATGACGAATATGGCAATATTCTTCCATCTCATGGTTCTGCCACTTATAATTTAGGATTATTCCAAAAAGATAACGGAACAGACGACCAAACCGCAGACTCACCAAGTAAACTTTTCGTAAAAGGACAGTACCATGTCGGTGATGATGACTTATGGCATAAATATTTCCGTAAGATACGTGCAGCTAATTACTTTATTCAAACTGTTACCGAACGATATGCCAACAGAGAAATATCCGGTAATAATGCAAATATCAAACACTATATTGGCGAGGTATATTTCTTCCGTGCTTATATTTATCTCACAGCATTGCAGAATCTAGGTGATTTTCCTATTCTGACTGAAATATTACCGGATGATTACAACGCCATACGTGAAGCTTCCAAACGGCGTCCACGCAATGAAGTCGCACGCTTTATCTTATCTGATTTAGATAAAGCCTACGAATATATGCTTCCCACTGCTCCCGTAAGCAATCGGTTAAACAAAGACTGCGCTGCATTAGTAAAAAGTCGCGCTGCCCTGTTTGAAGCAACATGGGAAAAATATCATAAAGGAAGTGCATTTGTTCCTGGTGGTCCCGGATGGCCTGGTGCTTCAATGGATTATTTAAAAGATTTCAGCTTTGACATCGATGCTGAAATTAAATATTTCCTACAGCAAGCAATAGAAGCAGCTGATATCGTAGCTCAAGGACATAGCTTGCACAACAATTATGCCGCACTATTTAATTCTATTGATTTAAGCGGAATAGATGAAATTTTATTATGGCGTAAATATAGTGTCAACTCAGATGCCACTTCTTTCCACTTTGTTGTAAGCTATTTACAACGCAATGGCGGAGGTAACACAGGTTATACGCGCTCCATGGTAGATTCTTATCTGATGGCTGACGGCCTACCTATTTATGCCAGTACCAGTTATCAAGGAGACGATACATACGAACATATCTTTACCGACAGAGACGGACGCATGAGACAGACGATTTTAAAAACCGGAGATCTGTTATCCGACGATCCCAATTTTGCTACTTGGATAAAGAAGAATGATGGATACGGCTACTTTTACCGCCCTGAAATTTTCGAGCCCCAAAAAGAAAATAGTAATCCGACCGGATACTGTCTGCGCAAAGGATTGAATACATCCGGAGATATGCAGTCAACAAAAGAATCCTATACAGGATGCCCAATCTTCCGTGCAGCAGAAGCCTACCTGAATTATATAGAAGCTTACTACGAATTAAACGGTAATCTAGGTGGCAACTGCGATAAATACTGGAAAGCTCTTCGTACACGTGCCGGTATGAGTACAGACTATCAAAAGACCATAAACAATACAGACATAAGTAAAGAAAAGCAAGATTGGGGAAGTTATTCTGCCGGTCAACAAATAAACACAACTCTGTACAACATCCGTCGTGAACGACGTGTCGAGTTGGTATCAGAAGGATTCCGTATGGCAGACTTAAAACGTTGGCGCGCTTTGGATCAAGTAAAAGATGTGCATGTGCAAGGATTTAATTTTTGGGATAGCATGTATCAACTGTATACAAACCCTCAAGCCGAAGACGCTGTAACCCCAATTCCCCAAATAACACTTTTAGAATATGGCGTAACAGACAAGACAGCCAATATTTCAGCAAAATCCGACCCATATGCAGAAGGAAAATATTTATTACCTTATCGTAAAAATGCTGCTAATATTGGTTTCAGTGGACTAAATTGGAATACAAGCAAATACCTGTATCCTATTAGTAACAAGCAATTCCGCCTGACTACCGCTGTTCCGGGTTCTAACGAATATGAAAGTTCTACCATTTATCAGAATCCCGGATGGAGCAGAAATGATGGAACTTTACCTGAAGGTGAATAAGCTTTCAAAACAATAACAAGCATTTATGGGAAGGAAAAGGAAAGTTTCCGAAAAGTTTTCCTACCTTCCCATAACATATTCACATTATATGAATATCTTTGTTTTAATGATGAAGTTTTGCTGATGCTATTTATCAACGCTTAAAATAAGAGCTTTTTAAATTAAGTTTTTGACAATTACACAATAAAACACAATCAGTCAGGAATGATGAAACCTCTATTAACCCTTTGCAGATTATGAAGAAAAGACTTAATATTTTCTTGCTGGCATTCCCTTTGTGTCCAGTATTCCAGATTCAAGCTCAAGAAAAACCTAACCTGGTCTTCATCATGGCAGATCAATGGAGAGGAGATGCTTTAGGTTGTCTCGGAAAAGAACCTGTCAAAACACCTTGCCTGGACCAACTGGCCCGTGAAGGAGTGAATTTCACCAATGCTGTCAGCAGCTATCCCGTATCTTCACCGGCACGAGGCATGTTGATGACAGGCATGTATCCGCATAAGAACAAAGTAACAGGCAATTGCAATTCTGCCAACGCTCCTTATGGAGTAGAACTTCCACAAGATGCACGCTGCTGGAGTGATATACTTAAAGCCAATGGATACCAAACAGGATATATCGGCAAATGGCATCTGGATGCTCCTTATGAACCATACATAGATACTTACAACAACCATGGTGCAGTTGCTTGGAACGAATGGTGTCCAAAAGAACGCCGGCACGGTTTTGACTATTGGACCGCTTATGACACTTACGACTACCATTTAAAACCCATGTACTGGGACACTGATGCTCCCCGGGACAGTTTTTATTATGTCAATCAATGGGGACCGGAGTATGAAGCCGACAAAGCGATTGAGTACCTCAACGGGCATATAGATAAAACGCAGCCATTTGCCTTAGTCGTATCCATGAACCCTCCACACACCGGTTACGAGTTGGTGCCCGATCGATACAAGGAGATGTATAAAAACCTGAATGTAGAGGCATTATGTGCCAACCGTCCCGACATTCCCGCCAAAGGCACTGAAATGGGTGACTATTTCCGAAACAATATCCGCAATTACTATGCCTGCATGACCGGAGTCGATGAAAATATAGGTCGGATAATCAACGAATTGAAACGTTTGGGTTTATTAAAAAATACTATTGTAGTATTCACTTCTGACCACGGCATCTGCATGGGGGCTCATGAACAAGCCGGAAAAGATATCTTTTATGAGGAATCCATGCGAATTCCCGTCCTTATCTCATGGCCGGAAAAAATAAAGCCGAAAACCGACCGAACAACCATGATAGCTTTTGCCGACTTGTATCCGACCCTGCTTTCCATCATGGGCTTTCAGCAACAAATACCGGAAGAAGTACAAACATTCAACCTTGCTTCCGTTCTCCTCTGCGGAAAAGAAAACAACCGCATTGTCCAACCCTATTATTACATACAGTCATCCAATCCGGCAACAGGCTACCGGGGATTACGCACCGCCACACATACGTTTACTATCCATACAACCGATGGAAAGGTAGATAAGATTATTCTATTCGATAGGAGATCAGACCCTTACCAAATGAATAATATAGCTATGCAGCATCCCAAACTGGTAAACCGATTGAAAAGCCAATTAAAAACATGGCTGCAAAAAACAGAAGATCCATTTTTTAATTATTTATAACCCATGAAGATACTATATACATCCCTTCTCTTCCTTATGAACTGTGTACTGAGTGTTGCACAACCGGAAATCATTGTACCCAAACCGCATCAATTGAAATGGCACGAAGCGGAAATGGGAGCCGTATTTCATTATGACCTCCACGTATTCGACGGCATCCGCTACGGACAAGGCAACAACCGTATCAGCCCCATTGAAGATTATAATATATTTAATCCTACCCAACTGGATACTGACCAATGGATTCAGGCAGCTAAAGCCGCAGGCTGCAAATTCGCCGTACTCACAGCCACGCATGAAACCGGCTTCGGATTGTGGCAAAGTGACGTAAACCCATACTGCCTGAAAGCTGTAAAATGGCGTGATGGCAAAGGAGACATTGTCCGCGACTTTGTCAACTCCTGCCGTAAGTATGGTATCCAGCCGGGCATCTATGTAGGCATCCGATGGAATTCACTTCTGGGTATCCATAATTTCAAGGTAGCCGGTGACGGAGAATTTGCCGCCAACCGACAGGCGTGGTATAAACGCTTCTGC
>ENA-UEQL01001678-UEQL01001678.1-human-gut-metagenome-genome-assembly--contig:-NODE-1678-length-15221-cov-8.798732_pt1 | contig 15221 bp, 16 predicted proteins | sample MGYA00242905_ERZ507926 | MGnify/ENA primary metagenome ERZ507926 (study PRJEB26167, sample SAMN06115531) | human gut metagenome | host: Homo sapiens | place: China:Henan | collected 2015-09-09...
AAGAAATTCGTTATCACCTTTACCGATATTGCAGCCGCAAAACACTTATAAGGTCGGTCGGACGGGTACAATCTGCAAGAAAAGCTTTTTTCCTTCGTCTGTATTATATCATATTCGTATAGCGAAGTCAATAGTAAAACCTAATTTATTTTAATTGACCATGCTTGTTTATTGTTTGTTTAGTCAGCCTTCAAAGATATCGCGGAATTTCTTTGCTTTTTCGATTGCAAGCGAAAGATATCCGTCTGCTCCGAGGTCGGCATAACGGTCGTGCGTATGGCGATCGGGGCGATTTTTGCTTATAAGTTCGAATGTGAGCGGACCGGAGAAAGGCGTTTTTTTGATGCGGTTTGCAATGCCGTTCCAGTCGGCAACGCCGTCGAAAGGCATCATGTGCGAGTCGTCCAGCCAGGTGAGTTTGTCACCGGTCATGCCCATGTTGTCGTTTAAGTGCGTGGCGATGAGTTTGTCGCCGTATTTGCCGATAAGGTCGTGGCTGAAATCGTAGCACATTTCGTGACCGGTGTCTATGCAAAATCCGAGTGCGGGATGATCGTGGAGATCTGTCATGATTCTGTCGAGATAGCATTCGCCTTCGGTGTTTTCCACGGCGATTTTAATGCCCAGCGATTGCGCTTCGTCCAGAAGTTTTCCGTATCTGTCCACGCCGATTGCGGTGGGCGTGCATCTTTCCATGCCTATTATCGCGTGCATAATGACAAGATTTACACCCGCTTCCGCGCTGTCGTGCAGGCATCTTATCTGACGAGCTACTTCCTCGTCGCCGCGAGCGTCCTCTTCCCACATATGATAGCTGTTGCCGAACGGCGCGTGAATTGACTGATAGATAAGTCCGTCCGCTTTTATTCTATCGGCAAGATATTTATTGCCTTTTTTGTCGTTCCAGCCTGTAAAAACTCCGTCCCAGCCGACTTTTGCCATGCGGTCGATAAGTTCGAGTTCGTCTATGTCCAGGCAGAGATCGGTGTTTAGTACTAATTTTCTCATAAATAAACCCCTTGCGCTTTCGTTTGCGCTTCGATATATGAAAATTGTACCACTTTATAGGTTTCAAGTCAAGTTTAACAGACGAAATATCACAATTTAGGTTGCATTTTTACAGCAAGTGGTGTATAATGTTCTCAAAGAAAACGGAGGTACTTTCTATGTACGCAAAAAATATATGGAACGGCATTACCGAAGAAAAGAAAAAGAATATCTTTGATTTTGCCGAAGATTACAAAAACTTCCTCACTGCGTCCAAGACCGAACGTCTTGCCGTTCGCGAGGCGGTTAAAGCAGCCGAAGCCAAGGGATTTAAAAACGTCGAAACGGTAAAGACGGTTAAGTCCGGCGACAAGCTGTACGAAGTAAACAAAAACAAAAACGTCGTTTTGTACGTTATCGGCGAAAAGCCGCTCACCGAAGGACTCAGAGTTCTGGGCGCTCACATCGACTCGCCCCGTCTCGACCTTAAACAGAATCCTTTGTACGAGTCCAACGGCTTTGCTCTTTTGGACACGCACTACTACGGCGGCGTTAAAAAATATCAGTACGTCACCATTCCGCTTGCTCTGCACGGCGTTATCTGCAAAAAGGACGGCACGACCGCTTACGTCAATATCGGCGAAGACGAGGGCGATCCTGTCGTGGGTATCAGCGACCTTCTCATTCACCTTTCGCAGGAACAACTGCAAAAGACGGGTGACAAGATCATCGGCGGCGAACAGCTTGACGTAACCGTCGGCTCCATTCCGCTCGAAGGCGAGGAAAAAGACGCGGTTAAGGCAAACGTTCTCAAACTTCTTAACGATAAATACGGCATTGAAGAAGAAGATTTTCTCTCCGCCGAAATCGAAGTGGTTCCCGCGGGAAAAACGCGCGACTACGGTTTGGACAGAAGCATGATAGCCGGCTACGGTCACGACGACAGAGTGTGCGCATACACCTCTCTTCGCGCTATTCTCGACGCAAAGCCCGGCAAGTACACCTACTGCTGCATTCTCGTGGATAAGGAAGAAATCGGCAGCGTGGGCGCAACCGGCGCGCACAGCCTGTTCTTCGAAAACTCGGTTGCCGATCTTCTGGCAAAACAGGGTTACGACAGCTATATCGCGCTTAAAAAAGCGTTCACCAACACAAAAATGTTGTCCAGCGACGTCAGCGCGGGCTTCGACCCCCTCTTCCCCGAAGTAAACGACACCAAAAACGCGGCATACCTCAATAACGGTATCGTGTTTAATAAGTACACCGGCGCTCGCGGCAAGTCCGGCTCCAACGACGCTATGCCCGAATTCATGGCTGAAATAAGAAATGCCCTCGACAAAGAGGATATTCATTTCCAGACCGCAGAACTGGGCAAAGTCGATCAGGGCGGCGGCGGAACAATCGCCTACATTCTCGGCAACTACAACATGAACGTCATCGACGCCGGCATAGCCGTACTTAACATGCACGCGCCCATGGAAATTGTGGCAAAAGCCGACGTTTACGAAACCTATCTCGCTTATATGGCGTTCCTTGCCATCGAATAGTTTTTCGCTTGCAGATAAAAGAAAAAGTAGAGCAGTCTGGAAAGAGCCAACAGCAATATATCATTGAAGCCCTCACACAGTCGAACATTGTCAATCTGGACGGACTGAAAGAGATATATCCAGAGCTGAAAAGGCAAGGCAACAATCTGAACCAGATAGCCAAGAAGCTGAATGAAAATGGATATGTGGACTATAAGCAAGAGCTTCCTAACACCATGAAAGAGGTGAGAGAAGTATGGCAGTTATTAAAGCAGTATCTTCAAAAGCAGGCATAGGGCAAGCACTGGACTATGTGACAAAAGAGGAAAAGACAGAGGATAAGCTTGTCAGCGGTCTGCACTGTGAACCAGATACAGTAAAGGACGAAATGCAAGCCACCAAGGAACTATGGGAGAAAACCGGGGGAAGGACATACAAGCACTTTGTCCAGAGCTACCATAAGGACGAGAAAATCACGCCGGAGCAGGCACACAGGAACGCCTTACAGCTTGCAGAGAATACGCCGGCATGGAAAGGGTTTGAGGTGCTTGTGGCTACCCATAAGGACAAAGACCATATCCATACGCACTTTATCGTCAATTCCGTCAATTTTGAGGACGGGCACAAGCTCCAGTGGAGCAGTGCCGACCTTCGGGAGCTGAAGGAGCGGTGCAACGCACAGAGCCAAGAGCAGGGGCTGCACGTCCCGGAAAAGGGAAAGACCTTTGAAGGAGCCTGTCGGCTTACGACTTGTCGAAAGAAACGAATCTCTCCATATCAAACCTTAAATCTTCTTCCAAGAACTTCATAGCTTCCGTTTTAAACCTCAGGTTCAATCCCGGAGTGTTTGCGACAAGGTCGCACAATGCCTTCTCCGGAGAAGCCATCACGTATGTGACTCCATCTTCCTTAATCTGCACAAGTCCTATGGGATACGCCTCCTTGGCTATATGCGTGAATGAAAAATAGCCCAATGGCGTGTTGAACGCTTTTGACGGCTTGAGAGTAACAGACTGCATGGCATACACAGCTTCCGGTATCAATCCATAATATCTTAGAGCCGTGGACATTGATACATATGACGGAGCGAGAAGATGATTGGCCATCAATCCCATTGACAACTTAACACCAGTTTCCTCAGGATTGACAACATACAAATTCCGTTTTAGGCGGATGATTTCATCCGCCATTTCCAACTGCTCCATCATCTTCCAGTGAGTCTTCACCTTTGGATAAAGAGACGCAATGCACGCTGATGTCACAGGAATATTTCGTAATTGTGTCAATACATTCTTCATACCGATGCAAATATAGTAAAAAAAGCGATAGAAAACCAACTAACAGTTGGTTTTCTATCGCTTTTTTTACTGTTTCGCGTTTCTTTTCCGCTATTTTTCCCCGTTTCCTTCCTTCTCCACAATCAGCGAGAGAGCACGGCTGAGCTGGTCAGGACACGACGTAGGCTTGGAGCCACAACGTATGCCCTGCAGTTTTCCAATCACGTCGCCTATCGGCATTCCTTTTATCAACGAGCATATTCCCTGCAGATTTCCGTTGCAGCCACCATAGAACTGCACGTCTTTGATTTTGCCGTCTTCTGTCTCAATGTCGAAGGCCTGACAGCAAGTGCCTTCGGTGCGATACGAATATTTCATTGTAATTTTGTTTTATAAGTCAGTTGAAAACACACTGCCCGGCAAGCGGCGGCAGTTGTAGGTAGATGCCATAATCTCGCCGTAAGCACCGGCCGAACGCAAAGCGAGGAAATCGCCGCGCTGCACCAGCGGCAGCCGCTCATCGGTGCCGAAGCTGTCAGACGACTCGCAGATTGGTCCTACGACATCGTAGACGTCGTCGACCGCTGATGAGGATGAGATATTTTCAATCTTATGATGAGCCTGATACAACGCCGGACGAATGAGGTCGGTCATACCGGCATCGACAATGGCGAATTTCTTGGCTGTGCCTTCCTTCACATAAAGCACACGCGTAATCAGCGAGCCGCACTGCCCCACAATCGACCGTCCCGGCTCGAAATGCAATTCCTGGTCGGGAGAAAGCTGCAGATTGTCGCGGAACACAGCAAAATAGTGTTCGAAGTCGGGAATCGGATTGCCGTCAGGATCGTCGTAGTCAATTCCGAAACCGCCACCCATATCCACTATTGTGATTTCAGCCCCAAGAGCCTTCATACGGTCAAGAATCTCACCCACCTTCCTGCACAGCAGCACGAACGGTCCAGTCTCCGTGATTTGCGAGCCTATATGGAAATGCACACCACAAAGGTCAATATTGTCGAGCGACAACGCCGTTTCGACAAACTCGTCAAGATTCTCAAGATTGATGCCGAATTTGTTTTCGCTCAACCCCGTTGTGATATACTGGTGTGTATGGGCGTCCACGTTGGGATTGATGCGCACTGCAATGTGCGCCATCATGTGCTTGCTTCCGGCAATCTCGTTGATGTTTAGCAGTTCAGGCAACGACTCAACGTTGAAACAATGAATGTTGGCGTCAAGAGCCAGCGCAATCTCGCTGTCGGTCTTGCCCACCCCGGCAAACATTATGTCGCCGCCGGAGAATCCGGCATTCAGAGCCGCCTCTATCTCGCCACCGCTCACGCAGTCCACACCCAATCCCGCCTCGCGCACCGCGGCGAGGATGCGAGGATTGGCATTAGCCTTGACAGCATAGTGCACCTTACTTCCGCCGGCTTGCTTCTTCACCTCGTCGAGAGTCAGCCGGAGCAGCTCCATGTCATAGTAATAGAACGGAGTCTCTATGTTTTTAAATTCATCAATCGGAAATGTAGTCATAACACAATCCTATTGTCTGTTGAACAATTCCTCACTCAGTTTAGCGAGTGCCGCCACCTTGTCCTCCTTGCGGATAAGGAATGAGATGTTGCAGTTGCTGCCGCCATAGGAAATCATCCGCACAGGGATGTCCTTCAGAGCTGCCAAAGCCTTCGCCTCAAAGCCACGGTTTTGCCATTCAAGATCGCCCACCACACAGATTATCACCATATCGTGGTCGATGGTCACCGTCCCGAATTTGCGCAGCTCCGCAATGATGCTCTCAAGGTTCCGCTCATTGTCGACAGTCACCGACACACCGACTTCCGACACCGTAACCATGTCTATCGGCGTCTTATGCGCCTCAAAAATCTCAAACACCTTGCTCATGAAACCGTAAGCCAGCAGCATGCGGCTCGACTTGACACGGATGGCAGTGATGCCGTCCTTCGCAGCCACAGCCTTGATGGTGTGGTCTGCCGCCATATTGTCAATCAGCGTGCCCTTGGCAGACGGGTCGAGTGTGCTGAGCAGACGCACGGGAATGTTGTTCAGTTTCGCCGGCTGCACACATGTGGGGTGCAGAATCTTGGCACCGAAATAAGCAAGCTCGGCAGCCTCCTCAAAATTCAGGCGTTCCACCGGACGCGTATTTTCAACATAGCGCGGGTCATTGTTGTGCATACCGTCAATGTCGGTCCAGATTTCAATCTCCTCCGCACCGACAGCAGCGCCAATGAGCGACGCCGAATAGTCGCTGCCGCCGCGCTGCAGGTTGTCGGTCTCGCCATAAGCGTTTTTGCAGATGTAGCCCTGCGTGATATATATTTCGGCATCCCGATGCTCGTCGAGCATCTCCGACAGGCGAGCCTTTAAAAATGCCGTATCGGGCTCGCCATTGCTGTCGGTGCGCATATACTCAAGTGCCGGCAACAACACCGACTTCACGCCCTGCTCCTGCAGATAGAGATGCATCATCGCAGTCGACATCATTTCGCCCTGCGCGAGAATCTCCCTCTCCTCCAAGACCGTGAAATTAGCCTTGGCAAGCGAGCGCAGATAGTCGAAACGCTCCTTTATCGCAGCCGTTGCAGCCGTTTTTGTCGACTCTTTGTCATACAAGCTGTCGATGGTCTCAAGATATTTCAGTTCAAGAGCGTTTACTATGTCGTGCGCTCCATTTACATTTTTCTTGTACAGGTAATCAGAAATCTCAACCAAAGTGTTGGTAGTGCCAGCCATTGCCGACAGCACCACAATATTTTTCCCCTTGCCGGTCACAATTCCGGCAACTTTTCTGATTCGCTCCGCCGAACCGACAGAAGTTCCGCCAAATTTCAGTACCTTCATTCTTTCGCTTTCAATCGAATATCAAATCGTTATTAAAGTTCTATTACGTTCTTATCCTCGCATTTCACAACCCTCGCAGGGAAATCCTCCGTGAGCTGGATGTTGTGGGTTGCCATAATTACAGCCGTTCCCTCCGCACAGATGCGGTGCAGCAGCGACATGATCTGATGTCCCGTTTCCTGGTCAAGATTGCCCGTAGGCTCATCGGCAAGAATCAGTTTCGGACGGTTGAGCAGAGCGCGCGCAATGGCGATGCGCTGCTGCTCGCCACCCGACAGCTCGTGCGGCATCTTATAGGATTTGTGCTCCATCCCCACCTCACTCAGCACCTCATTGATACGCTCGCCGATGTCGGTCTTGTTCTTCCAACCCGTGGCCTTAAGCACAAACAACAGGTTGTCGTAGACCGAGCGGTCAGACAACAGCTGGAAATCCTGGAACACCACACCAATCTGCCGTCGCAGCATAGGCACGTCCTTGCGGCGGATGGCAGACAGGTCGTAGTCGAAGATTCTCGCCTCGCCCATTTCAATAGGCACTTCGGCATACATCGTCTTCATCAAGCTGCTCTTACCGCTTCCGACACGGCCTATCAGATACACGAACTGACCTTCCTCAAGCTGAAAGTTCACGTTTTTCAACACGAGCAACTCCTTACGGAGCACTTCCACATTTTTATAATCAATGATTGCTGACATGATTTATATTGATTGTTTCTTATTCTTTGTGACGTTTCTGCAACTCGCGCGACAGGTCGTCGAGCGACAACCCCTTCGACGTAAGCAACACGATAAGGTGATACATCAAGTCGGAAGCCTCATAGACCAAACGGTCGTCGGTTCCGTTTGTAGCCTCGATGACCGTTTCCACAGCCTCCTCGCCCACTTTCTGAGCCATGCGGTTCACACCCTTTTTGAAAAGCGAAGTGGTATAGGATCCCTCTGGCATCTCCGCATAACGGCGCTGGATGAATTTCTGCAGATAGTCGAAAAATTCAACGCCATAGTCGTTTGAATCGCAGAAGCATGTCGCCGCGCCGGTGTGGCACACCGGACCAGCCGGGATTGCTTTAATGAGCAGCGTGTCGTTGTCGCAGTCGTCGGCAATCGACACTACCGTCAACGTGTTTCCGCTCTCCTCACCTTTTGTCCACAAGCAATTGCGTGTGCGGCTGTAAAATGTCACCAAGCCCGTAGCCTGAGTTTTCTCAAACGCCTCCTTGTTCATAAAACCGAGCATCAGCACATTCTTTGTGCGTGCATCCTGTATGATTGCGGGAACAAGTCCGCCCATTTTTTCAAAATTCAAATTCATAATCTCACTGTGATATGCTGTTCTTGTAAATATTTCTTCAATTCTCCAATTCCTATCTCATTGTAGTGGAACACGCTCGCCGCCAGCGCCGCATCGACATTGCCAAGCTCAAACACTTCGGCAAAATGCTCCATCCGTCCGCCGCCTCCGCTCGCAATCACTGGAATTCCAGCGCTTGCGCTCAGCCGCGCCAAAGCATCGCAGGCAAACCCCTGTTTCACACCGTCGTGGTCCATACTCGTAAACAACAGTTCTCCTGCGCCACGGCGTTCAGCCTCCGCAGCCCATTCAAACAGTCCGCGTCCGGCAGGACGGCTGCCTCCGTGAGTGAAACATTGCCAATCGCCGTCGACACAGCGCGCGTCGATGGCCACGACACACACCTGGCTGCCGAAACGGGCTGCAATCTCGTCGATAAGCTCCGGACGCGCCAACGCCGATGAGTTGATGGAAATCTTGTCGGCACCGGCATTGAGCAACGCCTCAACATCAGCCACGCTGCCTATTCCACCGCCCACAGTGAAAGGAATATTCACCTCGCGCGCCACACGGCTCACCATGTCGACCAGCGTCTTGCGTCGCTGGCTCGATGCCGTGATGTCGAGAAACACCAGTTCGTCGGCCCCCTCCTCGCTGTATCTCCGACCGAGCTCCACCGGATCGCCGGCATCGCGTAGATTGCCGAAGCAGACACCTTTTACCGTTTTGCCGTCTTTCACATCAAGACAGGGTATGATTCTCTTAGCAAGCATTGCAGTTCATGTTAATCCGTTCCACATCCTTAAGCGATATACGCCCTTCATAAATCGCCTTGCCCACAATCACCGACGGCACCCCGACGGCGTCAAGGCTCTCGACGTCGGCAAGCGAGCCGATGCCTCCACTTGCCGTAAGCACTATACCCGGCAATTCTTCGAGCATCTCCTTATACAGGTCCACAGCCGCGCCTTCAAGCATCCCGTCGCACGCAATGTCGGTCGTGATGACATTGCGCACGCCGTCGCGCTCCATATATCCACGCACAAACGGCATCAAGTCGATGCCGCTGTCCTCCGTCCATCCCACGGTGGCTATTTTCTTGTTCTTCACATCGGCACCGAGAATAATGCGGTCTGCACCGTAGCGGGCAATCCAGCCACGGAAAAGTTCCGGACTTTTCACCGCCACACTGCCGCCCGTAATCATCGCCGCGCCCGACTCGAAAGCCACATGCGCGTCGTCGTCAGACTTCAGACCGCCGCCGAAGTCGATTGTCAGCGACGTGCGCGAAGCCAGCCGCTCCAGTGTGCGATAGTTCACAATGTGGGCAGCCTTCGCGCCGTCAAGGTCCACCAGATGCAACCGTCGGCATCCGGCGCTCTCCATCGCCTGCGCCACCTCAAGTGGATCTTCGTTATAGACTCGCTTCGTGTCGTAGTCGCCGCGCGTAAGCCTTACGCACTTGCCCTCGATAATATCTATTGCCGGTATAATCTCTATCATAATTCCAAAAAGTTTTGCAATATGCGCGACCCGACATCACCACTCTTCTCAGGATGAAACTGTGTGGCATAGAAGTTGTCGCGCTGCATCGCCGCGCTGAACGGCACAGCAAACTCAGTGACGGCTATCGTGTCGGCGCAAACCGGAGCGTAGTAACTATGCACATAATAGACATAGCTGCCGTCGGCAATGCCTTCAAGCAACCGGCTTTGGCGCACAGCCGCGACAGTGTTCCAACCCATCTCCGGAATTTTGAAGCCCTGCGCAGGCTGAAAACGCTTGACGTCGACATCAAAGATGCCGAGGCAATCGCAGTCGCCCTCCTCCGAATGGCGGCACATCAGCTGCTGCCCGATACACACACCAAGCACCGGCTGCCGCAACGAGCGTATCACGCCGTCAAGGCCGCCGCCACGCAGACAAGTCATTGCCGACGACGCTTCTCCCACACCAGGGAAAACCACCTTGTCGGCGGCGCGCAGCACATCAGGATCGGCAGTCAACACCGGCTCCACGCCAAGACGGCGTAGCGCACACTCCACAGAGAACACGTTTCCGGCATTATATTTCACAATCGCTATTTTCACCTTGTTTTATTTTGAGTTTCAAAATTAGGAATTTTTCTTTGATTTATCTGCGAAACAAGCATTTTTATTAGATTCATTTCAAAATAAGCACAAAAAGCAACCTTTACTACTTCTTCTCCGCGCTGCACAACGGACACACCCCCTTTATCAGCACTTCGCTCTCGGCAGGCACATAGCCTTCCGGCAAACGATAGTCGGCAACCATGACATCTTTAAGACACGAAACCGCACCGCACTTTGTGCATAAAAAATGCACATGCGAATGATGTCCGTCTTCAACGTTGAAGGCATACTCCGACTTATTGTTGTCTATTAAAATGCGGTGAACAACTCCCGCTTTCTCAAGAGCCTGCATCGTGCGATAAAACGTCACACGGTCATAAATCTCGCCCATCGCCACTTTTATCTCATCTTCAGCCATAGGCATTCCTTTGTCTTTCAGAATGTTGATCACACGGATTCGCTGTGCACTTTTCTTCAATCCCTTTCTTTTCAATATGTCTGTCGCATTCATTCCAACACTCTTTTAATTGAATTTAAATGCAAAAATACCAACAATTTCACAAATAGCAAAATTTAACACAATTGAAATATGCAACAATGTTGCATATTTTAGAAACAATCATTATCTTTGCGGCATAAATGAAAACATTAAGACGAAATAGGATTATAATAGCGCTGGTGCTTCTGCTGTCGCTCCTGCCTATGGGAATCGTGAAAGCCACACACGTTCACGACTCCGATGCCATTTCCACTGTCGAAACGTCGGGCACATGCCACTCGCACAATGGCACAGCCGACAACGACTGTCCGATTTGCCAATTCATCCTATCGCCTTTTGTCGAAGAGGCAGAGCCTCATATTGATTTCACAACCATCCTCTTGTCGTTCATTCTTGCGCTCCCTTGCGCAGGAATCCTGGAAGCAACGACTAAGCGCGCATTTCTCCGTGCGCCTCCTTTTGCATATCAAGCTTAATTTCAAGTTTTTATTCATTTCATATCCGAATAAATAATTTCGGACATGAAAAATCGCACAATCCACTAATACGTTAATTTTTAGGATGAACAGGAAGTTTTTAACTGAGTCGCTTCCCATTTTTATCCTACCCTACTACATCCTTGCTTCAACAGCCGGCAGCGCGTCAGGCCACAGTCTCGGAAACGGATTGGAATCCGACACCGACAGTCTGCGGCAGCCGACAAAAGCAGGAATTGTGCTCAAGGATGTCGTCGTGGAGGGAAACGGCTATAGTAAAGATATGCAAATGAGGTCGGCACTAAGCACCACATATGTCGGCAAACAATTTATAGAAACTAATTTCAGCGGCTCGCTCATGCAAAGCCTCGAGAAGATACCCGGCGTCAAAGCCATGTCAGTAGGATCAAATGAGTCCAAACCAACAATCCGCGGGCTCGGGTTCAACCGCGTGGTTGTGGCAGAAAACGGCATCAAACACGAGGGGCAGCAATGGGGCGACGACCATGGGCTGGAAATAGACCAGTATGACATCGACCACGCGGAAGTGATAAAAGGCCCTGCCTCGCTGTCTTACGGCTCCGACGCCATAGGAGGAGTCATCAATCTGACAAGCACCGCCGTGCCGCAAGACAGATTCAAGTGGAGCGCGAACCTGTTTGCCCGCAGCGTCAATGACGCCATCGGCACCTCTGTAAGATTGACAGGACGCAAGAACAATTTCTGGTATAAAGCCAACGCCACCTTCATCGACTATGCCGACCAGCGTGTTCCTGTAGACAGCATTCAGTATTATTCATACTACATAAAACTGCACAATCGCCGTCTGCGCAATACGTCAGGACGCGAGACCGACGGCAGTCTTACAATTGGGCACACGGGAAACAAATGGAGCAGCTGGCTTCGAATCTCCGACGTCAACACCAAAAGTGGTTTTTTCGCCAACGCGCATGGCCTCGAGGTACGCTTGTCTGAGATTGACTACGACCGGTCGGCCCGCGACGTCGACCTGCCGCAGCACAGTGTCAATCATCTGTTTGTCTCGAACCACACCGAATGGCATTGGAAAGGAGGCTTGGCGGAAAGCAACATCAGCTGGCAAAACAACCACCAGCGCGAGCTCTCCGAGCCAGTGTCACACGGATACATGCCCAAGCCCGACGGCACACTTGAACACAGTTTCGACAAGAACACAGTCTCAGCCGCGGCCAACGTCAAGCAGACAATCGGCACAAACTCTCTCAAAGGAGGAGTCAACGCAGAATATCAGCACAACCGCAGTGGAGGCTGGAGCTTTGTACTGCCAGATTTTGAGCTGTTGCAATTCGGCATATTTCTGTCTGACCATTTTGCCGTCAACGACAACATCATCCTCAGCACCGGCATACGCTTCGATTACGGAAGCATAAACACTCACAGCTACCACGACTGGTTCAAGACACCGACAGCCAGCGGCGACTCAATATATGCCGAACGTTCCGCCAACCTGCACAGAGCATTCAACAGCGTGACATGGTCAGCAGGCATCGACAACCATATAGGCAATCTTGTTCTGAAAGTCAACATCGGGAAAAGCTTCAGAATGCCTATAGCTAAAGAGCTTGGCATAGACGGTGTAAACTACAGCATTTTCCGCTATGAGAAAGGCAATGCCAATCTGAATCCGGAAGAGTCATACCAACTCGACGCAGCTGCCGTCTACAGCCATGACGGCATCAAGGCCTCCGTAACACCATTCTTCAACTATTTTCCAAACTACATCTACCTGTGTCCCACATCCGAATATAAAGAAGGGCTGCAGCTCTACAACTATGAGCAAAGCCGCGTGGCGCGCTGTGGGTTTGAGGCCGAACTTTCATTCCTCATCCTCCAGCATTTCAAAATCAGCGCTGGCGGCGAATATCTCTATGCCCGTCAGCTGTCAGGCGATAAGAAAGGCTATTCCCTGCCATTCTCCACTCCATGGTCAGTCCGTGTCCAACTCCGCTACGACCTGCCTGCTGCAGACGATGCCAAGGGCGGATTTGCAGCTGTGGAATATGTAGCTGTCGGACGACAGAACGAAATCGTTCCTCCCGAGGAACCGACACCAGGACATCAACTCATAAACATTTCCGTCGGGAAATCACTGAAAATAGGCGGTGCACGACTACGGCTGTCGCTCAGATGCGACAACCTGCTAAACAATAGATATTACGACCACACGAGTCACTATCGTCTTATCGATGTGCCGGAGCCAGGCCGCAACTTCTCCTTTATGGCAACGTGGGAGATATAATACACGTATAACCATCAACTATTCATACTTGCAAGTCTGAATCATTAATTATTAATTATCAATTAACATAAACACTATGACTACTAAAATCAAAATCACAGTCGCCACATTGTTGGCTATGCTAATTCCCTTTCTGGCAGATGCCAGCAGTCCGCAGCAAGATGGCTCTGACGCCAATATCTATGGGCATGTCATCGACAAGCAAAGCGGGAAGCACCTGCCTTACATAACAATATTCGTGAAAGGAACCAACATAGGCACTACAACCGACACCTCCGGGCACTATTTTCTAAAGAACCTTCCCACAGGCACTATCTCTTTAGAAGTCAAATCCGTAGGCTTCCGCACCACACAAAAAAGCATAACTATCGATGCCAACTCCACCAAAGAGCTGAATTTTGCCATCGAACAAGATGACATCGCACTGGACGATGTTGTAGTATCAGCCAACAGAAACGAAACCAAGCGCAAACTTGCGCCGAATTTAGTCAACGTATTAAGCCCCAAATTGTTTGATGCGACACAGTCAGTATGTCTTGCGCAAGGTTTGAATTTCCAACCAGGAGTCAGGACAGAGGACGACTGTCAGAATTGCGGCTTCACACAAGTACGCATCAACGGACTTGACGGTCACTACTCTCAGATATTGATTGACTCCCGCCCTGTATTCTCCGCCTTGAACGGCATTTATGGTCTGGAACAAATCCCGACGAATATGATTGAGCGCGTAGAGGTGGTGCGCGGCGGCGGTTCTGCTTTATTCGGAGCATCAGCCATAGGAGGCACCATCAACATTATCACCAAAGAGCCATCCCGGAACTCTGCAGAAGTGGGGCACTCGTTTATGAGCATCGGCGGAAAAAACTCGTTTGACAACACCACATCAGCCAATCTGTCATTGGTCACAGACAACAACAGAGCCGGATTCTACATATATGGACAGAACCGTTACCGTCAACCGTTTGATTATGACGGCGACGGATATAGCGAGTTGCCCGTCTTGCACAACCAGACATTAGGACTCAACTCCTTTCTAAAGCTGAATCCCTACTCCAAATTGACGTTGCAGTATCATGGCATCCATGAGTTCAGACGTGGCGGAAACATGCTTGACCACATAGCCCATGAGGCCAACATCGCCGAACAAACAGAGCACAACATTCAAGGCGGAGGATTAAGTTATGATTATTTCTCGCCAAACAGGGAAAACCGCGTAAACGCATATTTCTCGTTCCAGTCAACTGCCCGCAAAAGCTATTATGGAGGAATAGGCGAAGGCACGCCTGATGATATTGAGGCCGCACAGAAGGCCTACGGCACCACACATGGCCTCACCTATATTCTCGGCGCACAATATATGCATTCTTTCGACAAACTTATATTTATGCCATCAGACCTGACTCTTGGTGCGGAATACAATCATGACGGACTGAAAGACATCATCCTCGGCTACAACCGTGACTTCCGGCAAAATGCCCGAATCGGAAGCTTGTTTTTCCAGAATGAATGGAAAAACAAACGCTGGAGTTTTCTCATCGGAGGCCGATTTGACAAACACAATTTTGTGGACCGCATAATTTTCAGTCCGCGTGCCAACATACGCTTCAATCCGACTGAGAATGTCAACCTGCGCGCAAGCTATGCCGGAGGATTCCGTGCGCCACAGGCCTTTGACGAAGATTTGCACATCGGCATTGTCGGTGGTGAACGTCTGGTCACTGTTCTTGCTGACAATTTGAAAGAAGAACGATCCAACAGTTTCAGTTTGTCTGCAGACATTTATCACAAGTTTGAGAATGCACAAGTCAATCTGCTTGTCGAAGGTTTCTACACGGATTTGAACAACGTGTTTGCCATCATAGCATTAATAGCCTTTCTGATCAGCGGCACACTTGTTGGCATACTCCTGTTCAACAGCTTCGCA
>ENA-UEQL01001683-UEQL01001683.1-human-gut-metagenome-genome-assembly--contig:-NODE-1683-length-15201-cov-7.110751_pt1 | contig 15201 bp, 10 predicted proteins | sample MGYA00242905_ERZ507926 | MGnify/ENA primary metagenome ERZ507926 (study PRJEB26167, sample SAMN06115531) | human gut metagenome | host: Homo sapiens | place: China:Henan | collected 2015-09-09...
GTGCAGCCTATCTTATACAAAAATCGCTTCAAAAATAAAGGCAAATCTTGAACTTCATAAAAGTTTAGACGACTTCATTAGTTAACTAAGCAAGCGTAAACTATTTAATCTTAAAACAGTAAAATACCAAGTAAGCCACGGCTACGGCCATTACTACGACCGCTCCACTTTGGCTGCCGAAGGCATCGCTCATGTAGCCCATAGCGAGGGGAATAATCGTGCCACCAAAGAGGCCCATAATCATCAGTCCCGACACTTCGTTCTTCTTATCAGGACAAGCCTTAAGAGCTTGTGCAAAGGTGATAGGGAAAATGTTAGAATTACCAAATCCTACCAAGGCAACGCAAGCATAAAGTGCCCATTGACTATGCAAGCAGAGGAACCCCGCCATAGCCAACACCATCATCATTACGCTAATAATAAAGAACGAACGTTCGCTTACCTTGCGCAACAGGAAAGCCCCAATGAAGCAACCCGCTGTGCGGAAGATGAAGTAAAGGCTTGTGGCAAATCCGGCCTCGGCCAACGTTAGGCCCAAGTGCTCTTGAAGGAGTTTGGGAGCCGTTGTGTTGGTACCTACATCAATGCCAACGTGACACATGATAGAGATAAAGCAGATCAATATGAAAGGCTTATTCAATAATCGGAAGCAAGCACCAAAGCCCGAAGCTCGGTCGGCAGGTTCCTCATCAATGGGGACAGCTGAGAGCGTGAACGTGGCAAAGATAGCAATAAGCATGTAAATAGGGAAGAGTATGTGCCAACCCAGTCCGAAAGCATTGTAACTCGCGCCCCAAGAGGCAATGATGGGAGCTAAGAACGAGGCTATGGCCTTAATAAACTGACCAAAAGTAAGCACACTCGATAGGTTGCCACCGCGTACCACGTTGCTCAACAGGGGGTTGAGCGAGGTCTGCATTATGGCATTGCCAATGCCTAAGAGCGAGAAGGCGATGAGCATCAACGTATAACTCTCACCAAACAAGGGGAGCAACAGTGAGGCAAAGGTCACGACAAGGCTCACCACTACGGTGCGCTTGCGCCCTATCTTGTTCATCAATACGCCCGTAGGTACGCTGAATATCAAGAACCAAAAGAATACGAGTGAAGGGAAGAGGTTGGCCTCTGTATCAGTGAGTGAGAGGTCGGCCTTCACATAGTTCGATGCAATGCCCACGAGGTCGACAAAACCCATAGAAAAGAAGCAGAGCATCAATATGCTGATAACGATATTTTTCGATTTCATTTTCCTAATAATTGGTTTTTAGTTTGAAGGTTATGAGCTTATAAAGCTACATCATGACGATACTAAACGATACTAACTTTAGGGAATAGCCTGGTGATAATATTATATTTGCTTGTCAAGGCATCGAGCCTTGACAAGCAAATGTCGACGCGAGGACGCGTTTACTTTATCTTCCACACCTTAGCGTCTTTCACTTTACCTCCGAAGAAGTGGAGTGCATTATAAGGTTCAGTGGGGAATACGAGGTTGGTCATGGCTATGCGGCCACCATCGACGAAGAGTTCAACAGACGATTTATCAACGAACACTTGTACGTGGTGTGTCTCCGCCTTTACTGGCACGGGAGCCCATGTGCCCAGTGCAAAAGCATTCTTGTAGTTTACCGTAAGCGTCTTATAACGTTTCAGACTCTCAGCATTGTCGAGCTGATGAGGTTCTACCTTCTTACCAAAGTCGGTAATGCCACTCTCTGCACGATCCATTACGAAGCGTTGTGCCTTCACATCGTAGTAGAGGCTCACTTTTTCGCCCTTACTATTTACCAACTCAACGCCACACTTATCAGCATTGGCAGGGGTGAGATCAAAGTCCAATTCAAGTGCCCCTTCGTTGGCGAAGTCCACCTGCTTTTCGCCTTCAAACGAACCGAGGTTCTTCTCTTCGCCACGCAAAGCGGCCGTTTCCTTTACAGGAGCTGCGCTCAGTAGGAGTTCGCCCTTATCGGCTGTGTAGAGTTTCAACTCGCGTGGCAGCGCGTTTTGTGAACGGAATTGTTGCGTCGGGGTGAGGTTTGCATACTGCCAGTTGCTCATCCACGGCATAGCGATTACGCGACCCGGCGTGTTAGAATAAGTGACCGTAGCGTAATGATCCTTGCCCCAATCGAGCCATTTCACATCGGTGGGCGCTGTGTCACACGTAAACTTTTGGCCGTCAAACTGACCTACAAAGTACATCGTACCGCTACCGCCATACACAAAGCCTGGGTTAATGTTGACGATCATCACCCACTTCTTGTTTTGTTCGTTGCCGTCAACGGCCATCTCGAAGAAGTCAGGACATTCAAACTGATTGGGTTGAGGTCCGTAGCCCTCGCCCCACTGGCTCAGGTACTTCCAATCCTTTAAGTTCTTCGACTCATAGAAGCGCATATTCTTGTCAGCACTGACAATCATCACCCACTTTTGCTGTGGCGCATACCAGAATACCTTCGGGTCGCGGAAGTTTTCAAGTCCGTCGAAAGCCGTCACAACAGGATTTTTCTCATACTTCGTAAAGGTGCGTCCATTGTCAAGGCTATAAGCCATGCATTGCTGCTGACGTTGGTGGCCATTAGGCAATCCTTTGTGAGAGGTGTAGAAGGCAATGATAGCATTTTTGCCCATTCCTGCCGTGTTGTTAGCGTCTACCACACACGAACCTGAGAAGATATGTCCCATCGTGTCGCGTGCAATGGCAGGTTGTTCGTGCGTCCAATGTACGAGGTCTTTTGATACAGAGTGTCCCCAATGCATATTGCCCCACTTCGAACCGTAGGGGTTATACTGGAAGTAGAGGTGGTATTCGCCGTCTTTATATACAAGGCCATTGGCATCGTTCATCCAGCCATACGACGGGGTGTGGTGATAGAGTGGACGATAGGTTTCGCGATTCTTCGTGTCGAACGTGTCAGATAGCTCGATGTGCTTCCAAGCCACTGCTGTTCGCGCTAAGCCTTTAATTACGAGAGAGTCATCTGCAGCTCCAGCGTGGAGGGGGAAGGGCACCATATAGTCCACTTTGTTAACGGCTAAGCGCACGTCCATGGGAGTGCCATTGAGCATCACTTGAGCCTCTGGTTGTTCCTCCTCAATAGGCAAGAGCGCATACTTCGGAGCGTCTTTTATATTTACGATAGTGAGCGTATCGCTCGGTTGGTTCAACGTAAACGAACCTTTATTTGATGCGCATGAAGCCAATAGGGCTGCGCCAAAAAGTACTGATAAAGTTCTCATGGTTTTATTTTTTTTGTTGACAAAGTTTTTAGTTGACAAGTTAACGAGTTGACAAGTTAACAGGTAAGTTTGTTTTTTTAGTTGATAAGTAAATGATAACTTACTCGTTAACCCGTCAACTTGTTAACCCCCAAAAAACTCGTCCACTGAATCAGAAATTAATTTTTGCTGAAAATTCCACGGTAAATGGACGAATATACGAGCCTGCCATCCATGCACCGTTATACTGTGCGGCTTGATCCTTGTCTACCAACTCTGCACCAGCGATAGAGCCTTTCGCGCCCGTTTGGTTTAAGAAGTTGATAACGGTGCAGCCCAACTGCACGTGGCGGTTTACTTTCCAATCTACACCGCCAAATGTCTCCCAACGGCCACTGAAGTAGTAAGCATTCTTAATGTTGGCATACGTCTTAGAGAAGTAGCGGAACGAAGCCCAAATACGCAAGGCATCATTCTTGAGGAAGGTGTACGAAGGATCAAGTTCTACTAACACCTTCGGTATCTCCGTAACGATATTGCCTGTAGCATTAATGCCGCTCACCATGCCGTCAGAGAAGGTTACACTCGTCTCGTACTTCTTATAAGTCGGTTTTTGATAAGTGAACAAGAAGTGGAACTCAAAGCCGCGGAATGGTTTCACTACGGCATCAGTGGTCCAACCCAACGTCTTAATATCGTAAGTCAAAGCCGAGGCCTTGATGTCAGACGCATTGTTCGGGTTGATGAGGTTGAGCGTAGAGTTGTTGTTCGACTTCGCAATGTATGAGAAGAGTGAGGTAAGACTCAACCAATCATTGTTGTAGTAGATACCCGCACGGCCTAAGGGAATTGCTATCTTGCCTACATTCGGCATTTCGGCAGGCGCAAACGAGTTCATGGCCGGGCGTTGCGTGTTATAAGTAAAGTCGCCCGTAAAGCCAAACTGCTTCGTCACTTTATAAGTCAAGGCAGCAGTGTAAACCGTGTTGAGCCAATTGTAAGCATAATCAACTGGGGCAATCACTGTACCGTCAGCGGCCGTAGCGCCTAAGTGATAGTTGGCAAAACGCCCTACATACTTACCCTCCGCATTGCGCACGGCAGCATTCTCGCCCTTTGAGCGTTGCCACTCTAAGCGTACACCGTAATAGAGGTTGAACTTTGGCGTGATGTCCCAATCGTGTGTGGCAAAGATAGCCAATTTGTTCTCATCACCTTTATAATACTCCGACGCATTCTGGTTAAAGTTATAATAGGCCGAAGTGCCATAATAATTCTTCTCAGCCAAGGCTGCGGGGTGATAAAGCATGTCGGGCATCGCCTCTACAGTGTGGTCGTACATCGTCGTACATGAAGCGTAGTCGTTGTGGTAATGCCATTGGTTCAAACCCACGCGCCACGTCATGTTGTCATATTTACGTTTAAGCTCAGAGGTGAGGAACGTTTCATCTATCTTGCCACGGTTGAAGCACGACATGCGGCTCTGCAAATGGCCTGCGTAGGGGGTAAGTGTTCCGTCTACGCCTTTCGTATAATAACCATCGGCCACGGTCACTTCGCTCAGCGACATAGGAGTTTGGTAGAGATACGAGCCTTGTGCGTGGTCGTACTTAAAGCGCACGTCCCACTCCAATCCATTGTCCCAACGATAGTTGTTCTGTAGTGTAAACTGATTGCCTCGGCTGGCTGTGGCATCGTAGAGCGAGGTAATCTTTACCTCACCCGTGCGCATGTCCATATATGGAATGGTCGAAACGTTGGGCAGGTAAGAACTGGTGCCAAGGCTGAAACCGGGTATTTCCTTTACTGACCCATCACCATTATAGATAAAGGGCGCTCCCGTCGTGGCGTTCGATAGCCAGTGGGAGTTGGAGTAATGATAAATGGCTGACAAGCGGCCGCGACCTTCGTTATAGAGCTTTGTCAACGCAAATTTATAGATCTCCGTACGGTCTTGGTACTGTGCAAAGCGCAACTTAAACGAACCTGGGTCGAAGTTCTGATAAACGCTGCCTGAATAGAACCACCCCTTACCAATGGCACCATTGAGATTGAGGTCGAACTGTTGTTTGCCAAAGTGGTTGGTGTTATAATTCAGCGTGCCGTTGAAGAATTTTGTCTTGTCCGTGCCTAATTGGTCGAACGAATTGACAGCGTAACCTATGTTGCCCGTCGTAATGGCCGTCTCTGATATCTTTAAGAGTCCTGTGTGAGCCAACGATCCATCACCTCTCCAGTGGGTATTTACGTTGTGAGGGTTGGAGTTAAATACGACGGGGATTCCGTTTTCAAGCACATTGACATCGCCGCCTGGCAACCCGATTGAAATCTCGCGAGGCCCATTTGCTGACGCTGCGTTGAGCATCACGTTGCGATTGCCCTCTTCTTTGGCAGCATTCTCTGTGGCTGTACTGTCAGCAGCTGTAACTTTTCCTTGTGCCATTGCTCCCGCGCTTATAGCAGCCATAAAGGTCAGCAAGGCTGCGCGTTGCAATTGTCTCTTTTGGTAAGTCATGGTAACTGTTGTTTTTTGTAGATCGGTGTAAAAAGATGAGTTTCGTTAACTACCACATGGCGTGTACATTTATAACCCGTCGTGAGGACTCGTTTGTGCCTCTTTGCCGCGTATGATAACAAATGTGACGTGCATCAAATGTTACACCTCATGTGGTGTTTGTGCTGCAAAACTACTGATAGCCAACACTTTTGTCAAGCACAAATGTTGCATTCACTTGTAATTTTGATACATTGCAACATTAATGTTACAAAATACAACGTTATTACATCTCTCAATATATTACCAACTGTTTTGCATGGCGTATATAGCAAAACAAGATAATAATCTCATCCTATACAAAGCAAATCTGAAGGATAAACAAACTGCGATCTCTCCCCTTCCCCCTCCTTGGTCGGGAAGGAGACTAAGGGGGAGAGGACGCAATTAAGCATTTTTAAATTCCAATATTGGCATTGGTTTATCCTACCGCCTTATATTTGCAGCCATAACCTTTCCACATCTTATTAACAATCTAAAACAGACAACAATTATGAAGAACTATCGCATAGAGGCCATTATCATGGCTATTGGCATGCTCATCTTAGGTTTTTTCATCTACTTAGGACTTTCGGCCTTCGCCAGCAAAGACCGTGTAGTGAGTGTGCGCGGACTGGCAGAGCGTGAAGTAAAGGCCGACCACGTCATTTGGCCTATCACCTACAAGACTACTGGCAACGACCTGCAAGCTATCTATGCTAACCTTAACGCAGTGACGCCACGCATTGAGGCTTTCCTGACTCAAAATGGAGTGAAGCGCACCGATATTAGTGTAGGTGCGCCCCAGATTGTCGACCTTAAGGCTGAACGCTATTCTTCGTCAGACAATGCTACGCGCGACCGTTATAATGTAACGATCGTACTGACCGTATCAAGCAATCAAGTTGACCAAGTACGCTCCTTAATGCCGCGTATGGGAGAACTGCTGAAACAAGGCATTGCCATTTCGGCTGGCGATTATGATACGCAGGTGAAGTATGAATTTACGAGTCTCAACAAGATTAAGCCACAGATGATCGAAGAAGCTACTAAGAATGCACGCGAGGCTGCGGTTAAGTTTGCCAACGACTCTGAAAGTAAAATGGGCAAGATCAAGAGTGCTTCGCAGGGCTTGTTCTCAATCGACGACCGCGACCAATACACTCCTTATATTAAAAACGTACGCGTAGTAACCTCTATTGACTATTTCTTGGAGAACTAAGTCTGACATGAATGAACATTAACGAAAAAAGATTCATGAATAATTCATGATCATTCGTATTCAAAACAAAGCGCGCTCTAACACTTTACATGTTAGAGCGCGCTTCTTATTATTTTAGTGTTTAAACGTTTCCTTATCCTACTTGGCTACCGTTTGCTACTTCACGATCAACGGTAACGACTGAGAGCGAGTCGTCGAAGTTGACAGCAGAGAGTATCATACCCTGACTCTCGATGCCATTAATCGTACGCGGAGCGAGGTTGGCAATGTAGCACACCTGCTTACCGATGAGTTGTTCGGGATCGTAGTACTGAGCGATGCCCGATACGATAGTACGATTTTCAGCACCGTCGGCAATGAGGAACTTCAAGAGCTTCTTACTCTTCTTCACCTTCTCACACTCAATGACCTTGCCTACACGAATGTCGAGACCCTCAAACTGCTCGAAAGGAATGGTTTCCTTCACAGGAGCGGCCTTAAAGTTAGCAGCCTCGTTAGCCTTCTTCGTATCAAGGAGCTTTTGTACTTGTGCCTCTACCACACTGTCTTCTATCTTCTCAAAGAGCAATGCTGGCGCACCCAATACGTGGCCTTCGGGTAAGAGGTCGGTAGCACCTAAGCGGTCCCACTCTACTTCGTCCATGTTGAGCATCATGCGCAACTTCTGACTTGAGAAGGGCAAGAACGGCTCGAAAGCAATGGCCAAGTTGGCTACCAACTGCAAAGAGAGGTTTAAGACCGTCTTCACACGTTCGGGGTCAGTCTTGATTACCTTCCAAGGCTCAGAGTCTGCCAAGTACTTATTACCGATACGTGCCAAGTTCATGGCCTCCTTCTGTGCATCGCGGAAGCGGAAGTTTTCGATCAAGCGTTCTACCTCTGCCTTTACGTCCTTAAACTCAGCTATCGTCTGGCGATCATAGTCTGTCAACTCACCTGCGGCAGGTACCACGCCGTCGTAATACTTCTTTGTAAGCTGGAGAGCACGATTGACAAAGTTGCCATATACGGCCACCAACTCATTGTTATTACGAGCTTGGAAGTCTTTCCACGTAAAGTTATTGTCCTTCGTTTCGGGTGCATTGGCTGTAAGCACGTAGCGCAATACGTCTTGCTTGCCAGGAAGGTCGCGCAAGTATTCGTCCAACCATACAGCCCAGTTACGTGAAGTACTAATCTTATCGTCCTCTAAGTTGAGGAACTCATTCGCTGGCACGTTGTCAGGCAGAATATATGAACCTTCAGCCTTCAACATAGCGGGGAAAACGATGCAGTGGAACACGATATTATCTTTACCGATGAAGTGGATCAAACGTGTGTCGTCGCTCTTCCACCACTTCTCCCAATCATTGGGGAGCAATTCCTTCGTATTGCTAATGTAGCCAATCGGTGCGTCGAACCATACGTAGAGCACCTTACCGTCAGCACCCTCTACAGGAACGGGAATACCCCACTCCAAGTCGCGGCTCACGGCACGGGGCTTGAGTCCCATGTCAAACCAACTCTTGCACTGTCCCATAACGTTGGGGCGCCATTCAGTGTGCTCCTTCGTTATCCACGGTTCGAGCCACTGCTGATGCTTATCGAGGGGCAGATACCAGTGTTTCGTCTTACGCAACACGGGTTTTGAACCGCTCACGGTCGAACGGGGGTTGATCAATTCGGTAGGAGAAAGGGCTGTACCACATTTCTCACACTGGTCGCCATAGGCACCTTCTGCGTGGCAGTGCGGACATTCGCCCGTGATGTAGCGGTCGGCCAAGAAGGTGTGTGCCTCTTCGTCGTAATATTGTTCGCTCTCTTGTTCTACAAACTCTCCCTTATCGTAAAGTGTGCGGAAGAAGTCTGAAGCGGTCTTCTTATGTACCTCTGAAGTGGTGCGGCCAAAGAAGTCGAACGAAATGCCAAAGCCTTCGAACGATTCGCGAATAATCTTGTTGTAACGGTCCACCACCTCTTGGGGGGTGCAACCTTCCTTACGTGCACGAATGGTGACGGGTACACCATGTTCGTCCGAACCGCAGATAAAAAGCACTTCGCGCTTCTTGAGTCGGAGATAACGCACGTATATATCTGCTGGTACGTAGACGCCAGCTAAGTGACCGATGTGTACTCCGCCATTGGCATAAGGCAATGCGGCAGTGACAAGCGTACGGTTAAATTTTTTCTCTGTCATGGGTGATGATGTTTATTTGTATGCAAAATTAACCATTTTCGGCCCTAACGCCAAAAAACACCCTACATTAATGAAAAAGAAAAACACGAATTGGCATGAACGAAATGATGAATGAACATTAAGGCGCGCTTTGCGCTTGTTTTTTTAAACATTAATGGACAATAAAGCGCGCTTTGCGCTTAGTTTTTGAACATTAATGTTTAAAAAACCAAGCGCGAAGCGCGCCCCTTAACGTTAACGTTACCCCTCGCGTTTCTTAAAGCTAACGAGTGACGTTTCCAGAGCCTTTTTCATCTCGTTCGAAGCCAAGTAGCGGCAGCGCACGTTTTTAATGTGCTTAGCCGTTACGCTATCCTTTTCTGCTTCACCGCCAACGGCGCGCAGACCGAGATAAAACGTACCCAAGTCGCCCAACTTCACGCGTCTACCATGACGCAAGTAGTTCACCAATGCATTCGACAGCGCTTGTGCGCCACCTGACACGTCAGGCGAGGTCAAGTGCGTACGTTCCACAATACGACTTACGATGTCCTTAAACTTCATCACGCGCACGTTAGCTATGGCGGGATAATACTTCACTTTCTGATCAGTTACGTTCTTAATAGAACGAATCTTGTAATGTAACATGGTAATTTAAATTTTTAATAGGTTAGATATAAATGTAAGAATGTGAGAATGAAATGATTGAATAAATTGCGCAACCAAAGGCGATCATTCCACTCATTCATTTGAAGTCGTCTAAACTTTTATGAAGTTCAAGATTTGCCTTTATTTTTGAAGCGATTTTTGGTCTTGAAGAGGGAGTGTAGCGAGCTACACGACCGATGAAAGGTCAAAAAGCGGTCAAAAAGAAAGGTAAAGATTGAATTTAGAAGAGATAAAAGTTTAAATATAATCTTCGTCAGAAAAGTTTAGACGACTTCTTGTATTCCTGTTCCACATCAAAGCACGGACAAGCCTTATTAGCAAATTCTTTGTGTCCATGCACGGTAGCTACAGGATAATTAAGTTGTAATAATTGTACTAAAGCCTCCAGTGCCAACTTTTGTGAGCCCGTGCGCGTATCCTTCGGTGTTTTACCATCACGAGCCAAGCCCCCGATGTAGCACACGCCGATACTATGCGCGTTGTGTCCCAAGCAGTGAGCACCCACCTGTGCGAGGGGTCGCCCCACATGCACCGAACCGTCTAAGTAAACCAAGTAATGATACCCCACATCGACAAATCCGCGTGCCTTGTGCCACCGTCGTACGTCCTCCACCGTAAAGTTGCGTCCTTCAGCCGTAGCCGAACAATGGATAATAATCTCGTCTATCTTTCGCATCTCTTTTTTTAAGTTTTCTCATCAAGCAGCCTTCCGGCCTACTAATTGTCTGTCTATATACACCGTCACGCCAAACACGCTACCAGCGTAAATCAGTGCTTGCGACACATACCACAACACAGAGTCGCTTATCTCGCCCACAGGGTCGACTACAAAGCCTGCCACCGAAAGCGCGATGCCCGACATCAACACGGGCGGCGCACAGGGAACCGTCGGGAAACTCGACTATACGGAGGGACTGACGGCCGACCAGCTCCGGTGGCTCGAAGCCGACCTGCAACGGGTTCCGGCAGGGAAAACAGTCTTCGTGGGGATGCACATCCAGTTCACGAACCGCTACCGCATCGCCGACGGCAAACTCTCGTGGAGCTATGCCATGCCGGCCGACTGCCGCGCGAAGATGCTCGACCTGCTCGCTCCCTACACCGTCCATTTCGTGACGGGCCATACCCATATCAACTACGCCAACCGCATCACCGAGCGCATGACCGAACACAATATCGCCGCCGTATGCGCCACATGGTGGTGGACGGGCAACTACACCAACGGCCGCACCCAGATGTGCCGCGACGGCGCACCGGCCGGCTACGGACTCTTCGAGATCGGAACCGCCGGAGCGGACGACGTGCAATGGCATTATCAGGGCATCGGCAAGGCAGCCGACTATCAGTTCCGCGCCTACGACCTCAACCGCTGCCTCATCACGCGCGACAAATATTGCCCCGACATCAAGAACAATTTCGGGACGGTCAGCGCCGAATTCTTCGCGCAGTACGCCAACGGCTACGACCGTCCGCGCTCGGACAACACCGTGCTGATCAACGTCTTCAACTGGAACGAGAAATGGAAGGTGGAGGTGCGCGAAGTCGAGACCGGCAACCGACTCCCCGTCGAACAGGTCGACACCTACGACCCGCTGCATACGATCCATTTCAACATGAACCGCATGAACACCAATTCGACGGCCATGACCTTCCCGACGCTGCTCACGTCGCACATGTTCGAGGCGGTCTGCTCCTCGCCCACGACCACGCTCGAAATCACCGTGACCGACGAATTCGGCCGCAGCTATACCGAAACGATGTCGCGCCCGCGCGAACTCTACGATATGTCCGTCTCCCCGCAGTGGTAACGGCCGCCGTCCGGACGGAAGCGGAGCGAGGGGGAAGGCTCCGCTCCGACCGGCGGCCCTGCGCGGCGGCAGAGGGCGTCCGCATCCCGATTCATCTCTTCATCTAACCTAATAATTTATCTCACTATGAAAAAACTACTGACCATGTTCGCAATCGTATGCGCGTTCCTCGCGTCGTGCGATTCGGAAGGGGGCGACCTGAACCGCACGCCCCTGCTCAAAGTCGTCGGTCCCGACGGCTCCGATCCGTCGCAGCCGATCTCGATCGACGGCAAGAGCCAGGAGGTGGCCTTCACCGTCCTAGCCACGGCCGACTGGACGGCCGACATCGCGGGCGACGAGGGCTTCGCCCTCTCCGACCGCAGCGGCGCGACGGGCAACACCAAGGTGACCGTCGTAGCGGCCCGCAACCTCAGCGGCGCGACCCGCTCGGCTACCGTGTCGTTCCGTCTCGGCGGCGAGGAGCGTTACGCCTACACGATCTCGCAGACCGAGGAGCAGCCCTATCTCGACGTCGATCCCGCGACGATCTCGATCGTCGGCGACCATACGGAGTTCACCGTCGCCGTCTCGACCAACCAGAGCCCGTGGAAGGTCGAGATCGACAGCCCCGACGGCGACGGCTGGCTCACCCAGCAGTCCAAAGAGAGCGCCTCGATCACCTTCCTGGCCGAAGAGAACACGACGGGCAGGAACCGCACGGCGACGCTCAAATTCGTTTCGGAGCTTCACCCCGAAGTCTTCAACTACGTCACCGTCACGCAGGGGTACGTGGTTCCGGCCCCGACTGCCGACCTGCTCGACGAGACGGTGGACATGGTGCAGAAGCGCAAATCGTGCGTCATCGGCACCCAGGTCTGGAAGGACCTGTTCCCCGGCGGGCAGGACCCCACGGGCAGGATCATCAAGCTGAGCGACACCCACTTCCGGGTGGTCGGCGTACTGCGCAAGCAGAGCACCGCCATGTCGTTCAGCGATGTCGAGCGCACGATCGTCGTGCCCGTATCGCTCGCCCAGCAAATGTTCGGGCGCGGCAACGGCATCGACATGCTCGCCGTGGCGGGACACGAGGAGACGCCGAGCCAAGAGGTTGACAAGGCGTGCCGCGAAGCGGTCTTCGCCCGCCACATCATCTCGCCCGAGGACGAAAAGGCCGTCTGGTCGATGGCCACGGCCGAGATCTTCGAGAAGGTGATGGGGCTCTTCCGCGGCATCGCGCTGCTGACGTGGATCGTGGGCCTCGGAACGCTGCTGGCGGGTGTCATCCCCGCGACCCGCGCCCTGAAGATCAAGGCCGTGGACGCCATCAGGGAGGAATAAACCTCCAATGAAGAATTAAAAATGAAAAATTAAAAATGATAGCCCTATGAAAAAATTCCTTAAGATTTTCGCAGCCGTCGTTTTCGCAGCGCTTTTACTGGGAACCTTCTGGTTCCTGTGGCAGAAAACCCGTCCGGCGAAGGTCGTCTACACGATCGTGGAGCCCGTGCCGAACACGCTCAAACAGTTCGTGGTGGCCACGGGCAAGGTCGAACCGCGCGACGAGGTGCTGATCAAGCCCCAGATCTCGGGCATCATCTCCAACGTCCGCAAGGAGGCCGGACAGTCGGTGAGCAAGGGCGAAGTGATCGCCACGGTAAAGGTCGTACCCGAAATGGGCCAGCTGTCGAGCGCCGAATCGCGCGTCTCGGTGGCCGAAATCTCGCTGGCGCAGACCCGCCGCGAACACGACCGCACGACGGCCCTGCACGCGAAAGGCGTCGTCTCGGACGAGGAGGCCGAGCAGAGCCGCACCGCCCTCGCCAAGGCCGAAGAGGAGCTGCAAAACGCCAGGGAGAACCTCGAAATCGTGAAGAACGGCATATCGAGACGTTTCAAGGAGCTGAGCAACACGCAGATACGTTCAACGATCGACGGCATGATCCTCGACGTGCCGATCAAGGTCGGCAACTCGGTGATTCAGGCCAACACGTTCAACGACGGCACGACGATCGCCACGGTGGCCGACATGTCGAACATGCTCTTCCGGGGCAACGTCGATGAGACGGACGTGGGCAAGCTCCGGGAAGGCATGCCCGTGAAACTCACCATCGGCGCATTGCAGAACGTCGAGCTGGACGCCCTGCTGGAATACGTCTCGCCGAAGGCCACCGAGGACAACGGCGTGGTGCTCTTCGAGGTCAAGGCGGCCGTGACGGTCCCGGACGAGGTTTTCGTGCGGGCGGGTTACAGCGCCAACGCCAGCGTGATGATCGAGAGCCGCGAAGGGGTGCTGACCCTCCCGGAGAGCACCGTGGAGTTCGAGGAGGGCAAGAGCTACGTCTACGTGCTGACCAGCGCCGAGGGGGCCGAGGAGCAGACTTTCGACAAACGCGAGGTGCAGCTGGGCCTTTCGGACGGCATAAACATCGAGATCAAGGAGGGCGTGACCGCCGGGGAGAAGATCCGCGGCGCCAAGGAGGACAAAAAGAAAAAGTAACCGCAAAAACACCGCATGATGAAAACCGGCATCTTATTCGCGGCCCTGTTCGCCGCCGTGGCGGCCTGTGCACAGGATGCGGCTCCGGAGGGCTCCGGGCAGTCGCCCGCGGCAAACGCCCCCTGGACGCTCGACGACTGCATCGGCTTCGCCCAACGCAACAACATCGACGTGCAGCGGCGCACGTTGCAGGTCGAGAAGAGCGACGTGGATCTCTCGACGGCGAAATACAGCCGCCTGCCCGACCTGAACGCTTCGGTCGGCGCCGACGCCTCGTTCGGCCGCGTGCTGTCGAGCGACAACACCTATCAGACGAAGAACCAGACCTCGGGGTCGCTCAACGTCTCGGCCTCCATGCCCCTGTTTCAGGGCATGCGCATCAACCACCGGATCAAAGCCGGGAAACTGGACCTCGCGGCCGCCGTGCAGGACATGGAGCGCGCCCGCGAGGATGTGGCGATCAACGTCATGACGCTCTATCTGGAGGTGCTCTACAACAAGGAGATGGTCGGCGTGGCCGAACGCCAGCTGACGCTGAGCGAGCAGCAGGCCGGGCGGAGCCGGGCGCTGGCCGCCGCGGGCAAACAGCCCGAATCGGCCGTCTACGAGAGCGACGCCCTCGCGGCCGGCAGCCGCATGACCCTCACGCAGGCCCGCAACGACCTGCAACTGGCGCTGCTCGACCTGAGCCAGGCCCTCAACCGCGAGAGCGCCGCAGGGTTCGACGTCGTGGTTCCGGAGCTCGACAGCGTGACGCTCGCCTCGCTGCACCGGCTGGGCACGGCAGACGGGGTCTACAACTATGCAGTGGAAAACCGTCCGCATATCAAGGCGGAGCGGCTGCGGCTCGAAAGTTCGGAGAATTCAGTCCTCATTGCCAAATCGGCACTCTATCCCTCCATCTCGCTTTCAGGCGGCTACGGCACGGGGGTGTACAGCGCCGACAGCGATAAGTTCTGGGCCCAGATGCGCCATAACAGCCGCGAATACGTCGGACTGTCGATGAACATCCCGATCTTCAACCGCCGCGCCACGCGCAACAATATCCGCTCGGCACAGCTTTCGGCCCGCAGCCAGCGGCTCGCGCTGACCGAAGCCGAGCTGGCGCTGCGCAAG
>ENA-UEQL01001685-UEQL01001685.1-human-gut-metagenome-genome-assembly--contig:-NODE-1685-length-15197-cov-5.154828_pt1 | contig 15197 bp, 14 predicted proteins | sample MGYA00242905_ERZ507926 | MGnify/ENA primary metagenome ERZ507926 (study PRJEB26167, sample SAMN06115531) | human gut metagenome | host: Homo sapiens | place: China:Henan | collected 2015-09-09...
GATAGGCGATATCCCACTATAACCTAACGGGTCGCGGGGGGTGGGGCGCGGGACTGCGATTTGCCGAGGAAGTACCCCGCCGATAGGCGATTGCAAACTGGGTCACGTCCATCCGCCGAAAGGCAACTACAAACCCCGCCCCGTGTATAAAGCCCCACTGCGGCGGGCAAACTACCCACAAACGCTCCCTGCGGAGCCGAATGAAAGGAGCTTTTCCTATGGTCATGGATAAAATCTCGCTGGTGCTGGTCATTATCGGCGCCCTGAACTGGGGCGGGGTGGGGCTGTTCCGCTTTGATACCGTTGCATGGATCTGCGGCGGGCAGGGCAGCATAGCGGCCCGGATCATTTACACACTGGTGGCACTGGCCGGTATCTGGTGCATTTCGCTGCTGTTCCGGGAGGATGAGCCTGCCGGGGAGCGTGAACGCTGAACCGGCGGGCCCGGTATTTTTTGCGGGCTGCCCGTAGGCAAGGGGGCGGCGGTGTGCTATAATAGGGGCAAAGGAGGGAGTCCTCATGTCCCAGATCACCAAACGTGCGCTGGAGCAGTCGCTGAAAAACCTGCTGCAGCAAAAGCCGCTTTCCAAAATCACCATCAGCGATATCACCGAGGACTGCGGCATCAGCCGCATGACCTTCTACTACCATTTCAAGGATATCTACGATTTGGTGGAGTGGGCCTGCGCCGAGGACGCCGCCCGCGCCCTGCAGAATAAAAAGACCTACGATACCTGGCAGCAGGGCTTTGTGCAGATCTTCCATGCGGTGCGGGAGAATAAGGTTTTTGTGATGAACGTCTACCGCTGCGTCAACCGGGAGCAGGTGGAAAAATACCTGGTCCCCCTCACCGATCAGCTCATTATGGGGGTCATCACCGAGCGTGCTGCCGGCATGACAGTGCGGGAGGCGGATCAGCAGTTTATTGCGCAGGTGTATTCCTATGCCTTCGTCGGTATCATGCTGGATTGGATCCGGGACGATATGCGGGCCGACCCCGAGGAGCTGGTGAACCGGCTGGCCATGGTCATCCACGGCGATATCACGCAGGCGCTGGAGCGCTTTCGCACCGACCGCCCCGACTCTATGACAAATCCCGCGGTTTGATAAAAATTTTTTCAGCCTTTCCCCCGTGATGTAATTTTTGTCACGGGGTTTTTTCTGTCTATATCATTTTATTTCCGGCAGGGATACAATGGGAGCATCAAAGGGAACGGCGTTCCCGAATCCAATATTACAGGAGGCTTCTTTATGTATTATTCTGCCGGAACCTACGAAAGCTTTGCTCATCCCGAAAAGCCCCGGGGCATCGATAACAAATCCGCCTATATCATCGGCACCGGCCTGGCCGGTCTTACCGCCGCATTTTATCTGGTGCGGGACGGCCGGATGAAGGGCGAGCACATTCACCTGCTGGAAAAGCTGGAGCTGGCGGGCGGCAGCTGCGACGGCCGCAAGGATGTGACCAAGGGCTACTATATGCGCGGCGGCCGTGAGATGGACAACCACTTTGAGGTGATGTGGGACGTCTTCCGGGATGTGCCCTCCATCGAAACGCCGGATGTTTCCGTCCTGGATGAGTACTACTGGCTCAATAAGCACGACCCCAACTATTCCCTGTGCCGTGCCACCGTAAACCGCGGCGAGGACGCCCACACCGATAAGAAGTTCGCGCTGGATAAGGAAAGTGCCATGGCCCTTTCCAAGCTGTTCATCACCCCGGAAAAGGACCTGGAGGATAAGAAGATCTCCGAGGTGCTGCCCGAGAGCTTCTGGGACACCAACTTCTGGCTGTACTGGCAGACGATGTTTGCCTTCCAGCGGTGGTCCAGCGCACTGGAGATGAAGCGTTACCTCTGCCGGTATGTCCATCACATCGATGGGCTGCCCGATTTCAGCGCCCTGCGCTTCACCAAGTATAACCAGTATGAGAGCATGATTCTGCCGCTGGTCAAGTACCTGGAGAGCCACGGCGTCCGCATTGAATACGGTATGGACGTCCGCAATGTTGTCATCGAGACCGAAGGCGATAAGAAGGTCGCCCGTCAGATCGTCTATGTCAAGGACGGAAAGGAGCAGACCATTGACCTCATCGAGGACGATCTCGTATTCATCACCAACGGCTGCTGCACCGATACCTCCTGCTACGGCGACCAGACCCACGCCCCCGATCTCTCCGGCATCCATAACGGCTGCGGCGAATCGTGGGATATGTGGAAGGCCATCGCACGGCAGGCGCAGCACGGCGAATACGGCAACCCCGACGCCTTCTGCAGCGATGTGGAGGCCACCAACTGGATGAGCGCCACCGTAGCCACCGCCGATGAGGAGATCATCCGCCATATTATGAGCATCTGCAAGCGCGATCCCCGCGCCGGCAAGGTGATCACCGGCGGTATCGTCACCGTAAAGGACAGCACCGAAAACTGGTATCTTTCCTGGACCATCAACCGCCAGCCGCAGTTTAAGAGCCAGGACAAGAACACCGTGCTGGTGTGGGTGTACGGCCTGCACACCGACCGGGAGGGTAATTTCGTCAAGAAGGACATGCGGGACTGCACCGGTGAGGAGATCTGCCGTGAGTGGCTGTACCACATCGGCGTAGAGGAGAGCCGCATTGGGGAGCTGGCGGCGACGGCCTGCAATACCACCACCTGCTATATGCCCTATATCAATGCGTTCTTCCAGCCCCGCAAGGAAAGCGACCGCCCCAAGGTGGTGCCGGACGGCGCCGTGAACTTCGCCTTCATCGGGCAGTTTGCGGAGACCCCCCGCGATACCATCTTCACCACTGAATATTCGATGCGTACCGGGATGGAATCGGTATATACCCTGCTGAATGTGGACCGCGGCGTGCCGGAGGTCTGGGGCAGCAAGTACGATGTGCGTGAGCTGCTGCGTGCCTGCTACTATGCCGTGGATAAAAAGCCCATCGATGAGCTGCCGCTGTCCTTCAAGGAGCGGGAGGCTGTGAAGCTGCTGCTGAAGAAGGTAAAGGGCACCGACGTGGAGCTGCTGCTGAAGGAAAGCGGTCTGCTGGAGTAAGCGGCAGCGGCCGGCGGGATGGGGCCCGCAGGGCGCTCCGGCTGCGCCGGAGCTGATGGGCGGCCCCCGGGCCGCCCATCTACGCCCGCCTGCGGCGGGCGGCCCTGCGGGCCCTTCCCCCTACGCACGGGCTTGCCCCCTGCAGCGCAGCGGCGCCGCCGTCCCTCCGGGACGGCGGCGCCGCTTTTGCAGGCCTGCGGCCTGTGCTTATTTTATCAGCTCGGCGGTATCCCGCGCGATCATGATCTCCTCGTTGGTGGGGACCACCCAGACCTCCACCTTGCTGTCGGCGCCGGAAATGCGAACCTCCTCGCCGCGGCAGTCGTTTGCCTTGGGGTCGGCGGTGACGCCCAGATAAGCCAGATCCCGCAGCACCTTCTCCCGCAGGCCGATATCGTTTTCCCCGATGCCGCCGGTGAACAGGATGGCGTCCACGCCGCCCAGTGCGCCCGCATAGCTGCCGATCAGCTTCACCAGCTGATACTCCAGCATATCCAGCGCCAGCTGCGCACGCTTGTTGCCGGCCTTCGCCGCCGCCTGTACGTCACGGCAGTCGCTGGAAACGCCGGAAACGCCCAGCAAACCGGACTCGTTATTCAAAAGGCGGGAAACATCGCTCTCCGGCATGCTCTCCAGCCCGGCGATATAGGTAACGATGGAGGGATCGATGCTGCCGCAGCGGGTCCCCATGATGATGCCGTCCAGGGGGGTGAAGCCCATCGAGGTATCCATCACCTTGCCGTCCAGAATGGCCGCCAGCGAGCTGCCGTTGCCCAGGTGGCAGGTGATGAGCCGGTGAGGCATCCCGCCCAGCAGCTGCGCCATGCGCCCGCTGACATAGCGGTGGCTGGTACCGTGGAACCCGTAGCGGCGCACACCGTGCTTCTCGTAGTATTCATAGGGGATGGCAAAGGTATAGGCCTTGGGCGGCATGGTGGCGTGGAACGCCGTATCGAATACCGCAGCCATAGGCAGCTTTTCGCCGAAAACGCTGCGGCACGCCCGGATGGTAGCCGCCTGGGGGGGATTGTGCAGCGGGCTGATATCCCGCAGGGCAACGATGGTATTGATGGTCTCCTCGTCGATCAGCACCGAACGGGAGAACTTATCCCCGCCGTGGGTCACACGGTGGCCCACCGCAGCGATCTCCTCCACGCTGTCGATCACATGGCCCTCGCCGCTTACCATCTCGTGCAGGATCACATCGAAAGCATCCTTGTGGGTGAAAAGCTCGGTGTCCTTTTCCACCGCATAGCCCCCGGCGGTCTTATAGCTGTACTTGCCGTCGATGCCGATGCGCTCGCAGACGCCCTTGCACAAAATCGTTTCGTCCTCCATGCGGATCAGCTGATACTTGAGGGAAGAGCTGCCCGCATTGATCACCAGAATATTCATCGCATTTTTCTCCTTTGGCTTTGCTTTCGCCGTGCCCCGCCGGGGCTTGACAGCGTTACACGCATTTAATATTATTGGAAACAAAGGGGCTTGTCAATATTCTATCGAAACTTTTATTACTTTTTTGCAATTCTGTCATAGCTATATCGCTATAACAGGTGAAAAGGCCGATTTGCCCCCGGAAAAGCCCCGCAAAGGCCGCAGGGTCGGTTGGGCGGCCGCAGGCCGGGGCCGCCGGCGGCGGCCCCGGGCGGGCTTCGCCCGCCACGGCGATGCTTCGCATCGCCGGGCCTGCGGCCATCCTTCCCCGCCGACCCGCAAAAGCCTACCGGCTTTCCGTATGTCGACCCGCCCCTGCGCTGCCTCCGCCCCCTGCCTAACCTGCGAAAAAGCCGGGGAGTACGGCCCGCAGGGCGTTCCGGCGAAGCCGGAACCGGCGGCCGGAGGCCGCCGAGCCCGCCGCAGGCGGGCTGCCCTGCGGGCCGATGCCATCCCCACCGAAAGGAGCCTGTCCATGCCTGTCGCTGCCGTTATTGCCGAATGGAACCCCCTGCACCAGGGGCACCTGCTGCCCCTCGAGGCCGCCCGCCACCGGGGCGCCACCCATACCGTCGCCATCGTCAGCGGCAACTTTGTGCAGCGCGGTGAGCCCACCCTTTGCCCGTGGCAGTACCGGGTCACAGCCGCCCTGCACAGCGGCGTTGACCTCGTCCTGCAGCTGCCGCTGCCCTATGCTGTTTCCACCGCCGAGCACTTTGCCGCAGGCGCCGTGCAAAGCCTTGCCGCCCTGGGCTGTGTGGATACCCTTGTATTCGGCAGCGAGTGCGGCGACCTGGCTGCCCTGCAACGGGTTGCCGCCGCCCTAGAAAGCCCCGCCCTCCCGGCGGAGCTGGCCCCCCGGCTGGCGGCCGGGCTGCCCTTTGCCGCCGCACGGCAGGCCGCCGTTCATGCCCTCATCGGGCAGGATGCCGCCCTGCTTTCCTCCCCCAATAACATTCTCGGCATCGAATATCTGCGGGCGCTTTCCCGCACCGGTGCCGGCATCACACCGCTTACCCTGCCCCGGCAGGGCGCCCCCCACGACGCCCACGCCCCCGAAGCCGATTATCCCTCGGCTTCCTTCCTGCGGCAGCAGTTCCTTTCCGGTGTGGATATTTCCCCGCAACTGCCCCCTGCCATGGCCGGACAGCTGCGGCTGGCAGAGGCGCAGGGCGCCCTCCCCGACCGTGCCCTGTGGGACCGTGCCCTGCTTGCCCGGCTGCGCACCATGGAGGAGCCCGATTTTGCCGCCCTGCCGGATATCAGCGAGGGGCTGGAGAACCGCCTGTACCGGGCATCCCGCACCGCCAAAAGCCCCGAGGCCCTGCTGGCGGACGCCAAGACCAAGCGCTATTCCCACGCCCGGCTGCGCCGGGTCCTGCTTGCCGCCATGCTGGGGCTGCCCGCCGGACTTTCGGCCGCAACGCCCCCCTACCTGCGGGTACTGGGCTTCACCCCCCGCGGCGCCGAGGTCCTCTCCGCTGCCAAGGCCAGCCGCACCCTGCCGCTTTCCCCCTCGCTGGCGGAGCTGGCCCAAACCGGCGAGACTGCTGCCCGTTTTGCCGGGCTGGAGGCCCGGGCCGCCGACCTGTACCACGCCTTTACCCCCGGTCTTGCCCCCTGCGGCAGCGAATACACCACCCCCCTTTTGAAGCTGTGACCCCGGACGCCCCTGCAAGGGGCGGAGCGACCGGCCGCAGGCCGGCCCGCCCCCGGCGGGCCCGGCGGGCGGAGCCCGCCGAAATCGTCCGCAGGACGATTTGGCCTGCGGCCGTGCCGTTCCCCTTGTGCAAGCCCGCAAAAGCCCCTGCCTGCGCCTTTTGCGGGGTTGGGCGGGGTGGGGCGCAGCGAGGGAGGGCCGCCCGCAGGGCGGCCCGACAAAAAGCGCAGCCCTGCCCCCCTGCGTGCAGCATGATTTTTCTTATCCCTTCTCGCTTCTCTCTTGAGCCCCGCCGCCATGGTAGGGCGGTATGCAAAAAAGCCGCCCGCAGGCGGCTTTTTCTATGCCAGTATGCTGTTACGAGCCGATCAGCGTCACGTTGATGGTCAGCGTCTGCCCGCGGCCGGTGCGGCTGGCCCGGTACAGTCCGATCTCCACCGTATCGCCGGGCCGGTGCTTCGCCAGAATATCACTGACGTCGCCCCGGGTCGTCACCGCCCACCCGTCGATTGAGGTAATGATATCCCCCACCTCGGCGCCCTGGCGGCCCATATCGCTTTCCTTGGTGATGGACATGATCCGCAGCCCCATGGGGATGCCGTAATAGGCGGCCTCACTGCTGCTTACCTCCACCACGGTGATGCCCATCTGCGCCCGGCCGGTCACACGGCCATGCTGCATCAGGTCATCCAGGATGGGCAGCGCCGTATTGATGGGGATGGAGAACCCGATGCCCTCGTAGCCCTCCTCCACCAGCTTGCTGGAGGTGATCCCCACCACCTGCCCGTAGGTATTGATGAGCGGGCCGCCGCTGTTGCCGGGGTTAATGGCCGCATCGGCCTGAATACAAACCATGGTATAGCCCAGCTCGGTGGTGATGGTGCGCTGCACCGCCGAAATATATCCTACCGTCTGGGTAGAAGCCAGCGCCAGCCCGCCGGGGTTGCCGATGGCCACCACCATTTCGCCCACCTCCAACTCATCGCTGTTGCCGAAGGTCGCCGCAACCAGTCCCTCCTGCGGCAGGGAAACCATCCGCAGCAGCGCCAGATCGCTCTGGTTATCGGCGCCCACCAGCTGGGCGTCATAGCTGTCGCCGTTTTGCAGCACCACCTCGTAATCGTTAAAGCCGCTTACCACGTGGGCGTTGGTGATGATATACCCGTTTTCCGAAAGGATGATGCCGCTGCCCTGTGCGGTGGAGCTGTCGCCGTAGCTGACGATACCCACCACCGAGGGGGCGCATTTTTTATAGATGCCCGCCGGGGTCAAAAGGCCGTCCCCGGTGGTTTCCGGTACGTTGTCCTCCGGCTTATTCTGCTGGTTTATCTCGGGCAGATGCTCCAGCTCGCCGTTTTCCCCGGGCAGGGTGGCGCCGGGCGGGTTGGGGGCGGGGGCTTTGCCGTTCCATGCCGTCACGCCGATGCACAGCGCCCCGGCCAGCACAATGACCACGCCCATGGCAATGAGAAAATACTTCAGTCCGGCGTTTCTTTTGCGGGGGGCGGGGTTCTGCCCGTAGTTCCCCCGGTAGTCCTGATAGTCCCACTGATAGTGGCTGTCATTGCTGCGGTTTTTCATGCTGTTTCTCCTCCCGGCCGGCAGCGGGTGCTTCCGGCAATGTGGTAAAGCTGGCGTCTACCGGCGGGGCCTTGCGGTTGATGCCCTTTTTGTAGTGGGCGGGGTCGGCCGGCAGTCCGAATACGAACTCGGTGTACTGACCGGGCTGGCTCCGCACGAATATTTCACCCTCGTGGACGTTCATGATGGTGCGGCAGATGGAAAGTCCCAGGCCCACGCCGTTTTTATCCAGGCTGCGGCTGCGGTCGGTTTTGTAGAACCGGTCGAACAGCCGCGGGATCTCCTCCGGCAGCACGCCGCTGCCGGTATTGCGCACCGCTACCATGATATTCTCGCCCTCGGTATAAAAGTCGAAGGAAAGGGTGCCGCCCTCGTTCACGAACTTGACGGCGTTATCGATGAGGTTATACACCACCTGCTGGATGAGGTCGGCATCGGCCAGCACCCAGTAGCGGTCGGTATCCAGTCCCTCCACCTCGATGTGCTTATCATCCAGCCGCTGCTCGAAGCCCAGCAGGGTATTGGTCACCAGGGAGGTGATCTCCACCTCGGTGGGCTGAATGGTGCGCTCCCCGGCCTCGATCTGACTCAAGGTCAGCATATTTCTTACCAGACGGGAAAGGCGCTGCACCTCGCTGGAAACGATGCGCAGGTAGTGGTTCTGCCGCTCCGGGGGGATGGTGCCGTCCAGGATGCCGTCCACAAAGCCGCCGATGGTGGTCATCGGGGTCTTTAATTCGTGGCTGACATTGGCGGTAAAGCTGCGCCGCACCGATTCGGTGAGTGCCAGCTCGGTGGCCATGTTGTTAAAGGCGGAGGCCAGCCGCCCGATCTCATCGTCCCCCTCCACCGGCACCCGGACCGAAAAGTCGCCCTTGGCAAAGGCACGGGTCGCTGCGGCCATCTGCCGCAGGGGGTTCACCAGGCTGGTGGTGACGAAGTAGATGACGATAAAGCTGACCACCAGCACGACGATGGCCGCAATGAGGAACATTTGCAGCATATCGCCGGCCAGGGCACGGTTGGCGGCCCGGGCGGTGGCCATGACGGCGCCCACCAGCAGCCCGTTTTCATCCACCACCGGGGTGGCTACGGCATACTGGGGGTCCTCGCCGGTTCCGGCCATCATCACCGAGCCCTGATAGCTGCCGGTTTTCGAAAGGCTTTCCAGCACCGCCTCCGGGACCGACTGCGGCACCGTGCCTTCGGTGGTGTGCGCCATGATGAGGATATTGCCCCTGTTGTCGGAAAGGTAGATATCCGCTTCGATGGCGGAGCCCAGCACCGCATACACCGGCTGCAGGGTATCGCTGCTGACGTAGCGGTACTCATGGGCGGCGTAGTTTTCCATCGTCAGGCGGGCGGCCTGGTTCACGTTTTTTTCCAGCAGACTGATTTTTTCTTCCCGCAGGTAGTCATTGGCCAGCACCATGAAGATAGAGCCGACCAGCACCATGCTGAGCAGAATGATGGCGCAGCATACCGAGTAGTATTTGCCCATCAGGGTTTTCTGCGATTTGTTCATTCTTATTCCTTGACCTCGAACTTGTAGCCCACGCCCCAAACCGTCTTGAGGCACCACTTATCGCTGACGCCCTCCAGCTTTTCTCTCAATCGCTTGATGTGGACATCTACGGTGCGGCTGTCGCCGTAATACTCAAAGCCCCACACCTCGTCCAGCAGCTGGTCGCGGGTGAATACCCGGTTGGGGTGGCTGGCCAGATGGAACAGAAGCTCCAGCTCCTTGGGGGGCGCATCCACCACCTTGCCGTCTACCTTCAGCTCGTAGCGGGTCATATTGACGGTGAGCTTATCGTAGCTGACCTCCTTGACCTCGCCTTCGCCCGCGCCCGCGGGAGTGCTGCGGCGCAGCACGGCCTTGATCCGTGCGACGATCTCCTTGGTATCGAAGGGCTTTACCACGTAGTCATCGGCGCCCAGCTCCAGCCCCAAAACCTTATCGAAGGTTTCGCCCTTGGCGGTGAGCATGATGATGGGGCAGTCGCTTTTCTGGCGGATCTGGCGGCAGACCTGCCAGCCGTCCAGCTTGGGCATCATGATATCCAAGAGGATGAGGGAGGGCTTTTCGCTTTCGAATTTGGCAACGGCCTCCTCGCCGTCGTGGGCCATTACCACCTCGAAGCCCTCTTTTTCGAGGTAGAGGCGCAGCAGCTCACAGATATTCAGGTCGTCATCGGCTACCAGGATCTTGTCCATCATTGGTTTTTCCTCCTTATCGGCTCCCGCCCCGTTCGGTTTGGGCATAGTTTTCTAAACTATATTGTACCACAACGGCGGGGGTTTGCATAGCGCGGAATATGGCATTTTTGTAAAAAAACTGTTATGGGATGTTGCTTTTCGCGCGGGGGCAGAGGGGGAGGGTTTGGGGGACGGTTTGGGGGACGGTTTGGGGGACGGTTGGAGGGAAGGCTGGAGGGAGGGCTGGAGGGAGGGCCGCAGGCCGGCCCGCCGCAGGCGGGCACCGGCGGCTCCGCCGCCGGGTTTTGGCGGAGCCAAAACGGGCTGCGGCCCGATTGACGCAGGGGGGTGCGGCCTGCAGAAAACCGAAAGCCGGGGGCTGCAGGATTTGGCGTTTTTCGAAGGAACCTGCCCATTTTGGGCGAAAAATTACGGGTTCTTGATGAGAGTTGCGGAAACTTCTACTTATGTAAAGGTGTTACAGCTTTGCCGTTTTTCGCCCAGTTTAGCAACAATACCCAAAAACGCGCCTGCATTTTCCTTTATTTTATCCGTCTGTTCATATTTTTTTTGCAAATTCCCTCTTGTTTTTCATGGTAAATAATAGTACAATTCAATTAAGGAAAGAGTTAATAACGAAAACGTTAGAAGATAATTCACGCTCCATCCATCAATCTTTATTCTACCTTTAAGGAGGAACTGTACCATGAAATCTACCGGTATCGTAAGAAAAGTTGACAACCTCGGCCGCATCGTTCTCCCCGTAGAGCTGCGCCGCACCCTGGGCATCGACATCCACAGTGACGTTGAGATTTATGTGGACGGCGACCAGGTCGTTCTCAAGAAGTATCTTCCCTGCTGCATCTTCTGCGGCTCCAAGGAAGAGCTGGCCATCTATGATGACAAGTACGTTTGCCGCAGCTGCCGCAACAAGCTGGCCAAGCTGTAATCCCCCTGCGAAAGAAACCACGGGCCCCTGCCGAACGGCGGGGGCTTTTTTCTGTGGGTTGGGAGAAGGGGCGATTTGTTATTTTGCGGCGGGTTGTGGGAGGATGTGAGGCGGGAGGCGGTGGGGCCGCAGGCCGTTTCGGCTGCGCCGAAACCCACGGGCGAAGCCCGTGGCGGCAGCGCCGGAGGCGCTGCCGGGCCTGCGGCCCCCGGCCTTCCCCCTGCACCGGCCCGGGGGGATAGGAAAAGCCCCCTCTCCCGGGGTGGGAAAGGGGGCGGTGCGGGTATGTTATCATTCGCCGGCGGGATTGACCGGGGCGTTCTTGGTTACGGTAAGGGAAACGGTGTCCTCCAGCACAGCATCGGCGGGCAGCAGCTTGGCCATCACGACGTAGCGGTAGTCGTTGGGATAGTGCAGCTTGGTGTCATCCGCCATGCGGTAGGTGCAGGTGGAAAGGGTCAGGATCTTATCATTACTGCTTACCTCTACGTCATAATTATAAAAGGAAAGGTCCTGTGCCTTTTTCAGCAGGCTGTTAAAGGTAGCGTCCGCCGGGTTGGGTTCAATGTAGTCGAACTTGATATCGGTGTAGAATACCGCAAACACCTGCCAGACCATGTCCTCTTCGATGGTGGAATAGTAGATGTAGGGGTGGGTTTTGGCAAATTCTTCGTCCTGATACTTCAGCAGCTGGGCGAACTTGGGGCCGTTTGCGTGGTTCTGATAATCGGGGATCAGGCCGTTGGCGGAGCGACCCAGATTGTGGCCGTACACCACGGTATTTTTGGAGATGGAATTGCGGTTGCCGGTTTTGCAGCGCCAGTCGGCGTAGTAGCAGCCGTCGTTATCGTTTTCCCCATTGGCGTTGCGGCGCAGGTAATACTTATTATCGTCATTATAGTTTACCTTTACCACCACGTCATTGACGGTGGTGCCGTCAATATAAATCCAGCCGATGGTATCCTTATTCTTCTGCTGCATGGCCAGCGTGTTTTCCAGCATGGTCTTTTGCAGCTCCTTCAGCTGTTCCTCCTTGGTGGGCTGGGTGGGGTCATCGGGGTTGGCGGGGTCCACCGGCCCTGTGGGGTTACTGGGGTCTACCGGGTCGGGATTTGCCGGGTCCTTGCCGCAGGCGGCGAAGGCAAATACCATACATAATGCCAGCAGCAGCGCCAGCAGTCGAGTTGTCAGTTTCATAGTGCTCCTCATTATCTGTTAAATTGCCCCCGGGGGGGCTTTGTTCCGCCCTATTCTACACCAACAGCGGGGCGCTTGTCAATGAATGGGACGGGGGAAAGGCCCCCTTTGCAAAAAAGTTCTCATTCTGTTTACAAATGGGAGAAAAAGACCTATACTAATGGCAGGGGTTTCCCCTGATTACACAGGCCCTTTCCCGATACCGGGCCAAAGGCGGCTTTGCTGCGGGGAGGGGACAAAAGGAGCGTATAAAATGCTGATCACAAAAGATATGGGCATCATGGAGATCGTACAGAAATACCCTGCCACCGTAGAGGTTTTGCAGCGGTTCGGGATGGGCTGCATCGGCTGTGCGGCCGCCCACTTTGAGAACATCGAGCAGGGCGCGACTGCCCACGGCATTGATGTGCCCGCGCTGATGGAGGCGCTGAACGAGGCCGCCAAGGGCTGATTTTGCATTTGTGCAGGGGGTAAAACGGGGGCCGCAGGCCGTTTCGGCTGCGCCGAAACCCACGGGCGGAGCCCGTGGCGGCGGCGCCGGAGGCGCCGCCGGGCCTGCGGCCCCTCCCCCTGCCTTCCGCCCGGCCCGGAAAATAATGACAAAACAAGGAGGCACCCCATGCAGAAGGAACTGACCGCCCGCGGCCCCCTGCTGAACGAAAGGGGAGAGCTGCATGAGGCCGGCTATGCCCGGCAGCTGGTAAAGCAGTACGACCGCCGGGCCATCAAGGCGGCGGCGCACCGCATAAAGGAGTGGGACTACTACCTGATGATGAACGACCGGTGGGGCGTGGCGCTTACCATCGATGACAACAGCTACATGGGGCTTTTGGGCTTTTCGCTGCTGGATTTTTCCCGGCCGTGGGAGCACACCTGCAACCTCATTTACCCGTTCACGAACGGAAAGACCGCCATGCCCGCCAGCAGTGCCGCCGGGGATGTTTCGGTTTGCCGGAAGGACGCCGATTTCTGCTTTAAGGTGCTGCCGGACGGTACCCGCAGGCTGACGGCATGGGTAAAGAATTTCATCGATAAAAAGCCCATAACGGCGGAATTTACCCTTACCGGGGCCCCGCAGGAGTCGATGGTCATCGTCACCCCCTTTGCGGAGGACAGAAAGGCCTTTTACTATAACCAGAAGATCAACTGCATGAGAACCGCCGGCCGGGTGGAATTCGACGGGCAGGTAATCGAATTTGACCCGGAGGAGAGCTTTGCCACGCTGGACTGGGGGCGGGGCGTCTGGACCTACAAAAACACCTGGTTCTGGGGCAGCGGCAACGCCCTCGTAAACGGAAAGCCCTTCGGCTTTAATATCGGGTACGGCTTCGGTGATACCTCCGCAGCCAGTGAGAATATGCTGTTCTATGACGGCAAGGCGCACAAGCTGGAGCGTCTGACCTTCGGCATCCCGCAAAAGGACGGCCGGGACGATTTTATGAGCCCGTGGCGCTTCACCAGCAGCGACGGCCGGTTTGAGATGACCTTCACCCCCATACTGGACCGGGCCAGCCGCACCAGCCTCGGGGTGCTTTGCAGCGACCAGCATCAGGTATTCGGGCGCTTTAACGGCACCGCCACGCTGGATGACGGCACGGTGCTGCAGATCAAAAACCTGCTGGGCTTCGCCGAAAAGGTATTCAATAAGTGGTAACAACAGACCCGGCTCCGCCGCAAGGCGGGGGCGGGTTTTTTACTGCCTTTAGGGGAGGATGGAGGGAATGGGTTGTCGCTCCCTGCGGAGGGGCGGGGTTATTGCAGGGACCGGGGAAATGCAGCCCCCCGAAGATTTCTGCAAGCCATCGGCGTGGGGCCGCAGGCCGTTTCGGCGAAGCCGAAACCCACGGGCGGAGCCCGTGGCGGCGGCGCCGGAGGCGCCGCCGGGCCTGCGGCCCGCACCCCCGCACTTTTCCCTTGACAGTCAGGGGGCGTTGGCGGTAGTATATATTAGTATAAATGTAGGGTCACGCCTATGAGATTTTTAAGATAAAGGAAGATGCATTATGTTCCAGTTTGACCATGTACGCACCCGTTTTGCGCCCAGCCCCACCGGCTATATGCACGTGGGCAATCTCCGCACTGCGCTGTTTGCCTATCTGGTGGCCAAAAGCAATAACGGCCATTTTTTGCTGCGGATAGAGGACACCGACCAGGAGCGTCAGGTAGAGGGCGCCGTGGAGATCATCTACAAGACGCTGAAGGAGACCGGCCTTTTGTGGGATGAGGGTCCCGATATCGGCGGGCCCGTGGGCCCTTATATCCAGAGCCAGCGGATGGATATGTTTAAGGCATACGCCGAAAAGCTGGTGGAAAGCGGCCACGCCTACTACTGCTTCTGCGATAAGGAGCGGTTGGAGGAGGTGCGCAAGGTGCAGGAGGCCTCCGGCATTGCGCCCCGCTATGACGGCCACTGCCGCAACCTTTCCAAGGAGGAGGTAGCCGAAAAGCTGGCGGCGGGGGTTCCCTATGTCATCCGGCAAAAGGTGCCTACCGATGGAACCGTGACCTTCCACGATGAGGTGTACGGCGATGTGACCGTCGATTGCAGCACGCTGGATGATCAGATCCTCATCAAGGGGGACGGGATGCCCACCTACAACTTTGCCAACGTGGTGGACGACCACACCATGGGCATCACCCACGTCATCCGCGGCAACGAATATCTTTCCTCCACCCCCAAGTACAACCTGCTGTATGAGGCCTTCGGCTGGGAGATCCCCAAGTATATCCACTGCGCACCCGTCATGCGGGATGCCACCCACAAGCTCTCCAAGCGCCACGGCGACGCCTCCTATGAGGATCTGGTGCAGATGGGCTTTTTGACCCCTGCCATCCTCAACTACATCGCCCTGCTGGGCTGGAGCCCCAAGGGGGACCGGGAGATCTTCTCGCTGGAGGAGCTGGTAAAGGTCTTTGATATTTCCGGCATCACCAAGAGCCCTGCCATCTTTGATATGCAGAAGCTGCGCTACATCAACGGTGAGTACATCCGGGCGCTTTCCCCCGAGGAATTCTACGAAAAGGCGCTGCCCTGGATCCGCCGGACGGTAAAGAGCGAGACCGCCGACCTGCGGGAGCTTTGCACCGTACTGCAGACCCGCTGTGAGTCGCTGGGCGACATCCCGGAGCAGG
>ENA-UEQL01001686-UEQL01001686.1-human-gut-metagenome-genome-assembly--contig:-NODE-1686-length-15190-cov-17.620459_pt1 | contig 15190 bp, 17 predicted proteins | sample MGYA00242905_ERZ507926 | MGnify/ENA primary metagenome ERZ507926 (study PRJEB26167, sample SAMN06115531) | human gut metagenome | host: Homo sapiens | place: China:Henan | collected 2015-09-09...
CGCAGGAAACGCCAAGCTATATTGTGGAATCTGTCAACTCCGCCCGTGGGTTCGCGACATACACGGCAAAGAAGTATGTTTAACGTAAAAGTCAAGGTAATACGGAGATTTGAAAGGCCGGATATTCAGTCCGCTATCCGAAAAGGCATAGAAAGCGGCGGTAAGGAAATGGCGGATATAGCTATCTCCATGGTTCGCGTTGATTCGGGGGAATTGAAAGATTCGATAGAATTTACCATCTTCGATGAGAAAACGGGGGCCATAAAGGGGAAGGTACATACCGCAGCTATCCCACAGGCTATGACGCTGGAATACGGTACGGGTATTTATAACGAGCTGGGTTCTTCGGCAAAAATCCCGTGGTATGTCCATGAGAGCATGGCAGACCTGAGCAAGTACAACTTTGAGACCGTCCTAAGCAAGAAGGGACTGTTCTACAAGGTTTATGGCGCACACCCTCACCCCTATATGAAGCCCGCCTTTGACGCGGCAAAGGATTTTGTCGTTCAGTCCGTGGCGGACGAGATAAGGAAACTGCTATGACGAATATCTATAAGGACGCTCAGAAGTATCTTAACAAGAAACTTAAAGTTGAGGTTCAGCCGGAATCTGACGAGACCCCCGAAAGGTATCCTATCGTGACATTGAACATCACACAGGAGACATCGGTAAAATCCTTAGAGGGCGAAGCGCTTCCCGCCACCTCAATAAGATGTGGTGTGTGGGGTGAGACCTACATAAGCACCAAGGGATTTACGGGCGTTCTCGATTTGGCTGACAAACTCCACGCCGCAATGTTGGAAAAACACTACATAAAGACCCGCACGACAGAGCCATACCGCGATTCAAGCGGCAAATGGCACGTCAACGTGGTCTATTTCAAAAAAACCAAAACTTTTTAAAAGGAGAAATATATGGCACAGTATCAGGCTTCCGTAGGCCAGCGCGTATTTTATGATACCGCTTACACTATGGCAAACAAGACCGAGATAGCCGGTCTTACCCAGACCCCCGATAAGGGCGGCTCACCCTCCGAGGTTTCCGTAAACATTATATCTGAATATTTCGTGCGTAACCTTGCCGGTCAGCAGGAAATGCCCGTATTCGAGTATTCCTTTGTTCCCGACTTCACCGCCGAGACCGGCAATATGGCGAAGATGGGACTTCTGGTCGGTGATGTTATCTGGATTTACGAAGAGTACGAGATACCTTCTGACCCGAGCAAAATCGGAACCGGCATTTTGTACAAGGGCAAGGTCGTATCCATGTACGCAGGCGGTCAGCAGGCGAACAACGCCCAGACGGGCGCATTCTCCGTCAACCTTGTCGGCGATTCCGTGTATATCGCATTCCAGGGCGAAACGACTTCCTATGTTGACCTGTTCAACGGCAAAACCGTAACTACCCCCGTATAAAGGAGAACAACATGAATATCGGTGAATTTGAACTTAAAGCCTCCTGCAAGGCTTATTGCGACCTCAAACAGAAAATAGGTGCTCCTAATCTCAAAGTAAAGTTCCTCACCGCTTACGAGCAGGGCGATTTAGATTTCTTTGCAGATGTGGTAATGTCGTTTGCAAACCCCAAGCCCAAGAATAAGCAGGCAGTGTTTGACGAGTTTGACAAGCTCATGGAGCAGGGTACTTACATGGAGGACATCTATACCGAGCTGGTGAACTTTGCTTACGGTATGGGTTTTTTCGGTCGTGTAGACCTGAAAGGGCAGAGCATTCAGGACTATATGAGGGAGCCCTTAAACAAGCTGGATATGTCGGCGGCAATGACCGATGCGATAACGGCGGCGGCGGCGGACGTGGCAAAGAGCGTCGTTCGCTAAGAGAGCAGTTCGAGGACGTTAAGAAAAACATTGAAAAGGACTTCACCGATATAATCTACGATTTGCTCAAACGTGCAAGCATGGCGGGAATGCTCCCAAACCAGTTTTGGGAGCATGAACCCGCCGATATTGTAGACTACATCGAAGCCCGCGAGGAAAACCAGTGCAGGGAAATGTACTATTCAAGCGTGCTGGTATCAAGGTTTATTGCCGCCAACATAAGCAATATGTTCTCCAAGTCCAAGCACGATTTGCCGAAGTATGAAGAACTGTTTGTTCCTGCGTCGTGGGAGCGGAGCCTTGACAACAGGATAGACGAAATAAGAAATAAATTCGGAGGATATGTCCGTGGTCGTTGAAGAATTACAAATTTTAGTCGGTTGTGATGCTTCAACCGCCGAGAAGGTCTTGACCGAGCTGGAAACCAGACTTAACCGATTTGTAAAGCAGTCGGCAAGCAGTATGCAGAACGCGAAGGCCATACGCGCACAAGCCGCAGCGGAAAGGGAAGCGCTTAAAACCGAAGCCGCAAGGGTGAAGTACGCGAACGATATAGCCAAGTCAAACCTTGCGCTTGAAGCCGCGCAGCGGAAAGCCGCGCAGGCAGCCGAAAAGCTCAATGAAAAGACGCGCAAAATATCCGCCAGCGCAAGTGAACAGAGCAATGCGTTTGAACAGATGGCGGACGGGCAATGTGAATCCTTAAATAAGGTTGCAGAAACCGCCGAGGAAGTAGAACGCAGATTAGACGAGGCGATGAGCAAGGTTCCCGCCGGGTTCGGGGCAAACGCCTATAAGGGACGCAACCCGGAAGCCGAAGCGGAAGCCATAGTACCGAAGGAAGCCCAGCCCGTAAGCCGTGACTTAGCGGAAAAGTTTGTTAAGGAAGCGAATACTGCCGAGCTGTTCAACATGAAGCTCGATGAGCTTTATAATAAGCTGCAAAGGCTCTTAGGCGTGGAAGAAAAGCTATCCGAGGGCGGCGGCACAGGGCAGGGGCTTGAACGTGTCCGAGGGCAAATCCTGTCTGTGACCGGGCAGATACAGAAAATGAAAGAAAAGGCCAAGGAAGCCGAGGCAGAAATAGGCAATAGCGGAGGCGGATTTTCTAAACTGGTAGAGAAGGCAAAAGAAGCAGCCAAGAAAGGCGCAAATGCGTTTACTAAAATGAGCTCTTCCATTAAGAAGTCTTTTAGTAAACTGCCGTCCATAGCAAAAAGCGCGACAATCAAAACACATGGGTTCTTTTCAAAATTAGGTAAAGCAGTCGGTAAAATCCTATCGCGAATGATTATATGGCGAAGCATAAACGCCGTGATAATGGGTGTGCAGGAAGGGTTTAAGAATATGGCGCAGGCCTCTCAAAAGGCTAATGCTACATTATCAGATCTTCAGAGCGGATTTACTTACGCAAAGAACTCTATCGCAAGCGCATTCCTGCCCGCGTTGCAAGCCATTATGCCCGTCATAACAAAAGTCACGATGGCAATAGCTAACCTGTTCAATATGATAGGCGCGATGTTTGCAAAGCTAAGAGGGCAAAGCACTTTCACAAAAGCCGCTTATGTCCAGCAGGATTACGCTAAATCCCTCAATAAATCCAACAAGGCCGCAAAAGAACTAAAAGGCACTCTTGCGGGATTCGACCAGATCAACCTTATCCAGCAGCAGAAGGACAGCGGCGGTGGTGGCGCCGGAGATATCGGTAAGATGTTTGAGGAAACCGATATAGCCGATATTCTCCCGACTGATATAGCAAAATGGATAGACAAACTTAAAGCTGCTATTGCCGCAGGTGATTGGTATGGTGTAGGTCAGATAATCGCCCAAGGCATGAATAAAGGTATGTCTATTCTGGATAACTGGATAAACAATACCCTGCGGCCTAAGGGTGTAGAAATAATGAAGGCCATTACGGACGGTATGAATGGCTTTATAGCTGATTTTGACTGGTCTTTGATGGGCAAAACCATAGCGGACGGCATGAACGCCATAACCGATATTCTATATACATTCTGGTCGCAAACCGATTGGGCCGGATTAGGGCAGGGGTTAGGAAATGCTATAAACGCATGGGTGGAAAACCTTGACGAGGCACTCATAGCGGAAATGCTTAATGCTAAGTTCCGCGGCATATTTGACGTTGCCATTCAGACGCTTGGAACGGTAAATTGGCAGGAAATGGGCGACAAGGTAGCGCAATTCATAGGAACCATTGACTGGAACGGGCTGGTGGATAAGCTCTTTGATGGCATCGGAGCGGCTCTCGGCGGCCTTACGGCGTTCTTTGTCGGGCTGATAGAACCTGCATGGCAAAGCGTTACGGAGTGGTGGAGGGGCATCATGGAACAAGCTGGAGGCAATGTTGTTGCTGGCCTGTTCTTGGGTATCATAGATGCTCTCGTCAATATCGGCACATGGATATATGAGCATATTTGTAAACCGTTCATCGAAGGGTTCAAAAGGGCATTTGGCATTCACTCGCCCTCTACCGTCATGGCGGAACAGGGCGGATATGTTATTCAAGGTATGCTTGAAGGTATTAAAAATGTTCTTGCTACAATCGGCGCATGGGTAGTAACCAATATCTTCACCCCCGTAATGAATGCGATTAAGAGCGCGTTCGGCATAGTGGGCGGCGCGGCTAACAAGCTCAAGGAAGTTGGTTCCGCTATTATAGACGGTATCAAGCAGGGCATAAATAACGCCTGGGCTTCATTCAAAAATTGGGTAACAGACAAGTTTAGAAGCGTTATAGATGCCGCAAAGAGCGTATTCGGCATTCACTCTCCTTCAAAGGTATTCGCCGGAATAGGCGGCAACATCATGGCGGGCATGACGCAAGGCATCCAGCGCGGAAAGGCCGCTGCCGTGCGGTCTATGGCGGATATTTCTAAATCTTTGCAGGGCGCATTGAGTGTTGATACGAGCATAGGAGTTCCCGCTTTTGCAAAGGGCGGTCTGGTGTATGGTGACACGTTGGCGCAGGTGGGCGAATACGCCAACGCCAAGAACAATCCCGAAGTCATAGCCCCCCTTGATAAGCTGCAATCCATAATGGGCGGGCTGAACGATAAGGATACCCAAACCATCATAGCCCTGCTCAAGAGAATAGCGGATAAGGACGTGGAGATAGCACTGTATCCCTCTGCGAAGCTGGGCAGGATAATCAATCAATCGGTCAATATGAACAATATTGCCATAGGTAACGTGTGATGTATAGATATGATATAGGCTTAAAGGTGGGGAGCTATACGCTCCCCGACCCCTCTAAACTGAATATGACGCTCGCTGACCTTGATACGGAGGCTGAAAGAGACGCTTCCGGCACACTCAACCGAACGATGGTAGCGCAGAAGTTGACCGTTGAATTGTCGTGGGACGTGCTGACATGGGAGCTATGCTCGGCGATATTACAAGCTGTCGATTCCGACAGTTTTCCTTTTACCTGCCCGAACCCTAAAACCCTTGCGGGTAACTATTCCGGCACGTTTTATGTAGGCGACAGGAAAGAAGAAATTATCTGGTTCCCCGAAGGTGATAAGAACAAGGCGTATATTTCTTTGAGCATGACGGTAATAGAGTATTGACACTTCCCCCTAAAGGCGTGATAATGAAACTACATATCTTTAAGGGGGTTTGTTATGAAATGTCGGAAATGTGGCAGTTACACGGATAAAAGATTTTGTCCCGATTGCGGTACAGACCTTTTGCAGAGGAGAAGAAAGAAGCCTAAGCAGAGCAAAGCTGTTTCCACTACAAAACTTGTTCTCGGAATCGTAAGCATAGTCCTGTTTATATTCTCCGTGTTGCAATCTTGCGCCGTTACTTCCTTAGGAGCTTTGGTATCAGAGGAAACAGTAGCAAGCGGTTTGATCGGTATCCTCCTTTCGTTCTCACTTCTGATAGCTGGTATTGTAGGAATAAGCACAAGGGAGAAACCTATTGGAAGCCTGATAGCAGCGGTAATATGGATTATTGGCTCATTCATCGGATTTGCGGGTTCGACCCAATATGGCGACCTGTCTATTTGGTCTTTCTTCGCCTTGATGTTCGGAATCGCTTACTTCATCACTACGTTCCTCAGCTTCAATAAGAAGAATTTCTATAAGAAGTGGTGGTTCTACGTTATAAGCCTCTTGATAGTGTTCTCTTTACTGTCAATGCTGACACGTGGTATGAGAGGAACGGAGCAGACAAATGAGCGGAACTATTCCGTAGAGAGCGAGAACGAGATCAGCGGTGTTGTGGAAAGTAATAAGGAAAACAGCGCCGCCCCGCAGCCAGTTCACACGCCTTCTGGAACAATGCGAGAGAAAGAAAAAACTCCAGGAGTTTTCGACCAGGGAGATTTTAAGGTCACGTATATATCACACTCGATAGTCAAGAATTATTCGGGTGAAGATTGTTTAAACGTTGTTTTCGAGTTCGTTAATTATGGCGATGAACCAACGAGTTTTGATGTAGTAGCGTACTGTAAGGCGTTTCAAGATGGAATTCAGTTAGAAACAGACTACTATGACAATAAGGATTGCGTAGAATGGGGAACAGAAGTCAAGGCAGACACCCCAATAAGGGTTGATAAGACTTTCATGCTGCGAAATGCAACTTCGCCAGTGGAATTAGTGATAGAGAGATTTTTCAGTCTCTCAGACGAGAAAACCGAAATTACACTTGAACTTAAATAGAATCCCCCCGTGACACCTTCGGGTGTCTTTTTTATTGGAGGCAAAATGTATACAGTAAGCACAGGCTTTCGTAACGCCGTAATGTCGGGCAAGCCCCAAAAGCTAAAGCTGACATTCGGCGAAAATCAGATAGCGGAACAAAACCTCTCTATCTCCGGCTTGACCTATTCAAGCATGGCTTTCGAGGACGAAGAACTGACGATAGGCGCGGCCTGTTCCGCAGAGCTGGGGGTAGAACTCCTTAACTTTGACGGGGGGCTATCCTCTTTTAACTTTGACGGCACGGAGTTCACCGCCTCAATAGGCGTACTCGTGGGGGAAGAATACGAATACGTTCCTCTGGGCGTGTTTATCTCCGAAAAGCCCGACAGGCTTAAACCCAAAAAAATAAGCGTCACCGCCCATGACAGAATGGTAAAGTTCGATGTGAGCGCAGATGCTTTTCTTAATTCTCTTTCGTATCCGACTACACTAAAAAATATTTTCACATTGCTTTGCGCCCATGTCGGCGTACCCGCTTCAACGGCAGACTTCCCCAATTCGGGGAAAACCTTTGATTCGCCGCTGTTCAGGACGCAAGATGTTCTCTGCCGGGAAGTTCTGCAATGGATAGCCGAGGCGGCGTGTTCCTTTGCCCGCATATCCCGAAGCGGGGTATGTGAGCTGGCGTGGTTCACCGATACCGATATCACCTTTAATAAGACCGCCAATTCTGCGGACTATTATAACGCCGTGGTATCGGAGTATCAGGTAGCCAAGATAGACAAATTACAAGTAGCCGCTTCCGAAAAGGATATAGGCGTAATAGTCGGAACGGGGACGAACGCTTATCAGATAATAGATTGCCCTATGCTGTATGGATATACCGATGCACAGATAAGACCTTATGCAGAGGTAATCTATAACCGCTTAAACTCTTTTGCGGCGTTTACGCCTGTCGAGTTGGACGCAAAGGGCGATTGGTCTTTGGAAGCGGGCGACATGATAAAGGTAGTCACGGACGATGGGACTTATACCTTCCCCATTTACCGCATGGACTTGACCTTTAAGGGCAAGGCAAGGATACAGTACATAAGCTCCGGCTCCCCCTCACGCCCCGCCATAAGCGCGGAGAACCGCCGGACGCTCATAGCCGGACGCGCAGCCCATGAAATAGAAATGACCGTTGAGGGAATGAAACAGACGGTTACACGGGTAGCTTTCCTGACCCCCGTTGAATCCGACACCGACCCCTCTTTAGGGTGGGACGAAGACCAGAAAACCGCGAACACGGGGTATCAATGGTACAACGATGGCAAGATAAAGGTATGGACGGGTTCCGCGTGGCAGACGGTTATATCCCCTAAATACAATCAGACCGCCACGCCCACGGGCGCAAAGGAGGGAGAATACTGGTACAATCCCTCGACAAAGGAAATAAAGCGTTACACGGGCTCGGCGTGGGTGGTAGATAACACCGTATGTATGCCTACCACGTGGACGCAGAATATGCAGACGCAGCTTGAAATAACCGCCGAGGGGTTGTCGAGTACCGTCACCAAGGACAATGTTATTTCCACCATAAATCAAAGCTCGGAAGCGGTATCAATAAGCGCGTCAAAGATAAACCTTAACGGCGTTGTCACGGCAAACAACAACTTCAAGATAGATACAAACGGCAAAATGACGTGCGTAAACGCCACCGTAAGCGGCTCAGTGACCACCGGCGACCTTAAGGCATCAGGCGGTACGATTGCGGGGTTCGATATACGCGGCAGTTACCTTGAAGGCAGTACTTGTTCGCTGTACTCAGGGCAAAGTGGAGGTAAGTTAAAGCTTGGTCAAATAACCCTGACAGGCCAAAAAAGCGGGCTTTATACGCTGGGAGTTGATTATTCTATTAACGCCGGTGCTACTATATTTACTAAAGGTTATCTGCAATGTGATCAAATTAATGATTATTCTGTCAACACTTATACGCTACGATGGGCGGCATCAGGCGGAGGATATATAGGCTATGCTTCCTCCTCGATACGCCGCAAGGAAAACATTGAAGATTTAGGGCTGGATTGTATAGCAAAAGTGAACGCTCTACGTCCCCGTAAATTCACATGGAAATCCAACGGTAAGCAGGATTACGGGCTTATAGCCGAAGAAGTCTATAAGGTATGCCCCGAACTTGCTATAACCGAAAAAATCAATGGCAAAGATGTCCCGTGCGCCGTTGATTACGAGGGCGGATTACCCAAGTTGTTATTGCCTTATGTGCAGGACTTAAACCGGAGATTATCAGCATTGGAGGAAAGATATGGCGTTGTATCTACCTAAAACTACAAAAGAGGGCGTTCCCGTAAATTATTGGGTAATAGATGATGTTAAGATAGACAGAGTAAACAAAAGGGTTGACGCGACAGTCAATCCTTATTTTTCGCAGGAAGCACGGCTGGCGGGTGCAAATCCTATAACTTTCGCGGCGGTGAAGATTCGAGTAGAGGACATCGTTTATCCTTCTGAAGAGTATGGCGAAAACTCGACCGATTACACTGACTATTTTAGCCCATCCGCGCTCGAAGGACAAACGTTGTATCAGGTTGTTTATAACTATATCAAAACCCATGATGACAGATTTAAAGGAGCTACGGATATATGACAGACGAACAGAAAGCCGTTATACAAGCGATACTGCGTACACTTAATACTTCTATACCTGTTGTAGCGAAAGCGGACTTAGACGCGAAATTAGGCTGTATTCTGGCCTTAGAAAAACTTGCGGAGGACGAACAATGCACAGAATAACGGTTGACGGAAAATATCTTCTCACCACCCCTATACAGTCCCTTGTTATCGAGGGTGAAAGTCTGGCGGATACCGTCACTATCAGCATACCCTTAGATGCCCGTGATGTAGACCTTGCCGCCGCAGGGTTCACCATAAAGGCGTACTGGCCCATGGACGGCACGGAAGCAAGGTATGTGCTGTATAAAGATGTGGGGGAGGATATAACCCTTACATGGCATATCACGCCGCTGTTTACGGGCAAGCGGGGCATGATGAACCTCACGCTTTTAGCCACTCTGGCGAACGATGAAAAGAACATCATAGCCAAGTGGACGGGAACGCGGCCCATTGAGATAATAGCCGACCTTCCCGGTTCCAATCTTCCCACCCCCAGTGTGGCGGAACAGCTTCTTGCCGAGGTTCAGGACTTAGTATCCCAGGCGTTAGGCGCGACAGGCCCCACAGGCCCCACAGGCCCCACAGGCCCGCAGGGTGAAAAGGGTGAAATAGGCCCCACAGGCCTCCAAGGCCCGCAGGGTGTACAAGGCCCCGCAGGAATACAAGGCCCCAAGGGCGAACAGGGTATACAAGGCTTGCAAGGCCCCCGTGGTGAGCAAGGCCCTACCGGCCCGCAAGGCCCGGAGGGCAAGAAAGGCTTGCAGGGCGACGCTGGCCCCGCTGGCCCCCAAGGCCCCGAAGGCGAGAAAGGCGATAAAGGCGACAAGGGAGAAACGGGCCCCAAGGGGGATACGGGAGCCACGGGCGAACGAGGCCCCGCAGGAGCGCACTATACGCCCTCTGTGACCGCTGACGGCGATTTATCGTGGAGCAATAACGGCGGGCTGGAAAACCCCGCCACAGTCAATATACGGGGGCCACAGGGCATACAGGGAGACAAGGGCGACACTGGCGAAGGATTTGCCGTGTTAGGCTATTACGCTTCCCTCTCCGCATTACAAGCCGGAGTATCTAACCCCTCCGCTGGTGACGCTTACGGCGTGGGCGCGGGCGAACCGTATGATATATATATCTGGGACGGCGTAAACTCCAAGTGGGTAAACAACGGCCCCTTGCAGGGCGCGAAAGGCGATCAAGGCCCCGCTGGCCCTAAGGGCGACACGGGCGCGAAGGGCGATACTGGCCCGCAAGGCCCCAAGGGCGAAGCCGCCGGATTCGGCACACCGACCGCCACAGCGACTACCCTTGACGCGGGAGTTCCCGCTACTGTGGAGGTGACAGCTTCCGGCGCAGATACCGCAAAGGTATTCGCCTTTACGTTCGGCGTTCCCAAGGGAGCCAAGGGCGATACTGGCGCAAAGGGAGAGCAGGGCGCGACTGGCGAGCAAGGTCCTAAAGGCGACCCCGGCGCAAAGGGGGAACAGGGCGTTAAAGGAGACCCCGGCCCTTACTTTACCCCCTCGGTATCCGCAGAGGGCATACTCTCATGGAGCAACAACGGCGGGTTGAACAATCCCGCCGATGTCAACATTAAAGGCCCGCAGGGCGAGCGCGGCCCCACAGGTGAGCAAGGCCCCGCAGGAGAGCAGGGCGAGCAGGGCATACAAGGCTTGCAGGGCATACAAGGCGAGCAAGGCCCCAAGGGCGACCCCGGCACAGCCGCAGGGTTTGGCACACCTACCGCCACGGCAAACACCCTCACCGCCGGAGCCGCTGCCACCGTAAAGGTAACGGCAAGCGGCGCGGACACCGCAAAGGTATTTGATTTTGAGTTCGGCATCCCACAGGGCGAAAAAGGCGAGACGGGCGAACCCGGCGCGAAGGGCGATCCCGGCGCAAAAGGCGATACGGGCGAGCAAGGCCCGCAGGGTATACAAGGCCCCAAGGGCGCAGACGGCCCCAAGGGCGACACTGGCCCGTATTTTACCCCCGCCGTCTCTGCTGAGGGTGTGCTCTCGTGGTCAAATAACGGCGGACTGGATAACCCCGCAAGCGTCAGCATCAAAGGCCCGCAGGGTGATACGGGAGCGAAAGGCGACCCCGGCATACAGGGCGAACAGGGTCCCGCTGGTCCTAATGAAATAACGGCTAACACAGCAACTAGCATTAACGGCCTGCTCAAAGGCGCGGGCGGCAAAGTGGCGCAGGCCGAGGGCGGCGTGGACTACCTGACCCCGCCCGTTATGGCTTCCTCCCTCCCCGCCAGCGGCGCGGCGCTTACGGCAAACACCATATATAACGTATCCTCTCCTGTGGGTACATACGTGTTTACCCCGCCCGCATCCGGCTGGGCGCACGGCACATTCAGCACGGCGGCCTCGGTTGCGGTGTCGTTTGTGAGCGGGGCGAACTATTTAGGTGAGGCTCCGGCAATAGAGGCGAGCAAGACTTACGAATTTGACGTATATAACGGCGTGTGGGCAATACAGGAGGTTGTAAGTGCATGATACCCTTGCAGTTTGCCTTACGGCGCAGGATGATGATGGCAGGAGGCAGCGGTGCGCCTATATCCGATTTACCGCTTGGTACATTGATAAATGTAGGCACGGACGGTGGAGCGGGTACGCCTAACTATGAGATAGCGGATAAGGACAATCTTGTTAGCGGCGGTGTAGTGCTGGTGAGGAAAAACATTTATTCCAGTTCGAAATTTGGTGAGTATTCTTTTTACGCCAACAGCACTTTGGACAATTTGGTAAAAACAACTATTTACAATAGAATGCCTCAGAAACTCCGTAATAAAATGATGGATGTAACGTTCGCGCTCGCCGGTGCTGAGAGTATCACTCGTAAGATGTTTGTTCCAACGCTAACTATGATGAGCGGAAGAGAGAATCAAACCTATGAAGGTAAAGTTGCATTGGAAGGAGTAGGTTTGCAATTATACAAAAACGATGCAAGCAGAATACGAACGAAAAATGGTTATGGAGAGGAATGGTGGTTATCGTCACAATATTCCACTGGGGGATATACTTCCGGCTACCATGGCGGTGTGAAATATGTTGACTATGTGGGCGGGATTACAGTTTATGGTAACTCTTCTAATAATAGCGATGGCGTTGCTCCCGCTTTTGCAATACCCTCCGATACACCTTACAATGCTACACCAAATACAGACGGCTCATACAATCTAATCCTATAAAGGAGGTACAATGTTAAACACAAACTATGCCAAGCTGGTGGACGGGTATCCCGAATATTTACGCCTGCCGGTTGAGTTGCAGTCGCCGCTTATAATCAACGGTGTGACGCACCCCGCAGGGGCGCACCTCTCCACCAATGACGATGCGGCAATAAAGGAGCTGGGCTATAAGCCCGTGACCCGTTCCCCCATGCCCTCAAAGGAGGGCTATTATTATACCGAAATATGGGAGGATAACGGCGCAGAGATAGTCCAGAGCTGGACGGAGCATGAGGCGCAGGCCACCACGCAGGACTATATAGACGCGCTTGCGGAGCTGGGGGTGAACGTGAATGACGCGCAGTGAACTTATGGCGCTGGTAGCCGTGCGTAAAGCGGAAATCGAGGCGCACGAGACCGACCTTGTAGAGGTGCTGACGGCGGCGCGGGCGGGGCTTACCCCCACCCCCACGCAAGGCGCACCGTGGGACGCTGAGACCCGCTATATAGCCGGGGATACCGTTGAGGGCGGCTATGTCGCCCTTAGATACAGCCGGGGCAAAAACCCCACCGACCACCTCGGCACATATTGGGCGGTGCAGACCGTGACCTATCCCGCATGGGGCGACATCGAGGACGGCACGGTGATCGAGGCAGACACCATAGTTACCTACAACGGCAAAATGTGGCGCTGCACCGAGCAGCACATCAAATCCACCGTCTATAAGCCCAAAGCCGGAAGCTCCAAATGGAGCGAATACACGGAATAAGGAACCGCACGGCTCTTTTTTCATAATCAAAAAAACAAAAAAAAGAAAGGAAAAAAACAAAATGGACTACACACTCAAGGCTCGTGAAATCGTGAGGGATTATGTAAACGAGCACCTCGACAAGACGGACGGCATAGAGATCGACATGACTGATACCTATGTTGTTTGGCACTGCAAGACCCTCCAGAATTGGAAGGCACTTGTATCCACCACACTCCCCGATGGTATGTATTACGAGATTACCTACAACGGCGACAAAAACGAAGTGTACCTCGATGCATATAAGAAATTCGAGAACCGCTGCATGAAAATCTAAAATAGAAAGGAAAAAACAAAATGAAGAAACTCACTTGTATCCTCGCGGTAATGCTCATACTGTGCCTTTGCACCGTAGCCTACGCCGCAGACCCCGTAACTCTGGATATAACCGCGCTGGACTATCAGACCGGCAAGGCGGTATCCAAGACCTACGTCAACAACGAGCTTTTCCTACTCAAGGTTGACCTGGGCATACCCCGGTTTTACGACCTGACCGATATGGAGCTTATAATCGAGCTGGACGGCGTAAAGCTGGACACAAACGACCTGAGACTGGAGGCCGGAACATATTACCTGCGCGGCATAGTTACCGACCAGCCCGCCGCCCTCCGCGTCACCGTCAAGGACATGGCATACGAAAACGCCACCACGGCCGAAGAACTCTACAACGCCATGCAGAAAAACAGGACTGTAAGCAAAACTTATTACTTTAACGCCGCGCAGCCCGCCGAACAGCCCATTGCAAAAAACCCCGTGGTGATACCCAAGACCGGCGACGTGTCTATCATAGCCTATGCCGTCTCCCTCTCCCTGATAGGCCTCGGCCTCTTTGTGGCGGGTAAACGCAGATGACCTTAATACAACAGTTTTTAGCGTACCTCGGCGAGCACCTCGGGGACGCATACGTTTGGGGCGCGAGGGGGCAGTGCCTTACCGACATGAGCGACCCCGAAAAATGGATACGAAATAAGGAGACATCGAGCACCAACGCGGAGCGGGCCATAAGGTACATGCAAAAGGCCGGGAAATGCCCGCTGTACGCCTTTGACTGCTCCGGCCTTATATGCGGATTTTTAATGGCAAAAGGGCTTGGTCTTTGCTACTCCCGTGAAGGTACGGGCGGCGGCACGGATATTCTGAACCGTCTGATATATAAGCGTTTCCCGCAAATCAGCATAGGGGCTATAACATTTGCCACGGATTTTGCGGTTATTGTATTTGCGACCTGTGTTTTCGGAAAGATTGAATCTGCGCTGTATGCCATCATTGCAATCTTTGTTTCTTCCAAAATGATAGATATTATCGTATACGGAAGCTATGAGGGCAAGATGCTGCTTATATTCAGCGACAAATCCGAAGAGATTGCTCAGAAGATAATGACCGCCGGCAAAGGCGTTACATTCCTCAGCGGAAAAGGCGCATACAGCGGCGATGAAAAACAGGTAATATGCTGTGCGGTAAGAAAGAATGACTATGTTAAAGTCAAACGTTATGTAAAAGAAGTCGATGAATCGGCTTTTATGATAATCACAAGTGCCAAAGAGGTACTCGGAAAAGGTTTCAAAGAGATCAATTGATATAACAGAAAGGAAAAAGTGATATGTCAGGACACTCAAAATGGAGCACCATCAAGAGAAAAAAAGGCGAAAAGGACGGCGCAAGAGCTAAGGTATTTACCAAGATCAGCCGTGAGATAATCGTTGCCATCAAGGAAGGCGGCGGAGATCCCAACAACAATGCCAAGCTCGCTACACTTATACAGAAGGCAAAGTCAAACAATATCCCCAACGATAATATCGACAGACTTATAAAGAAGGCTGTAGGCGGCGGAGAAAAGAACGATTACGAAAACTGCGTATACGAGGGCTACGGTCCTAACGGTGTTGCCGTTATCGTTGACTGCCTTACAGACAACAGAAACAGAACGGCAGGCGAAATCCGTCACTACTTTGACAAGTTCGGCGGCAATATGGGTACAAGCGGCTGTGGAAGCACTGAAAGCGACGGCGCGTACGCTCCT
>ENA-UEQL01001687-UEQL01001687.1-human-gut-metagenome-genome-assembly--contig:-NODE-1687-length-15175-cov-9.695854_pt1 | contig 15175 bp, 15 predicted proteins | sample MGYA00242905_ERZ507926 | MGnify/ENA primary metagenome ERZ507926 (study PRJEB26167, sample SAMN06115531) | human gut metagenome | host: Homo sapiens | place: China:Henan | collected 2015-09-09...
AACAGTCATTATCTTAGCACATGTCTGCCATCTTGTCAACTACTATTTTACCTTTTTTAGACATTTTTCATTGACTCACTTTACACGCGCTCCGCCCTCCCGGACAGCTTTGTTAGACTACCATACACCGTGCCGTTTGTCAACGGTCAATTCCACATTTTGTCCACTTGGAATGGAAGGCTTCACGTCATCAGCACAGCTTATGTATTATCTCCGCCGCCTGCCTCTTTGATACTTACAGAAACACCTCGTTCTTTGCCGGCCGGGCGTAGATCTCCTCCAATTCGCTCTTGTGGTATAGATACCCGGGGTCATCGAAATACTTGGCACCGGTGGGACAGCCCTTGACACAGGCACCGCACTTGATGCACACTCCGTTGACCCGGGACACGTCCGCCGGGTCGATACTTCCCATGGGACACCGGGCAGCACATAGACCGCAGCCCCCGCATTTTGTCATATCCGTCTTGGGCTTGACCTTCAGGATATTGATGGGTTCTCCATGACGGTCACGGGGGGTGTAGTAGGGCCGTATGGGATCGCAGCCGCCCACAGTGACAGGCGCAGCATCTCCCGCTACCAGCTTGGCGGCCACATGCTCGGCAAAGGCATCCATCTCCCCCACATCCGCCCCACTGGGCCGACCCGCGCCTAAGGTGCGGGAAAAACTGTGTTCCCCCACGAAGGCCCCTCCGGCCACGCAGGAAAAGCCGTCAGCCGTCAGCAGCTGCGACAGCTCCATCAGTGCGTCATCGTAATTGCGGTTGCCGAACAGCACCACAGGCACCGCCAAAGCACCCTCGCCGTGCACCATATCCCGCAGGTACGGCATCAGCAGATTTGGAACGCGCCCAGCGTAGGTGGGACAACCCACTACGGCCACATCACCGGACGGAATGGTCAGCTCCTGTCGGCGTGCGGCGGGCAGCGTGTAGTCATACACTTCGCAGTCTGTGCCCAACGCTTCTGCCAGACGGCGAGCGATGCGGTCGACTGTTTTCTTCGTGGTGCCGGTCCCGCTGAAGTACACCGCCCATACTTTTTTAACAGTCATGCCATTTTCCTTTCACTGCACGGGCAGCCGGCGGCTGCCTATTGTGCTTACAGTTGAAAATCCTCTTCCCGCAGCTTATCTGTATCCAGCTTCATCGGCCGGGGCGGCACCCGCTTCAGGGGATCGTACTTAAATGCGCCGCAGTGGTCCTCCGGCATCACGACACCCCGCTTGACGCAGGCTACCTTGTCCTCGCCAATGCGGCTTCCTTTGGCACAGTATGCGCACCGGGGGTCCATATCCTTGCGAAACAGCATAGACTCACCTCACAATGTGTACAGCTGCACCGCACCGTCACGTACGGTGGCGCTGATCTGCGTAATGGGATGCTCGAATGCATCGATGATACGGGCGGCCATGGGGTCCTCCAGCTCCTTTTGGATCAGGCGCCGCAGGTTTCGGGCGCCGTAGGTCAAAGAGTAGGATTTCTCTACCAAATAGTCCACCAGTGCCTCGTCATAGCGGAGGGTATAGCCCTTGTCGCCCAGCGAGGCTTTCAACTCATCCAGCATGATACGGGCGATCCCGGCAAAGTTCTCTTTTGTCAGGTGGTTGAAGCACACGATCTCATCCACGCGGTTCAGGAACTCCGGCCGCAGGAAGTCCTGCAGTGCCTTCATGATTCGCTCCCTGCCCTGGTCGTCAGCGCTGCCGCCGAAGCCCACTGCACCGGCGGATTTAGTGTCGGACCCTGCATTTGAGGTCATCACGATGACAGTGTTCTCAAAATTCACCTTCCGTCCGTGGGCGTCTGTGATCTGTCCGTCGTCCAAAATCTGCAGCAACACATTCAGCACATCCGGGTGCGCTTTTTCGATCTCATCGAACAGCACAACGGAGTAGGGCTTGCGGCGTATCTTCTCCGTCAACTGCCCCGCCTCGTCGTAGCCTACATAGCCCGGAGGACTGCCCACAATACGGGAGACAGAGTGCTTCTCCATAAACTCGGACATATCCAGGCGGATCAGACTCTCCGGCGCATTGAACAGATCGTCAGCCAGCTGCTTCACCAGTTCCGTCTTGCCCACACCGGTAGGACCCACGAAGATGAAGCTCACCGGCTTGTGCTTGGGGGAAATACCCACGCGGTTGCGGCGGATCGCGGCGGACACGGCGGCGATCGCCTCGTCCTGGCCCACCACATGGGCGCGCAGCCGCTGATCAAGCTCCGCCAAACGCTTGAACTCTTCTTCCTTGATCTTGCTGGCGGGGATCTTTGTCCACATCTCGATGACCCGGGCAATGTTCTCCATGGTCAGCTCCGGCATTCCCTTGGCCCTGATGGCATTCAGCTCATCCGTCACCCGCAGTTCCTGGCTGCGAAGCTCCGCGATGCGCTCGTACCGCTGGTCCAGTTCCTGCTCCGTGAACTGCTGACCATCCGCCGGCTGGGCGGACATCAGGTTCTCGCGCTCAAAGGTCAAATTGGACAGCTCCTGTTCCAGCTCCATCCGGCGGTTGATCTCCGGATCGTGGAGGTTCCGGTCGGAGCAGGCCTCGTCGATCAGGTCGATGGCCTTATCCGGCAGATAGCGGTCCGTGATATAGCGCTCGGACAGCAGCACCGCCTGGCGCAGCACCCCCTGCGGGATGGACACACCGTGGAACTGCTCATAGTAGTGGGCAATGCCCTGCAGTATCTTCAGCGTATCTTCTACATTGGGTTCGCTGACGGTAACGGGCTGGAAGCGGCGCTCCAGCGCCGTGTCCTTTTCGATGTGCTTACGGTACTCATTGAACGTGGTGGCGCCGATGACCTGTATCTCGCCCCGGCTAAGGGCGGGCTTAAGGATATTGGCGGCGTTCATACTGCCCTCGGCATCGCCGGCGCCCACGATGTTGTGGACCTCGTCGATGACCAGGATCACGTTACCGGCCTTGCGTATCTCCTCGATCAGGCCCTTCATACGGCTCTCGAACTGGCCACGGAACTGCGTGCCTGCCACCAGCGCCGTCAGATCCAGCAGATAGACCTCCTTCTGCCGCAGCTTGAACGGCACCTCGCCCTTGACGATCCGCTGGGCCAGGCCCTCGGCGATGGCGGTCTTGCCCACACCCGGCTCGCCGATCAGGCAGGGATTGTTCTTCTGGCGGCGGTTCAGGATCTGCACCACGCGCTCGATCTCCTGCTCCCGGCCAATAACGGCGTCCAACTTGCCCTCCCGGGCACGTTGGCTCAGATTGATGCAGTAGTTATCCAGAAATTTGCGCTTTTTCTCCGTCTTGCGGCCGGTCCCTTGCTGTCCAGAACCGCCGTTCTGGGGCGGCTGCTGCTCGGCCGGCGGATTGCTGCCGTTGTTGAACAGGCGGTTCAGAAACGGGAACGTAGCGGTCTTGCCGCTTTCCTCATCATCTTCCTCGCCCTCGTCCACCGGCGCATCCAGCTCCTCCGCGCCGCCGAAGGCCTGCATCATCTCACTGTTGATGTTCTCCAGGTCCTCCGGTGTGATACCCATACGCTTCATCATGTCCTCCACCTGGGGCAGACCCAGCTGGGCGGCACACTTAAGGCACAGGCCCTCGTTGACCATCTCGTTCTTCTCATTCATCCGAGAGATGAACACGACGGCCACATTTTTCTTACATTTGGAACAAAGAGTCGGTTGCATGGTTTTCCTCCGTTATCTCTTATCAAAAAAGCATATCCATTATAGCCGCTTTCACAGCTTTGCGATCAGATCGATGGGGCTGTTCTGGGCGAAAAATTTGAGCAGCACCGTTTTGTTCACCAGCTCCGGCGTCACCAGCAGCTGCAGCTTCTGCAGCACCCAGACCGCCAGGAACAGCAGCAGCGCGCATTTCACCAAGCCCAGCACGCCGCCCAGCAGGGCGTTGACGCCATGTACCACCGGCAGTTTTGTGAACAGATGCAGCGGTGTCAGTACCAGCCGCAGCAAAAGCAGCAGCAGCAAAAACGACACCACATACACCACCGCGTAGGCCGCAGACTTCAGCGCGGTGGACACCACAGCGCTCAGCAGCGTCTCGCCCGCCTGCTGGGCCTTCTCCACAGCGTTGTCCACCAGCTCTGACAGTGTATCGCCCTCAAAGCCGAAGGCCGCCAGCATCTCGCCGGCGTCATCGGTGTTGCCCTGGGCCGTCAGCCGCTGCTCCAGCTTCTCCGAAAGGATCGGTTCCAGCCATCTGGCCGCCGGCTCCGCCAGCTTTCCGGCGATCCAGCTGGCCAGCAGCAGTGCCGCCACCACTACGATGATACGCGTCAGCGCCTGCACGAACCCCTGCCGCCAGCCCAGTACCAAGCCGATCAGCAGCAGTGCCAGTAAAATCAGATCCGCAAAAATCCCAACATTTCCACTCATTGGTGATCACCTCACATAGGGCCTCGCCCCGTCACACCTTACGGCAGATACAGGCTTGCAGCGGTACTGCCCGCCAGCACAGCCGAGCCGTCGCTCCGCATCAGCACCTCCCGTGCCTGGCTGACCTCCTCCAGGTCGGCCACCGGGAGCAGTTGCTTATCATAGATCGTCAGATGGTCGCTGCACAGCACGGCCACGTATCGTCCCGCAGCGGACAGGCTGCTGACCTCCGCGTCCAACTCCAGCGAGGCCAGCTCCTGGCCGTCACTATTCACTGTCACCACACGGTGCTGCGTGCCGGTACGGTACCGGCCCAGCAACAGGGCAGCATAGCCGTCGCCGCTGATGCTGACCCGCCGCAGATAGTCTCCGCCGTAATCATAGGCGGCAGTCATCACGCCGCTGCCGTCAATGAAGCACAACTGCTCCTCCGTCACGGCGCAGAATCCGGTTCCCGCAGCCATCAGATCATAGACCACGCTGCCCCGCAGGGTGCAGCGTCCAGCCTCCTGATCACTGTTCACCCGGTAGAAGATCACATAGCTGGCAAACGTGCCGTTTTCCTGCCCCATGGTCACCGCCGCCAAGGTACGGCTGTCGGCGGACAGCGCCGCCGTCATCACAAAGCGGTCCGACGACTTGAAAGCGAACACCGCTTCTCCGTTGCCGTCATAGACCCGTACCGCGGCCTTGCAGCCGCTTTCACTGCACACCACAGTCAGCCAGCCCTTGGTATTCAACGATGCACTGAGCACCTCTCCGGCGCAGTCCAGTGTGTACACCAAACCCTTATCTGACAGGACGTATACCACCGTTCCGCCCACGTCATAGGCTGCGGCACGTCCGCCGCCGACGGACAACGCCGGTGATTGGAACTTCACCGCCTCGTCATACAGTGTCTTGTTCTGCTCATCCAGCACCGTCAGTTGGTGCATGGACACAGACACAAGGCTGCCCTCCAGCGAGGCAAAATGACCCGACTGGTCGCTGCTGTAACGATACAGCTGGGCGCAGCCGTTTTCATCCTTCACAGCCTTGGCGTAAATGACCTTGCGGCGCAGACCATCAAAACCGCTGCGGTCCAGCAGCACCGCTGCCGTCACCGCCGCTACCGCCAATACCGCCACGATCAGCAGTACCAGCAGCGGCTTCCGGCTGCGCTTGGCCACACGCCGGGGATGCTCCTCCTGGACGTCGCCCAGGGTAAACTCTTTCCAGTTGTTGGTGTTGTTATCCATTCAACCGTTCATCCTCATACCATACTCGCGTGAGATACAGCCCTCCCGGCGGCGCCGTGGGCCCCGCCAGCGTCCGGTTTCCCGAATTCAGTATCTCCGGGATGTCCTCCGGCATCAGCTTCCCCTCCGCCGCGTACAGCACCGTGCCGGTAATGGCACGTACCATATTATACAAGAAACCGTCCGCGCATACCTTCAGCTCCAGCAGTTCCCCATTCCGCGTCACACGGCAGTAGTGGATAGTCCGCACGGTGCTCCGCACGTTGGTCCCCACACTCCGCACAGCGGCGAAATCGTGGGTCCCCTCGAACATCCGGGCTGCCCGATCCATCAAGTCCTCATCCAATTTCTTGGGATAGAAATACGCCCGGTGAACGTAAAAGGGGTTTTTGATCCGGGAGTTGTAGATACGGTAGGTATACTCCTTTTGGATACACGACCCGATGGCGTTAAAGTCATCGGCCACCTCATAGGCCGCCTTTACCACAATATCCTCCGGGATATGGGTATTCACCGCAAAGGGCAGGCGATCCACCGGTATCCGCGACTCTGTACGGAAATTGGCCACATAGTGCTCCGCGTGGACGCCGGCGTCCGTCCGTCCGCAGCCCGTCACCTTCACCGGATGACCGCACACCATAGACAAGCCCTTTTCCAGCGTCTGCGCCACAGAGGTCTCCGTCTTCTGCACCTGCCAGCCGTGATAGGCGGTGCCGTTGTACATCAATACCAGCGCGATATTCCGCATAGGCCCCGCCTCCTCTCACTCAAAAGCCAAGCTTTTTCAAAACGATAATGCCTGCCGTCAGCGCCAGGAACGCCACCAGCACAAGCCAGTCCGCCGCCTTATACCGCAGCACCCGCAGGGCTGTACGCCCCTCACCACCGTGGTAACAGCGGCACTCCATAGCCGTAGCCAGTTCATCGGCACGGCGGAACGCACTGATGAACAGCGGCACCAAAATGGGAACCAACGCTTTGGCACGCCGGAAGATATTGCCTGTCTCAAAGTCCGCGCCGCGGGCCTTCTGTGCCGACATGATCTTGTCCGTCTCCTCGATCAGCGTGGGAATGAACCGCAGCGCGATAGACATCATCATAGCCAGCTCGTGGATCGGCAGGCGCAGCTTTTTCAGCGGCCCCAGCAGGCTCTCCATGCCGTCCGTCAGGGCGATGGGACTGGTGGTGTACGTCATCAAAAATGTGCCCATGATGAGCATCACGATCCGCAGCACCATCTGCACGGCGGCTACAACACCCTCCCAGGTGATGCTCCGCAGCAGCCACACGTCCGCCACCGGCGTACCGGCGGTGAAAAACATATTCATAACGGCCGTAAAGGCCACCACAAAATAGACGGGCTTCAAGCCCTTGGTCAGCGACTTGAACGGCACCCGCGACACCAGCACCGACACCGCCAGCACCGTGATCATGATTCCATAGGTCAGTACGCTTTTGGCGCTGAACAGCGCCACGATGTAGAGGATGACGCACAGCAGCTTTGTCCTGGGGTCCAGTCGGTGTACCGGCGTATCCGCCGGGAAGAACTGTCCCAGTGTGATATCCTTCAGCACGGAGACGCACCCCCCCTCAGCGTCAGCAGCTTCTGCTCCAGCGCCTCCACGGTGTACACCGCTGTATCGATATCCAGCCCCCGCGCCTTCAGCGCGGCGGCCACCTTCGTCACCTGAGGCACATCCAGCCCCACCTGCTCCAGTTCATGAGCCCGGGCAAACACCTGCTTCGGCGTGCCCTCCATATATACCTTTCCGTCGGACAGCACAACGATGCGGTCCACGTTCCTGGCGATCTCCTCCATGCTGTGGCTCACCAGCACCACCGCCGCGCCCTTGGCGCGGTGATAGGCCTGTATCTGTGCCAGTATGGTGTCCCGCCCCTGGGGATCCAGCCCCGCCGTAGGCTCGTCCAGCACCAGCACCTTCGGTTCCATGGCGATGACGCCCGCGATAGCCACACGGCGCTTCTGTCCACCGGAGAGCTCAAAGGGCGACTTGTCCAGCAGCGTCTCGTGCAGTCCCACAAAGACCGCCGCGTCCCGCACCCGCCGGTCGATCTCCTCCGCGTCCAGTCCCATGTTCTTCGGTCCGAAGGCGATGTCCTTATACACCGTCTCCTCGAACAGCTGGTATTCCGGATACTGGAACACCAACCCCACCTTGAAGCGTACGTCCCGTATTTTCTTCGGATCCGCCCAGATGTCCTTCCCCTCCAGGAGAATACGCCCGGACGTGGGCTGCAAAAGCCCGTTCAGATGCTGTATCAGCGTGGATTTACCGGACCCGGTGTGTCCAATCACGCCCAAGAACTCCCCTGCGCCCACAGTCATGCTCAGCCCCTCCACGGCGCTGCGCTGGAACGGTGTCCCCGCTGAATAGGTGTGGGTCAGGTCCTCTATCTGCAAAATCGGTTCCAATGTTACTTCCCTTCCGCCTCGCCGAAAGCGCGGCAAATGGTATCGGCGCACTCGTCTACCGTCAGGTTTTCCAGCGGCACATCTACTCCGTCCCGCCGCAGCCGATACAGCAATTCCACCGTATCCGGCGCCGCCAGGCCCAGCTCATGCAGGCGCTCCACCTGTGAGAACACCTGCCGCGGCATACCGTCCATCGCTACCTCGCCGTCGTTCATCACGATCACTCGGTCTGCACGCTCCGCCTCGACCATGTGATGGGTGATAAGCACCACGGTAATACCCTGTTCCCGGTTCAGCCGCAGCACGGTGTCGATGACCTCACGCCGTCCCGCCGGGTCCAGCATAGCCGTGGCCTCGTCCAGCACGATGCACTCCGGCTCCATGGCCAGAATACCCGCAATGGCGATGCGCTGCTTCTGCCCGCCGGAGAGCAGATGCGGTGCGTGGCTGGCGAATTGCTCCATGCCCACCGCCGCCAGCGCGTCGTCCACCCGGTGGCGTATCTCCGCCGTAGGCACACCCAGGTTCTCCGGTCCAAAAGCTACATCCTCCTCCACCACGTTGGCCACGATCTGGTTGTCCGGGTTCTGGAACACCATCCCCGTCCGCCGCCGGATCTCCAGCAGCAGCTTCTCGTCCCGCGTGTCCATTCCGTCCACATACACGGCACCGCCGCACGGCAGCAGCACCGCGTTCAGGTGCTTGGCAAAGGTGGACTTGCCGGAGCCGTTGTGGCCCAGCACCACCGTAAAGCTGCCCTTTTCGATCTGTACCGATACATCCCGCAGGGCTGGAGGATTTGTCTCCCCCTCCGGCGCAGGGTACGTATAGGTCAGGTTCCTTGTCTCTATCATCACTGCCATACGCAATTACTTCCGTTCTTGTTTACTCGGAAAACCATCTTCCCGTGGCGCCGCAGGGCAGCGCCATGCCGCTTTCCGTGCAGGGCAGGCCCAGCTCGTCCCATGTGACCGTGCCGCCGAATTTCCGCCCTACCAGCATCTGCAATATGTACCCCAGTACCGACGGCGCCAACCCCGTGGTATAGCTGTTCAATACCACGAACAGCGGCTTGTCCGACAGCACCCGGCTGCACAGCTCCACAAAGGGATACAGATTGTCTTCTAACTTCCACACCTCGCCGCCGGGCCCGCGCCCGTAGGAGGGCGGATCCATGATAATGGCATCATAGGTCTTGCCCCGGCGTATCTCACGCTCCACGAACTTGGCGCAGTCGTCCACGATCCAGCGGATGGGCGCTTCGCCCAGGCCGGATAGACGGGCGTTCTCCTTACCCCAGGCCACCATACCCTTGGCCGCGTCCACATGGCACACAGAAGCCCCGGCCCTCGCACAGGCTACCGTAGCTCCGCCGGTATAGGCAAACAGGTTCAGCACCCGGATAGGCCTTCCGGCATGCCGTATCTTGTCCATGGCGAAATCCCAATTTACCGCCTGCTCCGGGAACAATCCCGTATGCTTGAAGTTCATGGGCTTCACCTGAAATGTCAGGTCTTTGTAATGCACCTGCCAGCTTTCCGGCAGCTTGCCTTTATCCCAATGACCGCCGCCGGTAGAAGACCGGGAATAGCGTCCTGTTGCGCCGCGCCACAGCCGCGTGGTCTTATCCGTCTCCCAGATCGCCTGGGGATCGGGGCGCACCAATACCTGCCGGTCCCAGCGCTCCAGCTTTTCGCCGCCGCCGCAGTCCAGCAGCTCATAATCCTTCCAATCCTTCGCGATCCACATACAGACGGACCCTCCCCATAATAAATCAGTTTATTATACAATAGAAGTCCCCCATCGTCAACGCCGCAACTGTAAACATTTTTCGCCAAACATTTTTTGCCGCGCTGCCCGTTGTGGCCGCGGGCAAAGTGTGGTATACTGCATATACCATACGCAAGGAGGTCTATATGGAAAAGAACACACCCAAACAGCTGGCCCCCGTCAACGGCACCCCCTTCGATTACCTCCGCTGGCGCGGCGACCTGACCTTTGCCCGTGACGGCTTCAACGAGGTGGACAACCTGGTGCTGTGCATCCTCTCCTATATCAACTTCCGCCGCATCGATGCGGTCCATACCAAGGACCCCGCCGCGGCGCCCACCCTGGCCCAGGTCGCACCCCTGCTCACCGACGAGGATGACCAGCTGGGCCTCTCCGAGCTCAGCTATCTCCCCCTGCTGCGTCTGGCGGCACAGACCGAACGCTTCCGGGACCTGCGCCTGTTCGGCTATACCCACGAATACGACGAACAGAGCGCCAAGCAGTTCGACGCGCTCTCCTTCCTGGTGCCCGACGGCACATTGTTCGTCGCCTTCATGGGCACTGACACCTCTCTGGCCGGCTGGAAAGAGGACTTCAGCATGAGCTTTCTCTCCGCCGTCCCCGCCCAGACGCGTGCCGTGTCCTACGCCGTGGAGATGGCATCCCTCTGCCCCGCCCTGCCCCTGCGTATCGGCGGCCACAGCAAGGGCGGCAATCTAGCCGCCTGGGCGGCAATCTATCTGCCTGCCGAGCTGCAGAAGGACCGCCTGCTGTCCGCCTATAACAACGATGGCCCCGGCTTCGCCCGGGATATGCTGGACACCCCGGAATACCGCCGGGTGGCCGATAAGCTGCACACCTATATCCCCGAGTCCTCCATCGTAGGCGTCCTGCTGGAGCACGCCGAGGACTACGCCGTTATCGACAGCGCCAACCGTTCCATCATGCAGCACGAGCCCCTGTCCTGGAGCGTGGTGGGCACCCGCTTTGTCCACCTGGGCCAGCGCTCCCAGATGGGCAGGCTCTCCGACGATGTGCTCCGGGAGTGGATCGGCTCCATGACCCCCGCCGAGCGTGAGCAGTTCACCGACGCGCTGTTTGACGTACTCTCTCTGTCCGGCAAAGCCCGGACGCTGGACGACCTCCGCAGCGGCGGTCTGGCCGGCGGCGCGGCGCTGCTGAAGCAGTACGCCGGCGCGGACGAGGAGAAAAAGAAGATCATCGCCGAGATATTCCGCCGTCTGGCCGTGGACGTGAAGGACGAGCTGAAAAAGGCCGCCGGCGAGGGGTTTGAAGGCGTAAAAAAGGCCGCCGGCGAGGGGCTGGAGGGCGTCAAGACCGTCCTGACCAACCTGACCAAGGGTGAAAAATAAAAGCGCAGCCGCCCGCAGGCACAGCCCTCGCCCCCGCAAATGTCAAAAAAAGAAAGCCCTCACGGGCTTTCTTTTTTGTTGACTTAGTGCCGCTTCTTGCCGACCCACGCCATACCGGTCACGGACAGCACCGCCGTCACGGCGTAGATGCCCACGCCCGCGTCAAAGGTCTTGGGCGAACCCTTGGTCTCGTCCACCTTGGTGTCAGTGGTGGGGTGGTAGTAATAATGAACAATCTTCTTAACGGTGTAAGTACCGTCACCGTTCGGGACCATTTTATAGCCATCAGCCATATAGTCCGTCACGTCCACGGAAAACGTACCACCGGTAACGCCGATCTTGCTGGGACGCACACTCTCATTTGCTACTGCCTTCGCTGCATCCTTACCGCTCCAGTAGTTGTTTTCCAAGTTAGCGGAAGCACCCTCCGCAATGGCAGTTGCCTTGAACAACTCACTATTCTCATCCCCGGAGTTCACCATCACATTGTTATTGATGGTAACGTTCGTGCCCTCTCCCGCATTATTGAAACGGAATACCCGGTTGGTAACGTTATTGAAGTAGTTTTCAGTGATGACCACATTGCCGTGGTTCGTAGATGCATTAGTCGGACTCTGGATGGCAACTGCGTTGTGGCCGATCGTGTCAAACGCATTGTTCTTGACAGTCACATTTGTAATGCTGTTCGTGTATACACCCTGATAGCAGTTTTTGAACTCGCAGTCCTTCACAACGAGGTCTTTTACCTTCCCATTATTGAGATTGTTGCTGTAGCTGATAGCCTGTCCATTTCCACTGGCAGTGCCGCCAGTCGTAAATTTGCAGTTTTCAAATGTAACACCGCTGATAGAGGTGTCCTCACTGAATTGTGAGGAAATCACCACGCTCCCTGTAAAATTAACGTTTGAAAATGTCAATCCTGTTATCTTGAAAACAACGCAGTAACCTGTCTTTCCACTTACAAATGGGTCCTGGTTACCATCATAGGTTCTGGATAAAAGGTCCAGTCCTGCAACATTCGCACCATCCTGTGCCGAAATTGTCAGATTGCTTATCGTTCGCGTAAACACGCGAGCAGCGCCATGATGCGGCTTTTCGCTCATGTGGCTCTTATACGCTTCTACTGTATCAAAGGTAAACGGGCCAGTATTGTCTGTAGGGTCGTTATGAGGGCAGGTATACTTTGTTCCAACAATGGCTGCGCGCAGTTCCAGCTTGTTGTAATCACCCGCGGACAGCACGATAGTCGTGTTATCTATGCTGCCGTATTTGCCATCCAGCAGATCCTGTACATTGTCCTTCGTCACATTAGACCACACACCATTGCTCAGGGTCGGCTCGCCTTCCGCCCACGCCATCGTGGTGACGCCCAGTGCCATGACCAGCGCCAGCGCCATTGCCAATAACTTCTTCATTGTTTTCTACCCCTTTTCAGGTCAAATTTCCGCAGGACGCTTCGTTTTAAGATCGTTAAAACGCAAATGCAGAGGTACCTCTGCTGTCCTTCCGGATACTGTCATTATAACAAATTTCCGCGGTTTAGCAATAGTTTTTTCACATTTTCTGTGAAAAGTCGCACCGCCGACAACCGTCCCCCCTGCTTTTGGCAGAAAAGGACCCCCGGCATAGCCGGGGGTCCTTTATACAGCATACAGTGCTCAGTCCAGCATACTCTTCAGGTCAACGGCGACCTCGAAGGGTGCGGCCGTGGCTTCCTTGATCTGATCGACAGTGAACTCGGGATTGATCTCGGTCATCAGCAGGCCCTTGTCAGTGACCTCGAACACGCACATCTCAGTGATGATCTTGTTCACGCAGTGAGAGGCGGTCAGGGGCAGACGGCACTTCTCAAAGATCTTGGGGTTGCCCTTGGCGGTGTGCTCCATGCACACGATGCAGTGCTTGGCGCCCACGCACAGGTCCATGGCGCCGCCCATGCCGGGCATCTTCTTGCCGGGGATGATCCAGTTGGCCAGGTTGCCCTCAGCATCGACCTCCAGCGCGCCCAGGAAGCAAGCGTCCACATGGCCGCCGCGGATCAGGCCGAAGTTGCTGGCGGAGTCGATGAAGCCGCCGCCATAGGCCACGGAAGCGGGGCTGCCGCCGGCGTCCACAACGTGGTACGGATCGTAGTTCTCGTCGCCCTCCTTGGGCGCCTTTCCGGCGGAGACGATACCCAACTCAGCGTGGATGATCAGCTCCACGCCCTCGGGCAGGTAGTGGGGGATCAGGGTGGGCAGACCGATGCCCAGATTCACGACGTCGCCATCTTTCAGCTCTTTGGCGCAGCGCTTGGCAATAAAGCCCTTGATCTCAGACTTTTCCATTACTTTCTGTCTCCTTCCACGATGTAGTTCACGCACATACCGTAGGTATGGACGTTCTCCGGCTCAATATCGCCCACGGGAACGATATACTCGCACTCGGCGATCACGGTGTCTGCGGCAGTGGCCATCACCACGTTGAAGTTACGCATGGTGCCCTTGTACCAGCAGTTGCCGTACTCATCGCACTTATAGGCGCCCAGCAGGGCGAAATCGGCGTGGATGGGCTTCATCAGCAGATAATCCTTGCCGTCCACAGTGTGGCGGCCCAGGCAGAAGGGGGACTCCTCCACCAGCGTGTCGATGCCCACGGGGGTCAGCACGCCGCCCAGACCGGCGCCGCCGGCGCGGATGCACTCAGCCAGGGTGCCCTGGGGCAGCAGATTGACCTCCAATGTACCCTCGGTGTTCTGCTGGCCGACCTCGGGGGTCATGCCCACATGGGTGGCGATGACGCGCTTGACCTGATGGTTGTGGATCAGCTCCGCGATGCCGAAGAACTCCTCGCCCATGGGGCCAGTCGCGCGGCCCATATCGTTGGCGATCAGGGTCAGGTCCTTCGTGCCCAGGGCCACCAGCTCCTTGACGATAGCGCGGGCCTGGCCGCAAGCCAGGAAACCGCCGCACATAATCGTAGATCGCCGTCGGTGTTACGGAGGTGGAAAGCAAGGTGGTCGTATAATACGGTGCGAACGCTGCCTTGATGTCCTCGTATGTATTCACAAAATCCAGCACAAAGGTTTTCTTCTCAAACGGCGGGCAGATACGGTTCAATCTGGAAAGCGTCTGAACCGCAGAAACGCCCTTCAGTTTCTTGAGAACATACATGGCGCAGAGCTTCGGCTGGTCGAACCCGGTCTGATACTTGTTGGCAACCAACAGCACCTGGTATTCGTCCTTGTCGAATTCCTTTGTCAGCCGATCTTCTGGAAAACCGTTCATGGAAGCCTCTGAGTATTCGGTGTCATCGTCTGGCAGCTTCACCTTGCCGGAGAAAGCAACCAGAGCCTTGATGTTGGTGTAGCCTTTTTTCTGAGTGTAATTCTCAAATGCCTGACGGTATTTGACCGCCCCCTGTCTGGAAGCGGTGATGACCATCGCCTTCGCCATACCGCCGAGTTCCTGCATAACCGTTGTGCGGAAATGCTCAACGATGACCTCCACGCGCTGCGCAATGTTTGTTTCATGCAGCTCCACGAAACGGGCAATCTGCCTTTTTGCATCAACGGTCTTGCAACGAGGATCTTCTTCAATCTCCTTGTTCAGCTGATAGAAAGTGTCGTAAGTGGTGTAATTCTGAAGCACATCAAGAATAAACCCTTCCTCAATGGCCTGCTTCATGGAGTAAATGTGGAATGCCTCACGCTGCCCTTTGGTGTTCAGTCGACCGAACAACTGAATCGTTGTGGGCTTTGGGGTGGCGGTAAAAGCGAACATGGAGACAATAATACAAAGTTGTTAAAAACAGCGCTTTGCAAATAGTAACACACATATCTATAGTCTTGATTTTTGCTTGGTGTAATTACTGCAATTGAGCTGTTAGGAGCTGTGCCTCCCATGGGCAATTCATCGACCCTTGCACTTTTTCCTACACCTGCGCCATCCTTTACAATCAGCAAGTCTCCGATTTGAAGTTTGATTTCCGGTGATTCATCAAATGTT
>ENA-UEQL01001689-UEQL01001689.1-human-gut-metagenome-genome-assembly--contig:-NODE-1689-length-15165-cov-10.587288_pt1 | contig 15165 bp, 10 predicted proteins | sample MGYA00242905_ERZ507926 | MGnify/ENA primary metagenome ERZ507926 (study PRJEB26167, sample SAMN06115531) | human gut metagenome | host: Homo sapiens | place: China:Henan | collected 2015-09-09...
AGAATTGCGTGCGCTTCAAGTACGAGAACGGCGCGCTGGTGAAAATTCTTCATGAAGATAACCGCGCGAGCGAATATGTATATAATGAAGAAATCGGGTATCATTTGCTGAAAAAGGCGTATGGTGCGGACGGCGCTTCTGTCGAATATGCGTACACGAACACAGACAGAATGAGTTTTTTGTCATATAGGAATCTGCATATCTTCGGGGTGAAGTGGCTCTTTTGAATTTAACAACTCATTCAGGCGTTGTTAGTGGAAGATGTCGTATATCCCGTCTCATCCCCCTCTTCTTCCAGACGCTCTGCGACTGCAAGACGGAGATATTCGACACGGGAAACGTTGTTCGCAAGGCAAGCCTCATCGAGGGCTTCCAAAATTCCGGAATCCTTGCGAATCCGAATATTGACGGATGGATTTTTAGCCGTATACTCCCTGTGCCATACTCTCCCTTCTTCTGTTGTATCCCACTTATTAGCCATGATTTCTTCCTCCTTGACAATTTCCTACTAATATTTTAGCATATCAGCAGGGGAGTGTCAAGGACTCGGAATCACAAGTCCCCATTGGAAGCCAGTGCAAACAGGCACAGGAGCGCAAGCACTCCGGGAATGATGAATTCCATTATTTGTTCACCCCGCTTTCATACTTATACCACTGGAAGTCATACGCATGACCATCTCTGGTTACTGTCAGCTTGTAAATTCCGCCGATATATACTTCAGGATTATACCCGCGCCCCTGAATCATGGCGGTGCAGTCAACGCCAAATCTGCGGATGCCGACACGACAGAGTTTTTTTCCTCCTCATCGTCGATTTTCAGAGAGTGCAGCTTCATCGCAACCTGTACTGCGTCAATCAGGATCCGCAATGCAAACGTGCCGCTTCATTTCCTCCGTAAATTCAACCTTCATGGGTTCGTTCCTCCTCTCTCCGGACGATGATATTGAGGAGGAGGCGCTTTGCCTCTTCGAGGCTGCTGATCTCATCCTCCGTCAACGAACAAGGCCACACGCAGGTGAGCTTGTTCAGCTCCTTGGCGGATTCACACACAGACATCCGCCACATTAAGTATTCGTAATATCCGTCAGACATAGATTCTCCTTCTGCCCGTTTTGCCGATAGCACAGCATTTTTTTGAAAATTTCCGCATAAGAAAAAGGCTATCCGCAAAAGATAGCCTTTCCATACCTTGTTCTGTTATTCTTCTTTGGGCGGCAGGAAGCCGTCCTTGGTGAGTTTGCGGGTTAGAGCAGTCAAAACGTAGCTGCTTACAGATTCGCCATTTTTAGAGGACGCCAAATTAATAAGATTAGAGATCGTGCTGCTCTTCCCAATGCGAAACGCAATCCTTTCAAACGTTTTTTCGTCATATTTTTTTTGTGCTTCGTACATTCTCATCCCCCTCCCAGATGATTCTACCATAGGAGAGGGGATGAAGTCAAGGCAAAATTTCCTGTGTTTCCATTAACTGAGATTTGGCTGGCAACAGATGACATATCATAACCGCAAACAAACAGGTTGATTTGCACACATAAGAAGGAATTCCGTCATGTATCGCGAATATATGTATACAAGCCACTATCAGAATAATCTGCGTGACGGGGGTGGTCTACGGCAAAGAAACCGCGCCGCGATACGAGTACGACTACAACGCGAAGGGGCAAGTGGCACGAGTCCGCGACAACCTGCTGAATCGGACGACGCAGAGCGAGTACGATTTGGCAAATCGCCCGGTGCGCGTGAAGACCGCGGAAGCTGGTCAGCATGTGTACACGGGACAGGTCGCGTATGACAACGTGTACGGCAACTTGAGCGAATTTACGGAGAAAGTGGGTGAAAATCGACAGGAATATGGGACGAAATTCGGCTATAATGACGAAAATCGTCCGACGTCTCTGACGTACAGTGCGAGCGGCAAGGAAATCGGGCAGAGCACGACGACCATTGACAAGCTGAATCGGACGACGTTCTCGGCGGTCAAGCTGGGCAGCAAGACGTTCACGAGCGAATACCATTTCGCGGCGGGCGGCTACGGCACCGGCAGTGTGACGAACCTCGTTGCGTCGATTACCCAGCCCGGCTGCACCTGCGGCTACGGCTATGACGACAACGGGAACATTGCGAGCACGACGCTGAACGGCAAGTGGACGGGCTACACCTACGACGAACTTGGTCAGCTGATTCAGGTCAACGACCACAGCGATACCCGCTCCGGCGAAAATGGTACGACGTGGAAGTACACTTACGACCTCGGCGGCAACATCCTGAAAAAGGAACGCTTTGCGTATGCCGATACGACGAATGCTCTGGAAACCGTTACCTACGAATACGGTGACGCGAACTGGCGCGACAAGCTCACGGCGGTCAACGGGAACGCCATTGCCTATGATGCGATTGGCAATCCGCTGCATGACGGAACGTGGACGTACACTTGGCAGAACGGCCGGCAACTGCAAAAGATGCAGAAGGCGGGCGTGACGGCTGAATTTGTGTACAACGCGGATGGCTTGCGCGTGCAGAAAACGGTCAACGGCGTGGCGACGAAGTACACGCTGCACGGCAAGAATGTTGTGCATATGACTTCCGGCGCGGATGAACTGCATTTCTTCTATGACGCGCAGAACCGCCCGGCGGTGGTGGTGTACAACGGCACGGCGTATGCGTATGTCAAGAGCTTGCAGGGAGATATTCTTGCAATTCTGGATGAGAATGGCAATACCGTCGTCAGCTACGGCTACGATGCGTGGGGCGCGCCGCTGTGGTGTACCGGTGAGCTGGCGGAGACGCTGGGCAAGGTGCAGCCGTTTAGGTATCGCGGGTATGTGTTCGATGAGGAAACGGGGCTGTACTATCTCAGGAGTCGGTACTATAATCCGCGGTGGGGGCGGTTTGCTAATGCGGATGCAGAGATTGCAGTAGAAGCAAAATTATGGGATGCAAAACTGTTTCTCTACTGCGCCAATAATCCTGTTCGCTATACGGATGATGGTGGCAATAGTTTCTGGGATGTACTTGCAGATTGCGGAAAAGCACTATTGGTAGCTGCAGTTGTCGTTGCAGTAGTTGCAGTGGTTATAGCTGCGACTGGTGGCGGTGGTGGTTTTGCTCTTGCAGCAGCAGGTGGTGAAATTATCAGTGGTGCTGCTGTGGCAGACGCTGCGATGACAACGGCGGTTGCGGCGGGGGCAACAGGTGCAAGCTTAATGTTTGCATCAAGAGCAGGAAAAAAATTCGAGGAAGATTATTATTCAAACCATTACAAGTCACACAATCAAGCAGAAAATGGACAATTTAAGGAGGCGGTTCGTCGACTCAAAGATAATTATGATATGAACTTAACACAGGATCAGCAACAAAGATTGCATTACGCAATTAGACATAAAGGTTATTCGTTGGAAGAAATAATAGAAGAAGCGCTTAATATGTTTGGAGAATAAAATGGAGAATAAGTATTGCATAGATATGCTCTTAGGTGGCGAGCTGTGTGAAATCGGAAGAGTTACTGACTTGGTTTGGTGGGAATTCGAAAAGGATGGAATTTTATATTCACTGCATACACAATGTTCATTTCGTGTTACGCATGAAGGGGTTTCTGTTCTGACACGTAGAAGTATTTACAACATAATAGATGAAAAAAAAGATTCAAAGAGTAATAGTTTGTTTGATAAGAATGTTATAACAGTTAACTGCTTATTACCACTTAAAGTACTTCGAGTGGAATGCTCGACCATGAATGATCTACGCATTGTCCTGAGCAATCAAGTCTGCATCGAAATTTTTGCCGATAGCGACGTAGAGGATGAACAATGGAGATTTTTCATGATAGTAGATGAGGACTTTCCAGCCTTGGTTGCGTATAGTAATCGTGTGGAATACTAATAACAGTTCTTATAGTCATTGCGACTTTGTGATAACTGTACAACATTGCTCATATTTCATAGAACGATTAAAAAAGCACAGTTAGTTTTCATAAGCAACATTGCAAACTTCTTCCCATGGTATGGGTAATCCAGCTGCTTTTTATGAGAATGTAATAGATCTAAAGGTCGGACGGACGTTGTCATTAAATAGCTTACTTAATCAGTTGGTAAGCAGTTTGTATACCCGTAATGATGTTGCACCCAAGGCGGGTAACTTTCGTGTTAAAGGCGATACCGTTGACATTTATTTGGCTTATTCGGATGACCTCATTCGTGTGTGCTTTTGGGACGAAGAGATTGATAGTATAGAAGAGGTCGATGCTTTATCAGGCGTTCGGCTTAATACGTATGAGGAATATAAGGTATATCCAGCCAATCTTTTTCTTACATCAAAAGAAACACAGGAAATAGCTATACGCAAGATACAGGAAGACCTTATGACTCAAGTGCAGCTCTTCGAAGATATGGGGAAGACACTTGAAGCAAAGAGACTGAAAGAACGCGTAGAATATGATATCGAAATGATACGCGAATTAGGACATTGCGCGGGCATAGAGAACTATTCACGCTATTTTGACGGACGTGAACCCAACACGCGTCCTTTCTGTCTACTCGATTTCTTCCCAAGTGACTTTTTAATTGTTATAGATGAGAGTCATGTAACCATACCACAAATACGAGCTATGTATGGTGGTGACCGTTCGCGTAAGGAGTCACTTGTCAACTATGGCTTTCGACTTCCTGCAGCAATGGATAATAGACCACTAAAATTTGAAGAGTTCCATGAGTTGGCGAAGCAAGTAATTTATATTAGTGCAACGCCTGCTGATTATGAATTAGCAGAGAGCGAAGGCGTTGTTGTTGATCAGGTTATTCGTCCTACGGGATTATTAGATCCTATTATTGAAGTGCGCGATACGGATTATCCTGTAGACGACCTTATGGAAGAAATTCGTAAGGCAAAGGAACGTGAGGAACGTGTGTTAGTTACAACGCTTACTAAGCGAATGGCAGAGGAACTTACTGAGTACTTGCTTAAAAATGACATTAATACGGCATATATACATAGTGATGTTGACACATTGGAACGCGTACAGATAATGGAAGATCTGCGTCGTGGTGTATATGATGTTCTTATAGGTGTTAACCTCCTTCGTGAGGGACTTGATTTACCAGAGGTAGCCTTAGTTGCTATCCTTGATGCTGATAAGGAAGGCTTTTTGCGCTCTGCTCGTTCACTAACCCAAACTGCAGGACGTGCAGCGCGTAATGTAAATGGGCGCGTTATTATGTATGCAAAGGAGATAACTGCTTCTATGCAGCAGACTATAGATGAAACGAATCGTCGTCGTGCGAAGCAAATTGCTTATAATACGTTACACCATCTTACCCCACAACCAATCGTTAAACCTATAGAAAACAATGAATTGGTCGAGATGCAGCGTAAGCGTAAGGTTTCGCAGCAGGAGAATAGTACTAGTCGTTCAAACATTAAATCGAACTATCAAGTCCCTTCTGAGGAAATTTTAGTTGCAGCAGATCCGTCTGTAAGTGATTATGGAAGAAATGTGACAGAAACGAAAGATCAGAAGAGAGAGCGTTTGCAGAAGGCGATGAAAAAGGCTGCAGAATCGTTCGACTTTATAACTGCGGCTCAATTACGTGATGAACTATTGTTGTTGGATAAGGAATAGTAATAATATGTAACGTGTAAAAGCAAGAACTCGCGTAAGTTGTTGCTTTTACACGTTATTAGTTTTATAGAAATTAGAAAAGGATATGCCTTACTTGATATAGAAGTCTTTGCATAGCGTTCGGTATTGTTCTGACCGTCCACCATTTTTGTCAATAAGTACGAGCTGATTGTACTTGAGTGAAGAAGGAGTTGGAGAGAAACAAAGTAGCACTCTTTTACAAGGTTTTTGTGGACGTGTTACTATATCTGTCCGGTGTATTAGCGATAGACCATAAATCGAAGCTGAACAAATAAAATGCGTGGACGCTACCGTAGGGAGTATAACGCAGAAACGTGCCTTCTTGTTTGTATAGTCAAGTAAAAGGCTTACGCAACGTAAGAGGGCATTAAAGGTGAGTCCACCACCAGCCGTATGGCGAGCTTGAGCGCGACTGACAGAAGGAGGGAGAACATCTTCTTCGTAGTAGGGTGGGTTGCTTAGTATACAGTCAAATTTGGAGGTTGCAGTTTGAGCAAATTGTAATGCGTCTGTGCAAGTTATTGTTATGCGATTGCTGTAAGGCGAGTTCTTTACATTGTTAATAGCATCAACTGTAGCTTCGTTATCAATTTCAATGCCAAGAACATTGCCTTTAGGGGAACGTTGTGCGGCCATAAGTGAAATGAGCCCACAACCACAACCAATGTCAAGAATGCTCTTTGCGTCCGCTACTTCAGCCCAGGCTCCTAAAAGGACGCCGTCTGTCCCCACCTTCATGGCACATCGTTCGTCGTTTATGTGAAAATGCTTGAATGTAAAACTCATAACTGCTTCTTTTGTTTGTAGTAGATAACAAAGGTAATATTTATTTGTTGAAAAATCTTTCAAATCGTAACGTATTGTAAAATAATTGCTCACTTCTTTTGCTGTTGTGCAAATACTTCGTACTTTTGCCGCCGTTTAGAACAATAAAACAGAAAATAATGAGAAAGACATTTTTAACTGTAGCGCTTGCTTTGTGCGTTGGTTCTGTGGCTCAGGCTGGTGGTTACTTAACGAATACTAATCAGAGTGTAAGTTTCTTGCGCAATCCTGCACAAGATGCAACAATTGGTATCGCTGGTGCTTATGCTAATCCTGCAGGTTTAGGATTTATGCGTACAGGTTGGCATTTGGGGTTTGATCTGCAGAGTGCTTATCAGACTCGTAGTGATAAGGCTTACTTTCCCGCTTTTGCCTTGGGAGAAGTAAATGGCGTGAAGAATGCAACGGATGGTTATAAAACATTTGAGGGTAAAGCAAAAGCCCCTGTAATTCCTTCGTTCGATTTGGCGCGAGTAGGAGAACGTTGGTTTGCATCATTTCACTTTGGCATCACTGGTGGTGGTGGTAAGTGTAAGTTTAGTGATGGCTTGCCTTCATTCGAGAGTCAAGTAGCGATGTTACCTGTATTAGTAGGTGCGATTGCTCCAGGCGCGGTGACAGGATATACAATGGATACGCATATGCAAGGTCGTCAGTATTACTTTGGTGGCCAGTTTGGTGTGGGTTATAAGATTACACCTAACTTTAATGCAAGTATTGGAGGTCGTGTAGTTTACGCACAGTGTAACTATTATGGCTATGTGCGCAACATTAGTTTAAATACGGCACAAGGGACGACTGTTCCAGCTACAAAATTCTTCGAGAGCCAACAGATGCCAGACTTCGCAGCATTAGTTTCTGATAAAGAATTGAACTGTGACCAAAACGGTTGGGGCTTTACTCCTATTATTAGTGCTGACTGGAAAATAGGTAAGTTGAATTTGGCTGCAAAGTATGAGTTCAAAACTAAGTTGCGTCTGAAGAATCAAGCCGGTGTTAATACTAGTGGCTTGAGCGAATATGATGACGGTAAGAAAGTGAAGGCTGACATTCCTGCAATACTCTCTATTGGCGCACGCTATTCATTGTTAGATAATGTTCGCCTAAATGCGGGTTTCCACTATTACTTTGATAAGCAAGCTACGCAACACAATAATAAGCACAATTACTTGACAAATGGTGGTTGGGAAGTGTTGGCAGGTGCTGAAGTAGATGTAACAAAGCGTTGGACGGTAAGTGCTGGTTGGCAAACAACTAACTATGGACTTGGTAAGAATAGTCAGTTTATAAGTGACATGAGTTTTGTAACCAACTCTAACTCTGTGGGCGTAGGTGCTCGTTTCCAATTGCGTAAGAAGGTAGCACTTAATATTGCTTACTTCAAGACTATCTACAAACACTACAAGCGTCAACATGACGACTTCTATAATATTAAGGGTACATTTGGAAGTATGCTGGATCCTTTGGCACAACAGTTAACAGCTGGTGCACAACAAATAGGTCAGGCTTTGCAACAACCTAACTTAAGTGAAGCTCAGCGTTTAGCTTATCAAACTCGTTTAGCTGAAATTAGGACAGAACTTGGTGCTGCGCAGAAGATTCAAACAGGTCTAGGCGGTTACAAATCAAGTGGTTCAGAAAATTTCCACCGTACAAACGATGTGTTTGGCTTAGGTCTAGAGATTGACTTCTAATAAAGTCGTATATATAAGGATATAATAAGGAATGCGCGCGACAACTTTCATAAGTTGCCGCGCGTATTTCTTATTGTTGCTTTATTTCAAACTTTTCGTCGCGAAAGGTTGAGGCTGGCAAGCCTGCTCCATTTATTAGGTTGGCATGTGTAAAGGGTTGCCAACCATAGCGAACAGCTTTAACGTTTTTCTTTTTGTTACTATGGAGCGTTATGGTCGTACCTTTGACTATAGCCTCAGCTGGGTAATAGATGCCATCTTCATCTGCAACTTCGAAGCCAATGATATGATTGCCATTTGCTGGGTGCATATTCTGCGCTTCTGTAAAGTAGAGGGTCGTATTTGCTCCGTTTGTTTCAAAGTGTGTGTAGCGTGGCCCAGAGCCGATGATATTATGATGATAAGTATTGCAAAGTGCAGACAGTGCCAATCGATAAGCTACTTGCCACTTTTGTCGTGGGTGTACATCAAGAGAATCACCGAGGTCGGAACATACGGTCATCCACGTATTGTCGTCAGCTTCGGCTAATTGTCGTTGGCTATCGCGGAAGTGTGGCCAGGAAGGTCGTGTGGCAATGGATGATAATTGAACTGTATAAAAGGGCAAAGAGGCTTGGTTGAAGTATTTTCGCCAACTCTTTTCGAGTAATGGGAATAAGCGTTCATGCACTTCAACGTTTTCAGCGTTCGATTCCCCTTGATACCATAGGACTCCGCGAATGTTGTACCTTTCGAGCGGAAGGATAGCACTCTCAAATAGGTAAGCAGGCTCGTAGGGGTGGCGCTGATGTTTTGATTGGGTATGCTTCGTATTAAGAGCAGCTCGGTCGCGCATCCAACGCATAATAAAGTTGTTTTGTTTCCAATTGCGCAAAATAGCGGGGAAGAATTCTTCAAGTGTCGAGCGATCAATCCAATTCTCACACCCAGATCCGCCAACTGCATTTGATATAATACCTACATGGCAGCCTAAGCTATCGGCTAAAAGTCGACCATAATTAAAGGCTATAGACGAAAACTTTTGCGCAGCCTTAGTATTTGAGCGTTCCCATACTCCTGCCTGAACGTATAGCAGATGATTAACAGAATCAAGTCGAGTACTATCCCATTCAATGGCGTAAGTCGGAATGATAGAAGGCATATTATATAGGTGTAGGCGTGAGCAGGTGTCGGCTGCAGCAAGGTCGGCTTGTGCGGTAGTGGTGCGTGGAATAACAAGTTCCATGTTTGACTGCCCTGAACAAAGCCATACTTCTCCTACATAAACGTTATTGAAAGTTCGTTTGTCGCTTTTTGCTTTAAATGAGAGTTGGTAAGGACCGCCAGCCTCTTCAGCGGGGAAGGTTACGCTCCATTGGCCCTGATCGTTGGTGATTGCTTGAGCTTTTAAGCCATGGAAGTTAACGTTTACTTCTTCGCCCACGTTGGCCTTGCCATGAAAGGTGATAGGACTTTGGCGTTGAATGACCATTTCACTGCCGTAGGTCGCAGGTAGAGTTAAACCGCCAAAATTTCCCGTAATGTTGCTATAAACGGTCTTGGCTAAGATATTGGCTCCTTCTGCATCTGGGTGTAGTGCGTCAGGAAAAAGGTTAGGGTAAGGGTGGAGTGGTGTGTAAAGGTCTATGAGACCTACATTATAGGTATGCGCGATTTGTTGAATGCGCTGTTGTATCATGCTGTGCCAAAGACGTGTTCCACTATCAAATCGGGGGTGATCATGGAAGATAGGCGTCATCAAGCAAATCCATATTTTACTATTAGGATTAGCCACGCGGAAGGAATCGATGAGCGCGCGATAGTTAGGTATGAACTCATCGGCATAGTGCGGCCAATTACGAGGGTCGGTGTCATTTAATCCAAGGTGAATGACAACAATATCAGCCTTGTATTTTATAGCAGCTTTAAATTCAGGGAGTTTGACATAAGGGTTGTGGCCCTTGTAAAGTAATGTAGCTCCGCTATGACCAAAGTTGCGCACATCGTAGTCCTTACCAAGCATTTGTTGGAGTTGGACAGGGTATGCCTGTGTTTCACGGTTAGGTAAATTATAGCCATAAGTGACGCTATTACCTACGCAAGCCACTTTTATTTTGTTGTGCGCCCATGATGGGAGCGAAATGAATAAAAGGGTAACGATTAATAAGATTTGTTTCATGATGGTGTAGATGTATGATTTTAGTTAGCCGAAATGCTTTCCTCTTCGCAATAGCAGGTGTTGGGTAATTGATCAACTATTAAATGGCGTACCTCAGCATTCTGCATACGAGGAATTTCTTTTTTTGAACAACCTAATAGTACTGCTTGTATAATTCGGTTGAATAATCCGTGTCCTACGGCAAGGACTTTTTTGTTGTCATATTTATCTTTAGTAAAAGATAAAAACTGTAAGGCGCGTCTATACATGTCGTTTATGCTTTCGGCGTCAGAAGCAATGCCTTCACTGCGTGCTATCGAAATAGCCGTTCCCGTAGAACGCCCCCAATCTCTTTCGCGTAGAAGTGGGCAAGGGGTAATTGTTACGTTTTGGTTTAAGTGGTTCTTGATAATAGTCGCAGTGTCAATGGTGCGTTGCAGGTCGCTGCAGAGTAACGCATCAAACGTGATGTGCTCTTTGTTTAACCTTTCTGCTAACTGGATCGCTTGTTGTCGCCCTAAGGCAGTGAGGTGCCCTGGAAGGTGACCTTGTAAGATTTGTGCCACGTTCTCTTCTGTCTCGCCATGGCGAACGAGATATAATTCTATCATATTGTTGGAGTTTATGGTTGCAAACTTACGAATTTTAAATTAAATCTTGTAAAACTGACTTTATGATATTAATATACTGTTTTGCAATACAGACGTTATTCTTTATTCACCTTTTTATGGCAAAACGAAATTAATCATATAAAAAATAAAGAATAATGATACTTTTGCATTGTGTTTATAATAAAATGTTTTATCTTTGCACACAAATAAAACAATAAAGAACCAATTATGGCAGCGAAAATAGAGTTTACGAAGATGCATGGCGCGGGTAATGACTATATATATGTCAATACGTTGAAGTATCCCATTTCGAATCCAGAGGAGGTATCGAAGCTATGGAGCGACCGCCATAAAGGCATAGGTGGTGATGGTCTTGTGCTGATAGGCAAGGGATCAGAAGATGCAGACTTTTCGATGCGTATATTTAATAATGATGGTTCTGAAGCGCGAATGTGTGGTAATGCTTCTCGTTGTATTGGTAAGTACTTATATGAATATGGACTTACGACCAAGACGGAAGTAAAACTATCAACTCTTTCGGGTATAAAGATACTGAAATTACATGTAAACGGGGAAAATCATGTAGATAGCGTTACAGTCGATATGGATACTCCGTATTTGGCTGTACCTAGTCAGTTGGCTATTCCCGATGGCAAAATGACGGAGGGAGAAGTTGTAAGTACAGAAGGAAAATCGTTTGTGGGTACGTTTATTTCAATGGGTAATCCCCACTTTGTCATATTTGTAGACGATGTCGAGACGTTTGATGTAGCAGCTATCGGTCCAACGTTAGAGTTCGCTCCCATCTTTCCAGAGCGTTGCAATATAGAGTTTGCCACAGTGTGTGCTGATGGTAGTATACGTATGCGCGTATGGGAACGTGGGTCAGGTATTACTATGGCTTGCGGTACGGGTGCTTGTGCAACGGCTGTTGCTGCTGCGCTGACTCATCGCGCTACTCGTTCAAGCTATATCGTAATGGATGGAGGTACACTGCATATTGAATGGGATAAGAGTACTTCACACGTGATGATGACTGGCCCAGCCACAAAGGTTTTTGATGGTGTAATAGACCTTCCGAATTGAAAAGTTTAATAGCCTCTCTCAGCCGCTACATGATAAAAGATGCAGAGGCGGGAGAGGTTGTTCTTTATAATAAGTACAACACAATGACTACTATAAACGAAAACTTCTTAAAGTTACAAAAAAACTATCTTTTTGCCGATATAGCACAGAAGGTGGCTGCTTATAAGAAAGCCCATCCAGAAGCAAAAATTATTCGTTTGGGCATTGGCGATGTGACGCGTCCTTTGGCTCCTGCAGTTATAAAAGCTTTGCATAAAGCCGTGGACGAAATGGCGAGTGCCGATACATTTCGCGGTTATGGCCCAGAGCATGGGTATGAGTTCTTGCGCAGGGCTATCGTTGAAAACGATTTTGCTCCACGTGGTATAGAAATTGATGAGGACGAAATCTTTATCAATGACGGTGCAAAGAGCGATACGGGTAATTTTGGCGACATCTTAGGTCAGGACAATAGTATATGCGTTACCGATCCCATTTATCCCGTCTATATTGATTCGAATGTAATGGGCGGACGCGCAGGTGAGGTTGAAAATGGGTCGTGGAGTGAAATAACCTATTGCCCATGCACTGCCGCAAACAATTTTGTGCCGCAATTGCCTACTCATTCCACCGATATGATATATCTTTGCTATCCTAATAACCCGACAGGTACTACATTGAGTCGCTCAGAACTTGAGAAGTGGGTAGCATACGCATTGGCTAATAAGAGCTTGTTGCTGTACGATGCCGCTTATGAAGCCTATATCACTGAAGAGGGTGTGCCTCATTCAATTTATGAGATTGAGGGTGCTAAGCGTTGTGCAGTAGAGTTTCATTCCTATTCAAAAACGGCTGGTTTTACGGGACTGCGTTGTGGTTACACCGTAGTTCCTAAAGATTTGGTATTTGAAAGTAAGAGTGGAGAACAAGTACAACTCAATCAACTTTGGAACCGACGCCAGTGCACCAAGTTTAATGGTACTGCCTATATCGTACAGCGTGCTGCTGAGGCTATCTACAGTGAGGAAGGTAAGCGTGAAGTACGCGAAACGATAGACTATTACATGTCAAATGCGCGAATCATGCGTGAGGCATTAACCGAGGTAGGACTTAAAGTGTATGGTGGCATAAATGCACCTTACATTTGGTTGAAGACACCTAATGGCATAGGCAGTTGGGACTTCTTTGAGCAACTATTAACTCAAATCAACGTAGTAAGTACACCTGGCGTGGGCTTTGGGCCTGCGGGTGAGGGCTACATTCGCCTAACAGCTTTTGGTAAGCGTGAGGACTGCGAAGAGGCTATGAACCGCCTAAAAGCGTGGTTAAAGAAATAATAGAAATACAACCAAGAACTAATTAGATAAGGAGCGTAAAGCAACAGAAGCAAAATTACACTCCAATCACTTTTTAAAACAACACTCAAAATGAGCAACCTTCGTTTTAAAGTCGTAGAAGAGGCGTTTAAGAAACGTCCTCTTGAGGTTAAGGCGCCCACAGAGCGTCCGTCGGAGTATTTTGGTAAGTACGTTTTCAATCAAGAGAAGATGTTTAAGTATCTTCCATTGAATACTTACCAGCAACTTCGCGAGGTAATTGAAAAGGGAACTCCACTTCCTTTGTCCGTAGCCAACGATGTAGCACGTGGTATGAAGCAATGGGCCATGGAGATGGGTGTTACACACTGCACTCACTGGTTTCAACCCTTGACTGAAGGAACGGCAGAAAAGCATGATGCTTTTGTCGAACATGACTTTAAGGGAGGTATGGTTGAGGACTTCTCTGGTAAGGAGTTGGTGCAGCAAGAGCCCGATGCCTCATCATTCCCTAATGGTGGTATTCGTTCTACTTTCGAGGCGCGTGGTTATTCAGCTTGGGATCCTGCGTCACCTGTATTCATCGTTGGCGACACGTTGATGATCCCAACTATCTTTGTAAGTTACACAGGTGAGGCACTTGACTACAAGGCACCCTTGAAGAAAGCACTTGCTGCGGTTGACAAGGCTGCTACTGCTGTATGTCATTACTTTGATCCTAATGTAACGCGCGTTACGGCTAATTTGGGTTGGGAACAGGAATACTTCTTGGTAGATGAAGGCCTATATGCAGCACGTCCAGACTTGCTGTTGACTGGCCGCACCTTAATGGGACACGATTCTGCTAAGAACCAACAGATGGATGACCACTATTTCGGTGCAATCCCCGAACGTGTACAAGAGTTTATGCGCGACCTTGAAATTCAAGCGCTCGAACTTGGTATTCCTTGCAAAACGCGTCATAACGAGGTGGCCCCCAATCAGTTTGAGTTGGCTCCTATATTTGAGGAGTGTAACTTGGCTGTTGACCACAATATGCTCATTATGTCGTTAATGCGTAAAATTGCTCGCAAGCATGGCTTCCGTTGTTTGTTACACGAAAAGCCCTTCGCGGGCATCAATGGTTCGGGTAAGCACAACAACTGGAGTCTTACAACTGATACAGGTGTTTTGCTCCATGGTCCTGGTAAAACGGCTGAAGATAACCTTCGCTTCCTCGTGTTTGTAGTAGAGACTTTGATGGGCGTTTACAAGCATAATGGTCTGCTCAAGGCTTCTATTATGAGTGCAACGAATGCTCACCGTTTGGGCGCCAACGAAGCTCCCCCCGCTATTATTTCAAGTTTCTTGGGTAAGCAGCTCAGCGAATTTCTCGAAAAGGTAGAGAACTCTACCAAGGACGAACTCTTCACACTTGAAGGTAAGCACGGTGTACAACTTGATATTCCGCAAATTCCGGAGTTAATGGTCGACAATACTGACCGTAACCGTACTTCTCCTTTCGCCTTTACGGGTAATCGCTTTGAGTTCCGTGCAGTAGGTTCTATTGCGAACTGTGCAAGCGCGATGATTGTGCTCAACACAGCGGTTGCAGAGGCGCTCACCAAATTTAAGGAACGTGTTGATGCATTAATGGAGAAAGGCGAAGCTAAGCTCACTGCTATTCTTGAAGTACTGCGTGAGGATATTAAGACTTGTAAGCCAATTCACTTTGATGGCAATGGTTATAGTGATGAGTGGAAGGAAGAGGCTGCGCGTCGTGGCTTAGATTGCGAAACTTCTTGTCCTGTTATTTTCGACCGCTATCTTGCGACGAAAGGATACAAACCCACCGTGTTTGAAAAGAACGCGCGTCCCGGCGGAATGCTCACTTACGGTA